>Ga0114922_10002036_pt1 | contig 19090 bp, 19 predicted proteins | sample AartaG_FD_100975 | JGI IMG/M metagenome (GOLD analysis project Ga0114922, IMG submission 100975) | Deep subsurface microbial communities from Aarhus Bay to uncover new lineages of life (NeLLi) - Aarhus_00045 metaG | ecosystem: Environmental > Aquatic > Marine > Oceanic > Sediment | place...
GGATATCATCGGCCTTGCCAAGATAAGCCAGGTTGACGGTTTTAATTTGACCGTTTACTCTTCGTGATTCAACTACGTACCAGTAGGTCTTGCCATATATATTTTTAGGTTTCAAATAAGCCAATTAGGCCTTACATTATGTGATGTATCACGCTATGTCAAGTATAAAGTGGTAAAAATGTTGAAAAAAGAAGAATTTATGGGATATAATTTAGGCCTTACCTATAGGATTCATATAACCTTATCTTTTTCAAGGGCTTGCGCTGCAAGAGGTTACTTCTTGTGGTAAACTCACGCTAAACAAAACTGGGCCGCTTTTTAAGCAAGAAACGGAATTGATGCCACTTGTTAACTGTATGATAAGGAATTGTGATTTTATGCCTTTGCGCCTTGATGGACTATATGCATATCAAGGTCAAGTGCTTATTAGGCTATCAATAGCGTGAGGTAATGATGCACCTGATGATATTCCCTATGATCGATGTGATAAAATATTGAATATATGAATGGAAATGAGAAAATAATTATTGAAAGAAAGTAAAAAGATGGTATATTCATTGAAATAAGAGCTTGAGTAATCTTCTAGCTGAATTAGCGGGCAGAAAGGGGCTTACGAAACAAGATTATGATGATGTAATGCGGATGGTAGGCATGTCTGAGAGGGCGTTAGAAGATGTGTCTTATGCATTTCTCCAAAGGTTTGCGACAAAAACTTAGTATAGCAATCTAATTATTTAAAGATCCTCGCGCGATTATTATGGATGAGTCCACAAGCGGCTTGGATCCTAACAGTGCCAAGGAGTTTTTAGGTCAGCTTCAGCGACTCCGTGAACAAGGCAAGGCTATCTTGATGACTGCACACGATATATTCAGAGCCAAAATGATTGCAGACCGTGTAGGTATAATGAAACAAGGCCGACTGGTAGCTATCCGTGAAAAGCAGGACTTCAGACACGAAGACCTCGAACAGATTTATATGCACGAGATGCAAGCCGCCGAAACCGCTTAATAAAAGTTTTTAAACAATTAGAAGGAGCAATGATGCTCAGGTTAATTGTCCGAAAAGAGATGCTGGGAAATTTGTATAACTACAAGTTTTCGATCATTATTATTCTTTCCACAATATTGATTCTTGCCAGCATATTTGTTATGTACCGGGATTACTGTCTGACCATGGAGAATTATGAGATCTTACAGCAAGAGTCTGAGGCTATCGCAATTATTCGACCCACACCGTTGGCCATCTTTGCCAAGGGGTTGGATGAGAATTTATGTCGATCCTATGAACGTGGATCTTCTGGAAAAATCGGAGTTAGCAGAAAACAGCAGTCAGTGAACAATCTTTTCAAGCTTTTCACAGCACCGGACCTGCTGTATATCATCAAGGTCATACTCTCTCTTTGCGCTATGCTGTTTGCCTTCGATATAGTTTCAGGTGAAAAAGAGACAGGGACACTGCGACAATCGCTGAGCAACAGGCTGAAAAGGCCGATTCTGATTATTGGCAAATGGATCGGCGGATTTATTAGCTTTATCCTGCCTTTCTTCGTGGTCGTACTTTTGGGTACAATTCTCGTGACCTTATCACCTATGGTAGATATAAACGCCCAAAATTGGGCAAAGCTGGGGCTGTTCCTCTTAAGCAGCGTAATTTATTTAGCCATTTTCTTCTCCCTGGGATTGTTGATTTCTTGCCTTACACATCGTTCTTCGACATCTTTAATCATTTCTTTATTCCTTTGGGCAACGCTGGTCTTTCTCATTCCAAATCTTGGCAATATTCTGGCCCGCCAGCTTGTCCAGATTCCGACGGTTCAGCAGCTTGAACTAAAACGTGAGCAAAGTTGGATCAAGCAGCTTTTTGAGATCGGGCGGCTGGATGGCTCTCAGAGAAGGGAATTGGTTAAACGCAATACCATTGAAAACGATAAACTCACTGAAGATTACCGAAACCGTTTCAATAGACTGGTAACAGTATCTCAAAATATCACCCGATTTTCTCCGGCTGCAGCTTTCACCTTCCTGGCAACAGACATTATGGGAACTGGTATGGCAGAAGAACGCCGCTTAAAAAGGGCGGTTTTGCAATACTTAAAGGACAGGGATGATAAAATGTTGGATTATCAGCGAAGTTCAGTCAAAGAGGTTTTAGGCCAGGGAGGCCTGAGCAATTGTTTAATTCTCATTTTGTTTAACACGCTGTTTTTCGCCTCTTCGTATGTAGTTTTTCTCAGATACGATGTACGATAATTTTAATCAAAGGGAAAAAATGTTAAAAGCGATCATCTCAAGAGAGTTTTTGAATAATATCCTTAATTTACGGTTTATGATGGGGCTTATTTTGTGCGTCATTATCACTGTTGTCTGTATTATCATTCTGGCCCATGATTATCAGCAGGAAATGGCCGATTACAACCTTAGGGTCAATATGCAGGATGAATTCCTGAGCAATTATGCTCACCGAGAGAGACTTTTCTGGATGATTAACCCGCAGAAGCCGCCGGAACGGTTTCGGCCGCTAATAATTGGCATTCCAGGCAAAGAGAATTTGGAGTCTTTTGATGATAATCCGCTACCAATACTCTTTTCTCCTCTCGACTTCTTATTTATTGTGACGATTATTATGAGCTTGCTGGCAATCCTCTTTTCTTACGATGCTATCACCGGCGAACGACAAAGCGGTACGTTGAGATTAGTGGTATCCAATTCCATACCCAGAACAAAGATTCTTTTTGGTAAATTGGTAGGAGGTACCGCCGGCCTGCTAATACCATTTATCTTATCACTTCTGGTTGGGGCACTTTATATTTCAGTAAATCCGGCTATCCAATGGGATGGTTCTGCGTGGGCAGAGTTTTTATTATTAACATTAGCCTCGAGTACTTTCATTACATTATTTTATCTCCTGGGGCTTATGGTATCTACTTTTTCCCGATATTCGGCTGCTTCAATTCTGAATTGTCTTTTCCTTTGGATATTGCTGATTCTGGTAATTCCTAATATGTGCCCCTATATCTCCGCCCAGCTTTACCGTATTCCATCGATTAAAGAAACTGAAAGACTGGATGACGAAATTTCACGCGCCTATATTGAGTTATTTAGACAACGTGAAAAAGAGGTTGTCAAGAAATTTGCAGGCGATTATGGCAAACTCTTTTCTGAATTTGAATCAATGGAATTCGGAGGTGTCCTTGATGAAGTTGAACCTAAGCATCGAAAAGCAGCCCAGCAGCGAGCTGCTGCCGATCCCGAATTTAAGGCCATGATGAATGCCTTTCGTAATGAGCTTAAGCAGACATTAATCCCGATCTGGCGTATCAAAGCAGAACAAACTAATAAGCTTTGGGAAGACTTGAATACAAAAGCTGCTTCCCAAACGAAGCTTGCAAAAAACCTGGCTTGCATTTCACCTTTTGTAAATTTCGTTTATGTTGCCAGAGATCTGACAGGAACAGGACTGCGTAGTTTGGACTACTTTGAAAATACTAAAGAGGAATATGGAAAGCAGTTTTGGCCATATGTGGAGAAAAAGATTCAGGATGCAGAGAAAAAAGACCCAACATTTACATGGGACTCTTTTCTTGATATCAGTGACCGGCCGCGTTTTGTGTTCAAAGAGGAGGCGTTGAAAGATAAATTAAACGAAGTACTGCCTTACTGGGGGATACTCGTTTTGTTTAATGTCGTGTTTTTTGCGGCGGCCTTTGCGGGGTTCATGAGATATGACGTGCGATAAGAAAAAAGGAATCCGATATGATCTGGAAAATCGCTAAGAAAGAGTTTTGTAATGAACTTGGTGACATTCAAGCTCGCTGTTGGAACAGGGCTTTGTACTATTCTAACAGTAATATTTACACCTGTTCTTGTTTACGATTATCAGCAAAGATTGTAAGGGGTGTGTCAATGCCGATTTGCAAATTGACTCAGTAGTATACCTAACTCAAATAACAAATAGAGTGGAACTGCCAGTGACACTTGAGAAACAAAATCGGGAGGAGTAATAATTGCTGCTATTACAAAAACTGCCAAAAAGATATATTTTCGCAATTTGCTCAATCTCTCCAATGAAACAAGTCCTGATTTGTTGAGAAAGAGGATAGCACTTGGAGCTTGGAAGGCAAATCCAAAAATAAGTATCATCTGTGTTATGAAAGATACATACTTTTGAAAGGTAAATGACGATTCCGCACCGAGAAGTTTTTTGTTGAATACTATGAAAAATTTCAATGTAAACGGTGCGACCACTTCAAGAAAAAAAAACTCCGGAAACAAACAGCAAAGCTGATATGGGAGCAGCAATATTAACAAGACGCTTTTCCTTTGGATATAAACCTGTAGCTATGTATTGCCATAGATGATAAAAAATCCAGGGTGCAGATAAAACAACACCGGCAAATGCGGCTATCTTTACATATGTAATAAAACCATCGGATGGAGCGAGTATTTGTAAACGAGGCTCTAATCCCTCGGAAACCGTTATAGAGATATATAATTCTCTTATATAAGATATCAGCTTGGGGCTGATGAATAGGCAAATAATTACAGTGGTTGTGGTGCCCAACAGGATGTATATAACTCTTTTCCTGAACTCCTCTATGTAATCTTCAAGACTCATAGGGATATCAAACTCCCTAATTTCCTCTTTTGGTTTGAGGCTTGCCATTTTAATAACTTTCCCCTGGTAATAATACTAATGGGCACGACTCTGTTATGTTTTTTTATTATATCTTTTTACAAACTCAGCGTATTGTTGCGGTGTGTCTATACCGTCACAGGTGTGTTCTACTTTACCAACAAGGATGGCAAAGCCATTTTCAATCACCCGCAATTGTTCAAGCTTTTCTGTTTTTTCCAAACTTGTTTGCGGCAGGGAGGTAATTTTGAGCAGAAAATCTTTTGTGTAAGCATAAATCCCCAAATGCCTCAGGAAACCATCCACTTTCCCCACGCCGCCGGCTTCTCTATCGAAGGGAATAATGGAACGCGAAAAATAAATCGCATTGTTGTTAGAATCAGTTATGACTTTTACTATATTAGGATCACTGATTTTCTCTTCTGTTTGAAACTCAGCAACTAATGTAGCCATTGGGTAATAGGGCTTGTCCAGTAACAGCTTTGCCAGATAATCGATATTCACCGGGTCAATTTCCGGCTCATCGGCTTGTATGTTCACAATAATTTCCACATCAATACCAGCCACAGCTTCGGCTATCCGGTCGGTGCCGCTTTGATGGTCAGTTGAGGTCATAACGCAAGTGGCGCCGAAACTCTCACAGGCCTGCCGTACCTCTTCGCTGTCGGTTGCTATCAAAATTTTGTCGACTGTTTTAGCAGAGAGAGCCCGTTCGTAGGTGTGTTGGATGAGGAATTTGCCGGTATCTTTAGCGAGAACTTTAGCGGGGAATCTGGTCGAGCCGTAACGAGCAGGAATACAAGCTAAAACTCTCACTTTGTCTTAAACTTTCAATCCAATTGTCTTTTTTCACGTATATGATTCACATTCAGAGATGTCCAAGTCTGAGGATGCGAGAAGCAAAAAATACGGCAGGATTTTGACTAGGCTGGCTGCCCAAACTTTCCTATTCGTGCTCACTAAAAAGCAGTATGTCAAACTGAATACGGCCGAAAGCTCCTATTCTCCGGAACGTGATCTCCGCTACTAGCGGACTCAACATTTCCCAATTACCAGGACCCTTTCGATTATCCCGCCAACCAGAATATCCCAAAGCTACCTCTGTTAGTTCATCAACTTTATTAACCAGCTCCTCATTAAATAACTAACCGCTTAATAGCATCGCTCGTATAATACTCAACAGCTTCATGGCCACAGCTACTATCGCTATCTTCTTCATTGCCCCTTTTGTTTGCCCATCACCCGCTTATAAAAAGACCGCAAGCCCTTACTGTAACGAATAACCTTCCAACTGCTCTCGCACAATACCCACCTGACAACACTTTGACCACGTTTGCTTATATGGCCAATCCGCCCGCAACTGCCACTTTCGTCAAGTTTGGGCGTTAAACCAAAATAACTGCAATACTGCTTATAGTTACCAAATCGTGCAATATCATCCGTATATGTTAATACCGCCTCTGCCGTCCTTGGCCCTACCCCAGGTATAGTCATCAAAAGCCTGCCCGCAGACTTCGTATCAAGATATTGCGTAACACGTTTAAGCTGACCTTCCAAAAGCTCGGGTTCATCAAGTAAATTACAAAGAAGCATATGCCGCAAATCACATATCCCAATACTTTGTTCGCAAATACTTCTCATCCATAACAACCTGTTGGACCTTTTTCACCGGCTGATTTTATCTTCAGGTCTGTAATATGCATGTGATTTTATGTTGTTCGAATGCGATTCTTAACCTATACTATCTTCCTGTTCGTCCAATCCGGCAACGTTTTTGACATCACTAACAATATCTTCTTTCGCACTATTGGCTTCTTTAAGACCTTTTTTAAATTCTGTAAAACTTGCTCCCAAACCACGAGCCATTTCTGGAAGCCTTTTACCAAATATCAACAAGGCAATAATGCCGATGATAATGATTTCAATGGGGCCTGGCGTCCACATCCCAAGTATATAACTAAATAATTCTGTCATGAACTAACTCCTAATAAAATGTAAGTTACATCTCGTCCGATTCATATTTATTTGAGCTAAATATAGAGATTGAATAGCTTCTTGGAATACACCCTACATATTCAAAGTTTAAGGCTGGGTATCAAAAAGCGGCATATGTATTTTTCTATAATGGTATGCTGTGTTATAGAGAAACGTATTTAATATCTTATGCATGAATCTTGAAGTTCGTGGTAGGATTCCATTGATCAATCCAACAACCTGACATTCCCATATTACGACGATATCAATACCCTCCTATATTACGACCAAGATGAGTAACCTTTATATAATAGCACAGTCTGATTCTGCTGACTTAACTGTTAGAGCGAGGAATCTCTACAAATAAGAATATCTATGCTTAAATATATTTTAGATCTCACAGAATGTGATGTTATCATTTGTAAGGTATTACAACTCAAATATGTTGCATAATACCTTGACAGGCTTTTGGTATATCTATGATTGTATCTTTCTTACTATCAGGTTTCATGCATAATGGATGAGGATACATACATTTTATATATTTTGTATCGACATCACATATTCGATCAATTCCAGTATACGTCCTGTTAGGCTCGCCAAACACCAGACACAGAATTATCTTTCCTGATATTTCGGAAAGCAACATTGTATGGAATGCTGATCCGTAAGTTCCGACAATAATCTCTGCTCTGTTCAATAGACCAATCTGGTCCGCAAGTGACATTTCCTGGGGGTGAAAAATACCAAAGCCATGGTCCTTCAATATGTCTTCTAATCTTTTTTCATTTATACAATTTCTTTTTGCGAAAGATAAATTAGACCTTGATAAATAAACCTTATCTTTGTATTCATCTTTCCTCGATTGGCTATACATACGAATGATTCGGTCTCCGGTGGTTTTTAATAATGTGCGAAAAATGGGATATACCTCTGAATCCAGTATTACTGCCTGGTTTGGGAATATCAGTTTATGAATCAGTACCGGCTGGTTTAATATACGAATATTTGGCTTAATGTTTAAGCTTTCGAAAATCATACTTCCCAGTTTTGAGGCTGCGCCCGAATACAAAACATCACATTCAAACACTTCTTTAGCCATATCCGATACAGCTAAAGGCCATAGCCTTGACAAAGACTCTAACAAAAAGTGACCGAATTGTCCGAGTATTTGTCCACCAAACCAGGCTTTGTCGAGAACTGCAGAATGTTTCACTTGTTGAATATCAATGGAGAATGGATGTTTGGGATTTAGTTCCTCTCCTAGATCTCTTTTTAAGATTGACGAATGGATTAATTCTCCATTGTCGTAATATACAGCGCGAAAACTGGGAACAAACAACACATTTTTGTATTCATGTATTTCCGGTAAGCCATTGCGAACGCACGTTTCTAATTGGCTGCTATGCAGGATAAGCGGGCTGTTCCTGAAAGAAGCCGGGGGCTTTATCCATTTTAAGACGAACTTAGATCGAATCAGTCGATAATACAGTGATCTGGTGTTGCTTGGGCGAACTGCCCAATTTTTTTTCTTCTTCATGAATTGTTTTTTCTTCATCACGAATTTGTTTTTAAGCCGTTTATAGCGTAATGACCAAATTTTTTTCTTTTTCATGAATATTCTTTTAAGCCGACTATATCCTGAACGGTCCTTGTCCCAGATTATTTCTTCCCACAACGTATCTCTATCTATATATGTAGGTAGTTCACAGACGGCAACCTCTCCAATCGCATGGCCCGACTCACAGAACAAGCATGCCTCGCAGTTCCCCCATTGACATAACCGACATCTTTTCTTTGAGCTCTGAAAAAATACTCTTTCACTGGTTAAGGTCTTGATTGCACCAAGACCATTTGTTTGCCCGGCGTAATAAAAAGTAGGACATGGATAGCATAGACCATCCGGACCTATCGTGACCATAGTTCTCATAGCAGGGCATCGGTTAAAAGAACGCAGTTCCCAGCCAACTGAAACACCTTTTATATAGAGGCGATATTTAAGTGCCTCGAGTTCGAAAAGCTGATCTCTGTAGGACTTTAAATGGGACCGATCCCATAGATTTAAATTTCCTGGTCGAAATCGTAGCCTTGGTACGTCAATCTTTGTCCCTTGAGCTTTTAAGACTTCGGACCATCTTGAGATTTCTTCACAGCCAATGTGGACAACACATGAACGCCCACGGGCAATTCCATGGTCTCTCTCGAAATCCGCCAAGCTTGGAAAAACAACCATCTGTGTCCTAGAGAAGGGTAAGCCGGCCTTCTCCTGTTCGGCTGTTTGCATAGGCGCACAGATAACACTGCCGGCTACATCTTCCAGTAACTTTTGTACTTCTTCATCCAGCTCTTGCGGGGCACCTACCATGTACATCATGCTCGGAGGTGACGGCTTGAACTGTGATACCCACTCCAATACCTCGTCCAGTATCTCCGGGGATATTGAGCATACTTCACGACTATCCGTTTCAAAGCAATAACATGGTGGTGGACATTTATTGTCCAGCATGAGAAGGACTGTTCCTTCATACTCTTTGCTATACTGTTCTACCATATTATTTATCTTTCAAAATGAATAATGTTTATCTTAATTATTACAGTTCCTCTATGAGTTCAACAACTTCACAAATAACACTACTTTGAGACTACAGAGCCGAACTTTGCCTTGCCTACACTAATTCCCAAAAATGTACTAGTGAGCCTGTTGCACAATGATTTTCGAATCCAACAGCTGTCTGGGCCGGACGCCTCAATTCTCTGTTTCCCATACAGCCTTTGTTTATATGTAATCGTGCTCTAGTTATAATAAGAACGACTCTGCAATCTCAATCTTTGCTGGTGGTAAAGTCCTATTAATCAATGTGCGGTTTCACCCATGCAAGCAGTACAGCAACCTTCACATGAACCACTACACATCGTGCAACCTTCACAACCAGAACAGGCGCCTTCACAGCCACCAGTACAGCTTCGACAACCGGAACAATCACCTTTTGCATATTCTGGTTTCAACATACCGAAACCAAGAAAAACAGCAGCTGTCCCAATAAGAGCTTTCTTAGACGTTTCAGACATAAACTCACGTCGAGTTTGCACAGCATTGTTTTCTTTGTCATTCATAATAATCTCCTTTACGTTTTGTGTTTAAAAATACATACAAATCCTTAATTTCAGCAATTAACTACTTAACACAAATAATGATTCCTAAATTTTTTCCATACTTGCCCCTTTCATAAATAATACGAGTATGAGATTACCGCGTCGACCGTGTTGCGGCCTCTTCGCAATTGCGAGGAGCAAAGAGACACACGGCAATCTCAGAAAGTCACAAACATAGGAAACAGTTACATCATGTATGATGCGAATCAGTGCTTAGCTAGCTGGACTTAAGACAGTGACGTACCGGGTCAGGGTCTCTTGCTCTAACACAGGGGCGCCATATTCTGCTCGAGCGGCGCTAACACTTCTGCCGGAGACCGTACAATCGCCCTGACAACTGTTCGAACAGGCTGCCATACATCGGCCTGTACAAGCGGTCGTACAACCGTCCATACAGGATAACGTACATTCGGTCGTACAAGCGAAAGGTTTCATTTCCTCATATCGTATCTCTTTGATAACTCTGAATCGCAATCATATGCATATTGTCTTCATTAATTTATCTTGATACGTTTTGTGTATTTTTTGAATTTGTTACACCGCCATATTTGTAAGATATTCATTTGAATATTTTGAGCAGAATCGAAAATAATTTATTTCTCCGTGCACTAAAGCGGAGTATAGCTATCTTTAATAATAAATAGACCAGAGGTAATAGTATTGTGTCTACGAAGTTGCGGACTATACAAGGAAATATTCGTTGGAGCAGTACAATTATGTTCACTTTTCACACATTGCTACTACGCTTGTTAGATTTCGTTGAGAATAGTGAAGTTCGCTCATATCATGCACACCATACCCACATAAGTTTATTATTTTTTCTAATGTTGCGGTATTGAAAAATACAGTATGGCATGAATTAAACACGTCATGATGTTTGTCTAGTATTTCAAATTCGCTAGCACTCGGAACTTCTATAAATAAATTGCCTTTAGATCGTAATAATGGTTTTACGTTAATTAGAAATTCTTTAGTGTTTTCCATGTGTTCTAAAACATGAATCAAAGAAACCATGCTGAACTTAATATTAAACGGTAGTTCTTTTACGCATTTAATTCCAAGACTATTGATAAATTTTCTGCTATCACAATTAATTTCAGTACACAATACGGATGTACCCTTATTTCTCATTGCATAAGGGAAAATACCCAAACCAGAACCTATGTCAAGCAACGTATCAGGCACTCCGTTTCTTGTAGCCCATTCAATCCGCTTAGAATTTTCACTATCGGGTATTTTGGATATACGTTCAAAGGCTTCTTCTATAGACTCGCCCGTCAGTTCTTTGCTTCGATAATCGCTCTCATAGATAACTTGTAAAACAGACAACGGGTAATTGCGTTGCTGCTGATACAACCCGCAGTTATTACATCTCTTCCATGTGCGCATGATGTCGGTAATGCCCACACATTTTTCGTACTTGTCAGGAGTGTTATATTCAAATACAACTTCCCAGGAATTATTATCGCACAGAATACATTTCATATAAAAGTCTCTGCAGGTATGCTATAACCGTCACTGGTGTGATTAATTATTGTTGTGGAAAGTCATTATTATTTATTTTTTTTAAATCTAAACTATCAATCATGATCATGTGAACAGTCTTTCACATGTCTTGATAAAGACCATAGTAGATTCGGCCCTAGTCGAACAAAGTATTGTAAAGATTCATTCGCATCGATATAATTAGTACCCGAAAAATCGAGCATAATTAATATCCCGATAGTCGATTCCAAGAATAAATTTATTATAAAGCAACGAAATAAAATACACTTCCCTGCTTGCTTCCCCGCCATACCACTGACGAAAATCATCAGGGTAAATATATACAGATCGCATGTCGGTCGATGGGTGTGACCTGAAATATTCCCGTACGTGTCGATTGTATTTGGCAGTATCATGGGCTGTCTGAACAAAACAGTGGTTAATGAGATCCTTGATATTATTTTGCATCACTTTGTTGGTTGTTAATGAGTACACTGAAATGAGTCGCTCAATTGTCTTCATATCAGTTTGATAATGTGAGAATAAAGTCGGTAGGTCTGGAAAGTTAATATCCTTGAGATACCAATCGATAGCACGATCGTGCCAGCCTTGCCTTTCGAAAAACATGCCCCCGTACAAATAAATAATATTACGGTATCTCAATTGTCCCGGATATCGAATCCTTCCTGGACTGTTATGGTCGATAAATTCATATTTATGTTCATACGTGTGCATTGCCTGTTCTGCGTTCAATAATGCTCGCTCAATTAGTTGAGGATCATAGCCATTTTCTATGAATACAATGATGCTTAATATTACTTTTTTAAAAAATGCAAAAAGATTACCAAGGCTGCCTTTAACCACATTCTCATTCTTATATCCAGATTGCTTGGGTATCATGCAAACCTCATCAATATCAACTACAGGCTCAAGCAGTTTCTCCATGATGGCAATCGTATATTCAGTCTTGGATCGTACCACCTTTTTGTTCCATAGGGGTACGTTGTCATTTTTATCCGAATATATCGCAAGATAGGCACACGCGGCCAATAACTGAGCTACCAATGAGATATTTTCCAATTCTACCTGGTCGAGGACAGAATATAGGAGATAGGTGCAATAAGTGATACCGGCCCGAACAAATGACGGATCATGTCTGCCGATATAGGGTGACAATCGCAAAAGCTTGTCAATAGGTACACGAAGGTATGCTGGAATCGTGTTTGCTTGAAGAGAAACAGGCCGGTTGAGGGGAGGGGAACTTGTGTGGTAGGTCTTTAAGGCCGCATAGACGTAATGGTTCATGTGCAGATTTCGGTAAACGTACTCGATTTCGTCAAGTGACAAGTCCCAAACCATTTTCCCTTTCAAATTCATATTTAAACTCCAAACTATCAAAGCTGGTTACTGAATTTACGAATAATGTTTTTAGTGATGAACTCGTGAGTGAGTTTGCCAAATTCAGCTAATACTCGAAAAACCGAGCATAATCAATATCCCGATAGTCGATTCCAAGAATGAATTTATTATAAAGCAACGAAATAAATACACTTCCCGGCTTGCTTCTCCGCCATATACCTCACGTCTATTATTAGGGTAAATAAATATAGACCGCATATCAGATGATGGGTGTGACTTGAAGTATTTCAGTACCATACGATTGTGTTTGGCAGCATCATGGGCCGTCTGAACAAAACAGCGGTTAACGAGATCCTTGAGGTTGCTTTGCATCTCTTTGCTGGTTGTTAATGAGTACGCTGAAATGAATCGCTCAATTGTCTTCATATCAACAAGATAATTGCCAGGTACCGTCGGCAACTCTGGATCGTTAATATCCTTGAGATACCAATCGATAGCACAGTCATACCAGCCTTGCCTTTCGAAAAACATGCCCCCGTACAAATAAATAGCATTACGGTATCTCAATTGTCCTGGATATCGAGTCCTTACTGGACTATTATGGTCGATAAATTCATATTTGTGTTCATACGTGCGCATTGCCTGTTCTACATTCAATAATGCTCGCTTAATTAATTGAGAATCAGAGCCATTTTCTATGAATACAATGATGCTATATATTGCCCTTGCTACAAATTTAAAAATATTACTCAAATCACCACGCCTCCCCCCCTCAGATTCACTCTTCCAATAAATCCACGGCATTATAGAAATCTCTTCAACATCAACTACAGGCTCAAGCAGTTTCTCCATGATAGCAATCGTATATTCAGTCTTAGGTCGTATCACCTTTTTATTCCATAGTTGTACATTGTCATTTTTATCAGAATATATCACAAGATAGGCGCACGCGGCCAATAACTCAGCTACTATTGAAATATCTTCAAGTTTCGTCTGGTCGAGAGCAGAATAGAGTTGATAGGTACAATAAGTGATGCCGGCCCGAACAAATGAGGTATCGTATTTCCCGATGTAAGGTGAAAATCGTAAAAGCTTGTCAACAGGTACACGAAGATATGCTGGAATCGTGTTTGCTCGAAGAGAAACAGGCCGGTTGAGGGGAGGGGAACTTGTGTGGTAGGTCTTTAGGGCCGCATAGATATAATTATTCATGTGCAGATTTCGGTAGATGTATTCGATTTCGTCAAGTGATAAGTCCCAAACCATTTTCCCTTTCAAATTCATACTTTCAAATCTCTCCGATAATTGTCAACAAGTGAATCTTATTCTGTTAATGTTGGGCTTATGCTTTTTCATCGATAAAAATTGAGAATTATACTCTATTATTGTTTACACTTTTTTATATCTATCATATTTAAACTCCAGACTATCAAGGCTGGTTACTGAATTTACGAATAATGTTATTAGTGATGAACTCATGAGTGAGTTTGCCCAAATTCAGCTAATAATCAAAAAACCGAGCATAATCAATATCCTGATAGTCAGTTCCGAGAATAAATTTATTATAAAGCAACGAAATAAAATACACTTCCCGGCTTGCTTCTCCGCCATATACCGTACGTCTATTATCAGGGTGAATAAATAAAAACCGCATATCAGATGAAGGATGTGACTTGAAGTATTTCAGTACCATACGATTGTATTTGGCAGCATCATGGGCAGCCTGAACAAAACAGTGGTTAATGAGATCCTTGAGATTGCTTTGCATCTCTTTGTTGGTTGTTAATGAGTACGCTGAAATGAGTCGCTCAATTGCCTTAATATCAACAAGATAATTGTTGTTAAATACCGTCGGCAACTCTGGAAAGTTAATATCCTTGAGATACCAATCGACAGCACGATCATGCCAGCCTTGCTTTTCGAAAAACATTCCTCCGTACAAATAAAGAGTATTACGGTATCTAAATTGTTCTGGATCTCGAATCCTTACTGGACTGTTATGGTCGATAAATTCATATTTGTGTTCATACGTGCGCATTGCCTGTTCTACGTTCAATAATGCTCGCTCAATTAGCTGAGGATCATAACCATTTTCTATGAGTATAATAATGGTAGTTATTGCTCTTGGTACAAATTTAAAAATGTTAACCAAATCGCCATGCCCCCCCTCGGATACATTCTTGTATTTATAAAGCCATGGCATCATGCAAATCTCTTCAACATCAACTACAGGCTCAAGCAGTTTCTCCATGACAGCGATCGTATATTCAGTATTGGATCGTACCACCTTTTTTTTCCATAGCGATACGTTGTCATTTTTATCCGAATATATCGCAAGGTAGGCGCACGCGGCCAATAACTGAGCTACCAATGAGACATTTTCCAATTGTACCTGGTTAAGAACAGAATAGAGTTGATAGGTGCAATAAGTGATGCCGGCACGAACAAATGATGGGTCATATTTACCGATGTAAGGTGAAAATCGTAAAAGCCTGTCAATCGGTACACGAAGGTATGCTGGAATCGTGTTTGCTCGAAGAGAAACAGGCCGGTTGAGGGGAGGAGAACTTGTGTGATAGGTTTTCAGGGCAGCATAGACATAATTATTCATGTGCAGATTTCGGTAAACGTACTCGATTTCGTAAAGCGATAAATCCCAAACCATTTTCCCTTTCAAATTCATACTTCCAAATACCTCTGACGATTATCAATTAGTGAATCATATTCCGTCGATGTGGCGTGGATGCGTTTATAAATAGGAAATTGTGAATTATAAATGGCGTTTGTGGCTTTGGATTCATTACTGTTGCGTTGGTCGCAGATCCTGCACAAAGGTAATTGGTCGACATTACAGCCGGCATGCAGCTTTTGAATATATTCCATACGCTCACCATTAAAAATCTCCGTGAATGATTCGGACCGCAGGTCGCCGATAAGCATCTCTCCATTGTAGTCGAAACAACAAACATTGACCGTACCGTCGACTTGTACCTGAATCGGTCCTTTAAAAGGTCTGCCGCACGTAAGGAGTCGTTGAGTACTGAGATCACGATAGCATTTACTGTCTATCCAATTGTGTGGTTTCCATACCTCGATGAGATCCACCTTTTTTTCCCAATAGGAAATCCAGTCTGCGGTTTGATGGTGGTTAGCATCAATTTCGATGTAGTTAAGAATAATACGTTGATGAGAATTTTTATTCTGGGCAAGAAAATGGATTGATTCATAAATCGCTCGATATGTAATTGAAGGAGGGGGATTATGAACTACCTTATAAGTCGCCTGATCAAGCCCATAGACACTGATTCGAATGTCGGAGACATGATCGAGGAGAAACAGTATATCTTTTTTATCGAGCAATGATACGTTCGTCACTATATGTATCCGCTCAAAATTGCTGGCAGCGGTCACAATCTTATGCCGCCACTGAGGATCGGTTGAGAACTCGCCGAATCCTGATACTGTTGCTATATGGATATGTGGCAATTCACGTTTTGTTTTGGCAACGATACTATCGAAAAGTGAATTCGACATTATTTCCTGTTTTCGACGGAACGTGTCCCGCGCACACATTAGGCAATGATAATTACATATCGTTGACGTCTCTATTCTTATTTCATTTGTTTGAGTAAACATGTATTTCTCGTCTCAATTCATGTTTTTCAGAAAGATTAAATTTAATGCAATAATGGACTATCTCATTTGCATCACACTGTATGTACTTTTACTTCTGGCATAACCACTCCAGATTTCCCAATCTGTATAGCGTCTTTTTCATGATTTCCCATTGGTGTTTTGAGATGCAACAGGTCATGTAGATTAAGAAAGCCGATAGGTCGTGAATCATTATCGGTTATGACTATCTCAGTGATACGTTTTCGCGACATCTGTTCAAGGACACAACATAAAGGCATAGCAGCATCAGCAGTCTCCGGATATCTATTCATGACATCACTGATTAGATTATTTACATTATGGTCAGCATCCTGGAGATATCTTCTTATATCTCCATCTGTTACAATTCCTGCCAATACATTGTCGGTACCAACAATTACGCCGAATCCAATCTTTTTTTCCGTCATTACGATAAGGGCATCAAGCAACGTACACTGTGCATCAAGAATCGGCATATCTAATCCCTGTCTCATTACTTCCTCAACATGGCCATTTATTACCATATCATTATAGAACCGCTCGACTCCAACTTCGGTAAGGGGATGCGAGAACATCAATTCAATCATTTTCGGCGGTAATGTGATGGCATCCACTCCGCAAAGGAAACACTCGGTCACATCCTCGTGACTTCGAATACTGGACGCCATTATTTTCGTTGAATAACCATAGTGCTTTATGACTGAAACAATATTCTTTATCATCTGCAGGCCTTTACCACCAATATCATTCAGTCTGCCGATTAGCGGACAAACGAAATCTGCGCCCGCTTCAGCGGCAAGGACAGCCTGGCTGACTGAAAATATCAAGTGCACATTACATCGAATACCTTCATTCTTTAATATTCTAACAGCTTTTAGAGCCTGCTTACTGATAGGTATTTTTGAAACAACCCTACTACTTATTTGGAAGTTCTGTCGGGCATGCTCTACTATCTCATCACAACTAGATCCCATTGCTTCAATATGGATAAAACCATCTATAGCTTCTATGATGCTTCTGATGTGTGATTCACTGTCAGTGACTTGTTGACGGAAAAAGAATGTTGGTGTGGTGGTTACTCCTGAAAAAAGTGAGAGTTTTGAATGTTCCTTTATTACTTCAAGGTCGGCACTATCTATATAAAAATCCATACAAGTCAACTCCTTTCTATCTAAAAATGTTATAAATTCGGGACACGTGTATTTCGCGTCTGTTTTAGTATGTTCTTAACTGCATCTGTCTTGCTATTTTGACAATTCAATATCCAGTCGATGATCTCCCGTACAGCGCCCTTACCACCGTGTTGTGTAGCCACAAAAACACAGTGCTTTTTCACTTCGTCTACACTGTTGCTGACACATAGGGGAATTCCAACACGTTGTAAAACTGGTAAATCCTGGATGTCATCGCCGATATAGGCAATTTCGTCATCGGTATATCCGAATTTTCGTTTAATGGCTTGGTATCCCTCCATTTTATCAGGGCAGTCCTGAAGGATGATATCAAACCCCAGTTCCGAACATCGTCGTTGTACAGCTTCACATGTTCTACCGGTAATAACTCCGACTTGCAGTCCCGCAGCTTTTGCAAGCGTAATGCCCATACCGTCCTGTACATTGAACACCTTAATCTCCATTTGCCCTGAACCATAGATGATATCGCCCTTCGTCAGAACTCCATCTACATCCATAAGCAGGAGCTTTATATTAGCAATCGATGAGTCATTCATTTTCTAACAATCCTGCTTAACAACAAAATAATCTCAAGAAGGTATTTCAACTGTTTGATGGGCAGCATACTTGATGCATCACATAGTGCATTCATTGGATCGGGATGTGTTTCAATAAAAATCGCGTCACAGCCGGCAGCAACCCCAGCACGGGCAAGAGGATCGATGAACTGTGGTTTTCCACCTTCTGGATTCGAACTTGGTGTTCCGTAACATCGGACGATATGTGTTGCATCGAAAACTACAGGAAATCCTAAGCTCTGCATTATCGGGACAGAACAGATATCGGAGACAAGACGATCATATCCAAATGTTGTTCCTCTTTCAGTAAGTAGTATTTGTTGATTGCCTGTGCTCAGTACTTTATCGACCGGGCATTTCATAGTATAAGGTGAAAGAAACTGGCCCTTTTTAATATTAATTGGTTTGCCCGTTTTTCCCATTGCCAGCAACAGGCTTGTTTGCTGGCATAAGAACGCAGGGACCTGCAATACATCAAGCACCGATGCGGCTGCCTTAACATCAGTCTCTCTGTGTACGTCAGAGAGGACCGGTACCCCAACATCTTTCTTGACCCGTTCCAAAATACGAAGGCCGATGTCCAAGCCAGGTCCGCGATAATAATCTGCTGAACTTCTATTGTCTTTCTCATAGGAAGCTTTAAAGATGAACGGTATACTTAGCGGTTCTGAAATGCGGCGTATCTCCTCAGCTATCCTGATCGTATCCGATTCATTCTCAATTACACAAGGTCCTGCAATCAGTGTTAAGGGATGCCCAGACCCGATGCATATTTCTTTAACGTTCACCGTATTCATAGATATTTTATTAATCACCCAAGGTTCTCATTTAATGCACGAAAAAATTATGTATGAAACCCTTTTATGTCCATCAATTAAATGTTATGCACTATGCTCGGCAAGAACCTCTACCATACGATGCATCAACATCTCAATCTCATATACAGTAGGACAACCTTCCTCAAAAATAATATTCTTGTATCTCTCTACCGTCTTGCGGCGAAGATAGAGCAATACATTATTCTCTATCGAATCAGACGGCACAATATGTCCAGACTGAAAGCATGAGAAAATTGCCTCAAA
>Ga0114922_10002037_pt1 | contig 19088 bp, 34 predicted proteins | sample AartaG_FD_100975 | JGI IMG/M metagenome (GOLD analysis project Ga0114922, IMG submission 100975) | Deep subsurface microbial communities from Aarhus Bay to uncover new lineages of life (NeLLi) - Aarhus_00045 metaG | ecosystem: Environmental > Aquatic > Marine > Oceanic > Sediment | place...
TTATCCTATGGAATGTGGCCGGAAAGAAAAAGAGGCTAATTTTCTCAATCAGCCTCTGATTTATTGATCTTTAATGGTAGGCACGACGGGATTTGAACCCGTGACCTCTACCGTGTCAAGGTATGGTTTGGATGCAGAGTCTTGTCTGATATGGTTTTAAAGGTTGATATGCTGGTAAATCAAATGATTTACCAGTCATTTCTCTTGTGGTATAAAATTGCCATTGAGAACTTTTCTTTGATCATACTATATGTTGTTATTGCGGAGGCCTCTGCAGCAGCTCCGGAAACAGGGAAAAATTCAATATATGGTATAGTTTTTAAAAGCGCAAAAAAGATACTATATATTGTAAAGCCGCCCGTCCGCGCGGCTTTCAACTGTACGAGTCAATGCGATTGTTGGAATTCTATTCTTCAAGGTGTTTCTCAATAAGTTCCTTAATGTAGGCTGGTAAGTGCTTTTGGAGTTCCATCGTCCTTTCTTTCAAGCGATCATACACAGACACTTCAGCCCCAGACCACAGAATGTCTGCACGCCGGGTTTGCCTCATGGCAACATGCTCAAATGCATCAGGATGCGCCCAGTAGCATTTTCTGCAAATGTCTTCATTCTTGAGATCAAGCCAATTGGCACAGTGCTCACAGGACCAAGATTTTGCTCTGTTTGCTGATCCAGACAGAAGCATGTAGCCCTTTGGCTCATTCATTTGGGCGGCATTGTCACCTACGACCTCGAAAGGAATTCTGTGATCAATCTGTAAATCACGTTCGGTAAACTCCTCCAAGTAGATGGCGCATCGTGCGCCATCCTGTTCAATCAGCTTGGCCTTCAGATCTTTCGAGAATGCGGTTCTGCCAAATAGCTTCGAGAACCGAGCTTTTCGTGGGTCACCAAAGCGGTATGCACCGATTTTCCTACCATCGCTACCTTCAACTCGGAATGTCTCGAGTGGAATGCCCCGCTCGCGCACATCGCGGGCCGCTCTTGGGGGATGGTTGTATCCGTACTTGTCTTTAAGTTCCTCGGTAGTGATGAAACCATGCTCCAATATATGATCTATGACCGTCTTGGGACGCTTGGCTGAAACGGCCTTGCACTGCTTGACAAAGGATTTGGGAAGGGCATTCTTCTTCATGCTCTACCCTCCATCAAGCAAAGCTGCTCGCCACGGGTATAACGATACAATGTCGGCACATGGGCGAGTTCATCTGCTAAAGGTGGCGAAAGGTATAACGATTCTATCGTAACATCATCTCGTCCTAAGAGGGTTGCCTGTGACGACCGCCCGGCATCCAGCTCAATAAGAGTCAGGTTCAGTTCATCCGGAAGCATTTGGCCGTATGATTTGTCTCCAGTTCTGCCATCATAACTAACGATGTAGCGGATGTTTCTGCTATTAAGTTCGCTTAGTGCCTCCACAAACTCGCAGAACTGGACGCTCTCCAAGTACCGAGTGTCACAATTCCCGCAGACACCTTGATAGGGAGGATCCATGTAGACAAGATCCTCTGGCTTTGCGAGTTTGAGAACATCCCGGTAATTGACTGAAGCTGTCGTTGTCTTGTCTCGCAGGAAATACGATGCGCCGAGAATTTGCATCTTCATTGTTTCAGGTTTCATCCCTTTCCTGCGATTGTCTGCGCTTTGATTGAATTCTCCGCGGGAGTTATATCTGACAGAGGCCTTTACGCAACGCGCCAGCAAATACAAAAACAGGTGTGGTGCTCCTGTTTTGTTGAACCGCTCACGAATGTCCACGTAAAAGGTTTTTGGATCATCTAGCTGGTCGTTCCAAAGCTTCTTGTACTGATCTGCCAACTCTTCCGGGGCATTGATGATCCGCTCCCACAGATCGACTAGAGGCTTGTTAAGGTCGTTGATGAAGAAGCGTTGAGCAAGTTCATTAGCGGCGGCGGCTATGGTAATGGCTGCAGACCCAGCAAACGGTTCATACAACACCGCTATGTTGTCCGGGAAATAGCGTAGAATATCAGGTGCAAGATTCCTCTTGCTTCCTTGATAGGGAATCGGATGTGGTAATCTATTCGGTTTCATGTCGATAACCTAGCCTCATTTGCTGTGAAAAGCGAGTTTCATCTTCGTCTGTTCTCAAATCCTAACACTGCTCTTCAGCAGACACGTTTTTGTGATCCGCTGAAAGGGTTGTTCGGCAGATATCTTTATTCTTTTTTAATCCATTTATTTTGCTGCCGCAACTTTCTTTTCTCTTTTTGGAACTTCCAGGACCGGGAGTTTATTAATCACCTCTCTTCGCATGGCCATGTTGGTATGTTGATAGACCCTGGTGGTAATCTTTGTGCTGCTATGGCCAAGGATCTCGGAGGTGGATTTCAGGTCCGCACCTTCACCGAGTACCCAGGTAGCGAACGCATGCCTGAAATCATACGGCCTGAGCCTCCTGGTTATTCCCGCCTTTTTTTTTGCTGCGGCAAAGCTCCTCTTTATCGATCTAATCGGGGTCCCGTTGTATCGAATAATATGCACATCTTGCTGCTGATCATTTTCATACCATGTCTTCAGGTGCTCTAAAAAATCACGGTGCACCGGCACGAATCGGAACGGGGATCCCTTCTTTCTGGCGGACCGGATCAGGATCATTTCTTGATCCCAATCCATATCTGTCCATTTCAGACCAAACAGTTCTTTTCCCGGACGGAGACCCGTGTAATAACTGATTATCAATGCTTTTATCAGATGTTTTACGGCGTATGTGAGGATCCTGGTAATTTCGGCGTGCGTAACGGGCTGGATTATTTCATCGTCCAGGGTGGGCTTTTTATATCCTGCTAAAGGATTTTTTTCTATATGCCTGCGATCAGCACCGGCCGCCCAGTTAAGGATAGCCTGGATGTCTGTAATTTCCCGGTGAATGGTGCTTTTTTTTCTGCCGGCATTCAGACGCCTGGCAACATACTGATCCATCCGGTAATGCGTTATGCGTGAGGCATAGAGAGCGCCGAGCTCCGGAAGAATGGTGCGTGATAGTTTATATTGAAGGATCTTTCTGGTGGAATCTTCTGTGGTGGCACGGCTGGCTATGAGATAGGCATTGGCCAGATCCTCAAAGAGAGGGGATTTTTTTGGTTGTGTGCGTTTTTTATACGGCCTTGGTGACAGCTCATCATTTCTGGCCCGAGCTTTGGTCTCTGCCTCCAGGCCCCGGCCAAAGTATTCCCGTTTATAGTTTGTCCCGGTCCTGTACTGGACGATCCACCGGCCGTCTTTCAGTTGATGAACGGACATTTATTTCTTTTTTTGAAATGTAACAATAAATCCTAATGTTATAAACGCAACAATAAGCCATTGAATTGTAAGACGTGGAAAATCTATATGGACACCAGTCGCCTCTATTTTTGGAAAATCTAGTTTTTTGAATTCTTCATATAATTCTTGGGAAAAAAAAGGGTGATATTGTCTTGCTAAAAAAATAGAAGGCACAGTAAAAGATTCATTAAAAGCAGCCGGCGGATTAAGGAGCCAAGAATGGTCTCCTGATTTTTCATAATGTAAGCCTTCGATATCAAGAGTATATGTCCAGGGAGGATAAATCCCCATAGCACAAACAATAAAGATGCTTATCCATAAAACATCTTTCTGTTTGTTATTCAATTCAATATCCTCAAATTCTTTCTTCGATTTTTTGTTATTATCCGTTTCAGCATGTAACAATCGTCTATAATTGGAGAATAAAAATGATTGTAAAACCGTTCAGGATCCCTTTCTAACACGCAAACCAGGGCCTGAGCGAATTTGCTCGCCATATCAGGAGTTTCGATAAGCGAAAACAGCTCCGTCACGGCCTTTTCAAAATTTTCCGAATGTCTTTCTACCCGTACATCGGAGATCATCGATCCTGGAGGGTTTTTTGCCTCAATATGGGCGGAAATATCATCAATCACATCTGATAATAACCAATCGATGGATTTTTTAAAAAATATAGATATACGGATTAAAATATCTGCCTCTGGTATCCTGCCTTTCTTTAAGTAATTTGTCGCCGCATTGGCTGATATATTGACCTTTTCAGCGAATTCTTTTTCCTTAAGATTTTTTGATTTGCATAAAGCAAATAATCTTTCACTAAATTTATCGCTACGCATTTTCATTTTAACCTTTAAAATAAATCACCAATTGATTATTTTTTCTTGACATAATCAAACGATCGTGTATCCTACGTTTTAAGGGCTTGAGAACATAAGAAACCAAAAATAAACCATGAAAACATGTCTACTTTGTGGCCACGAAGAACCCGGCAAGACCAAGCCGGATCCCAGTGTTGATTTTATCTGCTCAAACTGCATCCAGCGCCTCACCAAAATCCCCCACCACGAGATGATCCGAATGTATGTCGAGGCCGTAAAAGAGAACCATGATCGCAAGGCCTCTATCTTAAAATCGTTAATACCAATTGGAATCCGCCGTAAGTGGGAAAACCACAGACGGCCTAAAAAAGATACCAATGTATCATAGGATACATGGAATGAAAAGTCAATTTCAAAATGTTTTAGCACTGCACCATTTAAAGTCCCTGGGATATCCCCTGGTGAACATTCGCAGATCATTCCATAAGCTGACCGGGATCGGGCAGCCCGATCTGGCAAAACTATTGGGAGAATCCCGGCAGAATATAACGCTTCATATTTCCGGGGCACGCAGCAATCCGGTAGTCCAGGAAGGGATTGCCGAAATCTATCATGTACCTGCAGAGGAGTTTTTCGATGGTCCTCAAAAGAATAACGCCAACTGAACATGCCATATACCGACTGAGTGAGTTTAGAAAAGAGCTGGATTTAACGATAACAGAGCTGCGTGCCCTCCTTCCAAGGGAAAAACCTCCTAAGCCAAAGGGCTACATTACAGATCCTGTGACAGGGCAAAAGATTTATTACAAACCACGTAAACATTAATTCAGGAGAATAAAATAATGGCAAAAGAAGATTTAGAAGGATTACAAAATGAATCAGTCAAAATTGTTTTAGAGCATTTACGAGATCAGAAACATCCAGGCAATAAAGTTGATTTTGCCTTAAGGGCATTAGCAGCTGTAGGGAGAATAAAGGCAACAGAGAGGGCTAGAGATGCCACGCAATATGCTGTTTTGAGATCATTAACCGAAAATAAAGAAGAATTCAAAAAGTATGTGGAAATTTCTTTACCCCATCTGAATCCGATAAAACAGATTGAATAAGACATCGCGGCCGGGCGGGATATGGCAAGACCCGATTTTGTAAAGCACGATAAGTCAAGGCAACTCGAGGCCCGGCGAGTTTTGGTGTGTCGAGTCCAGACAAGGCGAGTTATGGTATGTCGAGGCAAGGTAAGGCAACCCGAGTTTTGGCAAGTTCTGGCGAGGCCCGTTCTGGCGAGTTCAGGTATGTTGGGGCAAGGCAACTCAAGTCTTTATCCGGCACGATTAGTCAAGTTTCGTTAAGTTTTGGTATGGCAAGGTAAGGCAACTCAAGTTTGGACATGATGAGACCTGGCTAGTCGAGGCAGGGCTGGGCGAGTTATGGTGTGTCGAGGCAAGGCAATTATTAATTAAAAAAGGAGGATTAAGATGAAAAAGTATTTTGTAGAGATCGAAGGGATAGTACCTATGTTATTCAACCGTTTCACAGAAAAAAACAAAGAGACACTTGATAAAAAAACACAAGGCAGAAAGAAAAACAAAACAGAAAGAATCGAAGAAGCATACGAAAAATGCTATCGAAAAAACGGCTTTATTGGTGTACCCGCAATCAACATTAAAAAATCCATGCTAAATGGTTGTCAATCTGCTGGCATCAAATTAGGCCGAAGAAGCGCAATGCCTTATATGAGGGCTCTGGTTCATCTTGATACTGATTTTTGTTCATTAAATAAAAAAGATCCTGATGGTATTCACGAAGGCACAGGAAGAATTCCACCACGTACTGGCAGCATGGTTATTATACGACGGCCTTATGTGGACACAGGCTGGAAGTTAAAATTTGGCATTTACGTAATAGATGAAAGGATATCGCCAGAAATAGTTAAGGAATCATTAGAAGAAGCCGGGTTAGTTATCGGTTTATGTGATCATCGACCGGATTTTGGACGGTTTAAAGTAAATAAATTTGAGGCGGGATCAGGCAAAGACATTACTTAAATGACCATCAGAACCAAAGAAAATAAGAAGATCAGGAAGATGATGCGCACGATTGTGAATAAGCGGATGGATGAATTTAAATACGATAAAAGATTGATAGCTATAGGTCAAATCCCTATTGACTATGAAGATTATTTGAAATCATTAAAATGCTGTGTATGCGGCTCTATCGAGCCATGTAAATGTACGATAAAAGATCTTAAGGCAAAACAATTAGAGAGAAAGGAACCATAGAATGGAGCAAAAATGCCGATATGATTATGTTGTAGAAATCATCGAAACTTTACAGAAATATATGGACACGTCTTCGCAAACAGATAACACCAATTCTCTAATAAAAAACGCCTATGATGCTATCCGTGAATTAAAAAAAATTGAGCAGGATATAGCACAATCTCATAAACCAGGGGAAGTTGCTGTATCCATTAGTTCAGCTGTGGAAGAATTTGACGTTACATACAAAGAGATAGCCCCAAAGGTAAGAAAGATTGGATTGTTTATTAAACAAAATAAACAAGTTTTTAATGAGCTAAAAGCTCTCAATCTTACCATAGAAATAATACAAAAAAAGTATGATGAATTGAAAAATAGAAAAATTAAAATGGCAAGGCGCGTTAAAAAAATAAATAAATTACCTAATCAATTGCGCTAAGGAATCAATTAATGAAACGCCCTTTTAGGGCGTCCCGCTTTGCGGGATTTTCACGGGGTATAGGAGGATAACGATGGTCAGGAGAGCCGTGAGAAAGATAACCAGAAAGGTTAAGGTGGCCAGGCGCCAGGAGGCAATCAACAGCGTTATTCAGACGGGCCTGGCAGGCGGCGAATCATTTCGGAATATCGCCGATCAGGTCGGCATGGATTTCCACATCCGTAAAGATCAGGCGCTCAGCATGGTGATGAAGGAATACCGGGTGAGCGTGCAGAAACTATGAAACTGGAAAAAGCTAAAAAACAGAAGGCCCAGGTCCAGCCCCGGTGTCCTTTCTGTAAGAAAAATGACCAGACATACCATGATGAATTGCGCACGTGGCATTGCGTGAGATGCAAGAAGGACTTCACTGCCCGGTATTTCATGGATGGCGACAGGTATTTATGATGAGCAGAATGGATCGAATTATAAAGCTTATTTTACGTGAGGCTAAAAAGGTGAACAAAACGGATCCGGTGGCCAGGATTTACAGCGTGGAAACCGAAATAGGTCACCGATTGATCAAAATAATAGAACAGATCAGAGAACAAGAGCGATGTCAGAAGCAAGCGAAAAAGAAGATTATCGAGCCCGCCAGACAGACGGCGGGCAAGCCTATCGTGCCGCCCGGCATGAGATAGGCCATTTCAATACTCGGGCCTGGCTGGCATTGAGCCGGCTCATGGGCGAGCATTATCCATGGAATGAAACGGATAAAATAGATCTACTCATGAAAGTGAAGAAAGGAGGATCTAATGAAAGGATTATCGGTTGTGGCAAAGACAAGTCTTCAGGCGCTCATTGACGGAATGAGCGAAGGAGAGCTCCAGGAGGCAAAAACGATCGTAGAAAAAAAACTGGAGGCAGTAAAAGACATACGGCGGCGAAATACAGTGTTTGACAGAGAGCTTCGCAGGATAAATGTCAAAGCGGCCGGTGTTGTGTAGTTTGAGGGTGGAGCTTCTACGCATAGGACCGGCCGCTTATGGCAAAGGAGGACGCACATGATCTATATTCTTGGGACCTTATTTTTTATCGGCGTGCATATCACCGGGGCCGAAGGACCCTATTTCCCCTGGCCGAATATGGGCGGGATAGTGATATGCGGCGCCATTGGTATTGTGGCGATTTTAAAAAGAGAGCCTTGATTATGCCGTTCTATGAGTAGCTCTTTATGGTTGCCAGCGTGGTATATGAAGTCAGAAAAATAAGAAAGAGCAAGTATGAAAAAATTAGGACTTATAGAATCTGCAATAGCTTTTGCTGCTCTGCATCAAAGTATGAGAAAAATGAGCAGTATTGCTTCAATATCTACTCACCCAGCAGACAGATATCACGGCAGATCCCACACATTTAAAAAGAATCTCAGACAATTGAGAAAAAGGCAGAGTCGGCGGGCTTTTTTAAGATCATTGAGAAACCATCATTAAAGTAGAGGCATTATGAAATTCGAAATATTCATTTTAAAATTACCGGCAACGGATAAGAACGGAAAACAGATTATAAAAAACAACATACCTGTTTTTTTTGTGATCCCGTTAAAGATCTCGATGAATTAAGCGCAGAGGTTTTATATCGAGGCAAATTAGCCTGTTAATCAATGGTTATAAATTATGAAGAGAACAGATAGGTTAAATTGGAGACAACGAAGTGCTATTAACCAATGGAATAATAGCATCCCTTTTGATTTTATGTATATCGAAGATATTAATAAAGGCCGAATATCATTTGCAGAGGCATGGAGTTTGAATGTGAGCTGGTTGAATGACTGGGTATTTGAAGCTACTGATCGTATAGATTTAAAAGGATGTGGTATGCTAAAAGATTTACTGAAAAATTTATAACACCCCACTCAACACCGACCTGTCGGGGCATAAGCCCTTCCAGGCGGGTTAGTTAATAGTTAAATGGAATTTTTAAAGAGGTAAATAATGTACTGTACAAAATGTAACAATTCGCTTGCTAATTGCATTTGTCCAGATTTAGAGGAGAGATTGGCTGGCCTTAATAATAGCCCTCATTTTATTTATAAAAAATGCCGCAAGTGTGGCAAACATTATGCCAGATGCCAATGTGAAAATCCAGACTGGACAACCAGTCATGATGGCGTGGAATTAAAAGATTTACCAAAAAATTCCACTTAACAACGCAATCCAGCCGACCCCGTAACCGTGGCGAGTGATGCTTGGCGTTAGCGATAAAAAAGGAGGATATATGATTACTTGCGATAAATGTAACTTTTGGGAACAGGAAAAGGAAAAGAATCTTGGAGTATGTGACTGTGATAAATTTAAACAAGGCTATTACTACAACTTTGAAGATATTGCAGACGATGAAATTTGGGTAGAAAACGATGAAGGTTGGGCATTCTACACTGGCCCAAAGTTTGGATGTATTCATGCGGAAATTCGCTAACCACTCACTTAACCACGACCCTCAATGGCTACGCTATTTCGCTCGGGTTAGTTCGAGCGTTATGCGAAAGGAGCATTTTATGGGCGAAGCAATTATCATTAGAGCAATTTCTGTCATTCAAGGCGGATTATTGCAGATTGATTTTTTCAATGAAGAAACAAAAGAAAACTATAGATGTTTTTCAGAACCAAGTGAGTTTTTTTCAATGCTTGGTAAGGCCATGCAAATAAACGTAGATAAATGGAATAATGATTTCCATGAAAAGCAGAGCGCATAACAACTCACTTCACCAGACGGTAAACCGCTGGTGAGTTCAGGCGTTAGCCGCTAAAAGGAGTACAAGTAATGCCAACAAAGATTGAATATGCCACAGAGTCATGGAATCCGATTACCGGATGCACGCCTGTAAGTGAAGGCTGCGAACATTGTTATGCCCGGCGCATGGCCTACCGGCTCAGAGGTCGTTTTGGGTACCCCAAAGATGATCCTTTTCGCGTCACCTTTCATCCTGATAAAATCGAGCAACCCCTGCACTGGAAAAAACCAAGGATGATATTTGTATGCAGCATGGGGGATCTCTTTCATAAAGATGTCCCTCACCATACGTATATTGAAAATGAAGTAACTGTGAATCATATATATTTAACAGCTAAAAGATGCCCTCAACATATCTTTATGATTTTAACGAAAAGACCAAAGGTAATGAAATCTTTTTTTAGTTGGATAACAGCCTTTGGAGGAAAAATCCCTGATAATCTCTGGCTCGGGGTCAGCGTTGAAAATCAGCAACGAGCCGATGAACGGATTCCGATTCTGTTACAGATCCCGGCGGCAAAGAGGTTCGTGAGTATAGAGCCTATGCTGGGGCCGGTGGAATTGGATCATAAATATCGAAGACGATGGAATGACAAAATCCCTGCATGGGAAATGAGTTGGATGTTACAAGATCTCGATTGGGTTATCTGCGGCGGCGAATCAGGACCAGGCGCACGGCCGATGCACCCGGATTGGCCCCGCTCGATCAGAGATCAATGTCAAGCCGCCGGCGTTCCCTTTTTTTTTAAACAGTGGGGAGAATGGGCACCAACATTTGGCAGCTGCAAAACGGGTATGCCACTTCGCATTTGTCGAGGAGGCCAAGTGGAACCGTTGCAATTTACAGGTAATGCTCTGCTATATGACTCGTTTCTGATGTTCGGGACTGAATATGTCATAGGCAAATTTGGCAAAAAGGCCGCTGGCCGGCTCCTCGATGGCCGGGAATGGAATGAGTATCCGGAAAAATGAAAGCCATGGAACAATTAAATCTCAATGGCAAAACCAAAGAAGAATTAGCAATTGAATTTCTCCAAGAACATGAACCACCAGAGGGATATTTTTTGGCTTTTAGCGGTGGCAAAGATTCAGTTGTTCTTTATGATTCAGCTCTTAGATCGGGTGTTAAATTTGAGGCTTATTATTCTGCAACCGGAATAGATCCACCTCAATTAATTAAATTTATAAGAAAATATTATCCTAATGTTAAATTTAAAAGACCAAAACATTCATTTTTTAAACAGCTAAAAATAGAGGTTGTACCACCTACTATTTTTCAGAGATGGTGCTGACGATTTTTAAAAGAAGATCCCGTGAGGATTAGCATAATTCCTTTGCGACATAGGCTCATGGGACTCAGGGCTGAAGAATCTGTTAAGAGGAGAAAAAGACCACAAATTAACTATATTCCACGCTATAGATGGTGGCATTATAAGCCTATATTTCATTGGCTAACATGGGAAATATGGGAATACATTGACAGATATAATTTACCATATTGTTCTCTTTATGATGAAGGATTTGATCGGCTTGGTTGTATTGTCTGCCCGATGCTTACAATTAAAAAACATCAGAGAAATAAACAGAGATGGCCTGGAATTTATAAAGCATTTGAACACGCGATGAGAACACATTGGAACAATCGGCCAATAGAAAAACGATTAGATGATAGTTTTGAGCAATTTTTAAATCATTGGTATCGAGGGAAATGATAAAACCCAATCATTAAACGCACCAACCAAGAAAAGGAGAAGAACATGGATACAGGTGAGGGAAGATTGAGGATGTTGGCAGAGGAAGAAGCAAAATTTATTAAAAAAACAGAACCTGATCAACGAACCAAAATATTCACGGTCGGCGAGGAGGTCATGGTGAAGGCATCAAGGTTCCGGATTGTGAAGATAACTCCAAAAAAAATCACATTGCGGATAACTCCGGCCAGTTAACTTACGAATTCCATGAAATGTGCAAATGTATATAATTTGTTTTTTAATCCCGGTGAGGTAACCGAGATCCGGGCTCTTGGCCTGTCAAAGAGCAATAAGGCATGGCAGGGCTGGGCAGGCGGCGCCGGCATTGTGTATGGCTATTTTGACAATGCCGCTGCCTTTGGCCAGGCTGCAGAGTCCCTGGATGGCCTCAAGGCTTCGGGGATTTATTTTACCTTGAATCCTGTGATCCCCGATCTGCTGGCCAGGGCTGCAAACAGGCTCAAGGCCGCCGATGTAAAATCCGTAAGCACCGCGGACCATGATATTTTATGCATACGATGGCTGCCGATCGATCTGGATCCGGTCCGTCCCAGCGGGATCTCATCAACAAATGAAGAGCTGGAGGCTGCGAAGAAGGTAGGTAAAAAGATTGCCGCCTGGCTCAAAAAGGAGTTTACTATTGCGCCCGGGATCCCTGCATACTCCGGGAATGGAATTCATCTTGCATATCGGCTCGATGATCTGCCAAACACAGAAGAAACAGGAGTATATATCAAAGATGTTTTGAGAGCAATAGAGTATAAATTTCGAAACAAAAAGGTCGATATCGATCTCAAGGTATTTAATCCGTCCAGGGGGTGGAAGCTTTACGGGACGACGCCGCGAAAAGGCGATCATACACAGGCACGGCCGCATAGAAAAAGTTATATACCTTCGGAGTTTCTGGATCCAAAAAAGTGAAAAAACTTGCAGATATTCCAATCAATGATCTTGAAATTCTCAAGAAAATCGCTGCATTAGCTCCCAAAGAAGATGAAACCAAGGATACTCCCGGTAAGGCCCGTGGCAAGAAAAAGGCTTCTCGGGCATCCTCGCAATCCGATTTAGGCCCTCTGGACGTCGAAAAGTACCTTTCCCACTATTCTATACCTTTCAGTAAAAAAAAAGCGGCTCACAAGACGATTTACCGGCTCAAGACCTGCCTTTTTGATCCGTCGCATAAAAAAAACGAGGCCTCTATCGTACAAGACGATACCGGCCTCCTGACCTATCAATGCTTTCATAATTCATGTAAAAATAGCACCTGGCAGGCGGCACGAAAGATAATCTCCGGAGAGGAGACTCTGGCACCTTTTTGTGAAGGCTACGATCCTTCCTGGCAGCCCTCAAAAAAAAAATCCTTAATCCACCCTGAAAAACCCTATCTTTCTGTCAATGAGAAAGGCCGAGTCGGATTTAATCCACAGTTAATGGCCGGTTTCCTTGACAAGAAATTAGCTCCCTTTGTGTATGATTTGAAAGAGAAGGATTTTTTTCGATATCATCAGGCCGGCGTATGGGTGATGATGCCGGAGATAGCGATAAAACAGATAACACAGAAAGAATTGGGTATTCATGCGAAACCACGGTGGATTCAGGATGCGCTCGATCTACTCAAAAGCCAGGCCTACCGGCCGGAGGATCAGATCGAGTATGATCCTATGTGGCTGAATCTGGAAAATGGCATGTTGAATCTTGAGACAATGGAGCTTGTCCCTCACTCTCCCGTTTTTAATTCCAGGGCTCAATTATCCGTGCGCTATGATGAAAAAGCAAAGTGTACCCTGTGGATGGAGACTTTGGCAGAGATTTTCGAGGATGATATGCTCAAACCGGATGTCGTCCAGGAGTTTTTTGGCTATTGCCTGTACCCAAAGATAATCTTTCCGGCGGCATTGTTTCAGGTTGGCCAGGGGAGTAATGGCAAGTACGTGGTTGAACGTGTTTTGTGTGAAATGCTGGGCAGGAAGAATGTTTCGCATATATCGTTAAATCGAATGCAGAAGGATTTCGGACCGGTAGAGATTAAGGACAAATTGCTGAATTCATGCGGAGAGACAGAGACCGGAAGACTTGATGTAACAAACTTCAAAAAAATCGCAACCGGCGATGAGATCCAGGCAGAGGTCAAGTATAAAGGAGATGTGAAATTTATCCCGATTGCCAAGCACATGGTATCAATGAATGCCTTTCCCGGTGTGAAAGAAAAGACCGATGCCTTCTTCCGGCGGATCATTGTACTTGAATACAAACAGAAATTTGAGGGAGAGAACCGGGATGTCCGCCGCGGGGATAAGCTTGTAAAGGAGTTAAACGGGATATTCGCCTGGTCCCTGCAGGGCTTAAAGAGAGTGCTTAAAAATGATGAGATCCTGGTCCCGGAATCCGTGATCCAGGCGAAAAAACGGTTCAGGGCCAAGGTAAACCCTGTGTTGATGTTTGTTGATGAGATATGTGTCAGCTTTTCTGGATCCCGGGTATTGCCGAATGAATTGTATCGAGCATATCAAGAGTGGTGTGAGGATGGAAAGATAACACCTTTGGGAAAGAATAATTTTTATGAACAGATTTTTTTAAATTATTCGGAAGTGGTCAAAAAAAGGGATGGGACACAAGATAAATTTTTTGGCATTGGCCTGGCAGATGATTAATTTTTTTTGCTTTTTATCGCTCGGGCACGAGAGCCCTTTTATCCCATTACATGGTTTATGCACACCGATTACATGTCTTTACATGTCTTTTACATGGGTTTTGAAAATGCTAACAGGTTGATATTATTAATAAAACTGGCTATTTTACATGGTTTACATGGTTTTGGGTACATAAACTCTTATATATATGTGACACGTGTGTATATACACGGGGTATATATATATCTTCTTTATTTTTACTTTTCGTAACAAAGAGTAAAAAGGGGGGGTAATACCATGAAAGTATTGAAATCATTGGATAAAAGGGCATTAAAACATGTTGTAAACCATGTAATTATTCGTAAAAACCATGTAAGTTTCGTCGAAAAGGGGGGATTTTTAAGGTGAATGATTCCTCTTATACCCTCTCACCTGAGAGAAAGGGAAGATAAAAACAGGATTTAACCCGAATGGAAAACAGGCTCTCGACGGTCAAAATTCTGGATAAAAGGGGAAGAAGGGCGATTTTATAGGGCATGGTGAGGGGTATTTTCTTTACATAATGATGAATATTAGCTCTTTTTAGCGATTATCTCGATATTGAGGTTTGAAAAAATCAATAAAATGGTGATTAGAGGGAATTATGTGTGATTATAAGCAATCTGAGCGAAAAAATGGTTTTTTAGAAAACAAGCGAATGAAGGGATTTATTAAAAATAGGATTGAAAGAATACTATGAAAAGCTTGAAAATTCATACCAGGTTTGATTTCCGGGAGTCTGATAAAGATCTATTATGTAAACAAAATGGCCTTTTTCTGGTGCTGGTTAGAGGCGATTAGCGGTAGTTTTGAGGATTTATAAAATGGATCCTGAGCCATGAATGATGTAAAGATCAAGATAATTATCGGCCGTGAAAATCTCTGCAAGATCCTCGGGAGAGACGGGATCCCTATCAGTAAAACTACGTTTTATAAATTAGTAGCTGCAGGCCTGCCGGTAAAAAGAGAAAAAAACACCTGGATTGGCAACGAGGATGCGATCAATGAATGGTCATATAAGCTGGTAATGAAGAAAGATACATGATAATTAAATATTGTTAATAAAAAAGGAGGTTTGTTATGGCAAATAATCGAATGTGGTTAAATGTTAAAGGGCATCCTGAAAAACGAATTTTATTAGCCAAATATTATCCATCAACAGGATGGCAAATTTGGCACGATCAGGATACGTACAATGATTGGTTTAATGAGCATATCAATGATTATTCGATGTGGGGAAAAACCAATGTGTTGCTTACTTTTGAGATTGAGAAGGATTTAGCACCTAACAAGCCGTCTTTGTAAACCACATTATGTTGTGGACCCGGGGAGCTCGTGAACCACAATATCTTGATATCAATCCTTAACACCCTTCCATCATTGTCAAGTCCTTTATTGTCCCCGTAGAGGAATGTCCCTTATTGTCCCCGTAGAGGAATGTCCGTTTTTAAATTCTCTTTTCTTTCCATGATATAAAAAACAAAAACAATTCAAGATTCACCAGGCGTGAGCTTAGGTCATGCCCTTATTGAGTGCGCGGAGGCCTGCATGTGATTGATGATTGCACGCTATCGGATACATATTGACGGTTTCGTATGCGAAGCCAGGAGCCTGGGGGAGTGCGCTGAGTTTGTGACGATGCTTGTCAACACCCTAAAGGTGAGAGAGGTAATGCGCCAACAGATTGAGATATCCTACAATGCTCCGGATGCCGAGCCCGGAATCAGTCTGCAGGTCATGTTTCTGGAATCGAGCTTGTCACTCCACACATGGCCAGGCCATGAACAGGCCTCCCTTGATATCTTCTCCTGTAAAGCTTTCGGAAGAAATATGGTTGAAAATGCATTTACACGTTTCTTTAAACCTTCTCGAATTGAGATCGGATAAAAGATGTCTGCAGTAAGTAAAATCGGAAAATATAATCTCCAGGACCGCACACTGGCCCTGGCCGCTGAAGGCAAGTCCACCGATGCAATCGCTAAAATACTGACCGAGGAGCTGGAGGGAAAAGACAGCATAAGCCAGACCAGCGTTGCCGCATGGCTCAAGAAGATCCGCCAGGAGCGCAGCGAGGAAACCCGGCACGTGGTCCGGGAATACATAAAGATCACGGTCCCGAAAGACATGGAGGCCCTGAACGAGATCGAGGCCTGGCTTCTGGATATATTTCGAAATCAGAAATCCGTAAAGGATCCTGAAACAGGAAAGGTTACCTGTAGTGATCTACCTACAAAAGACATCCATGATCTCCCCACCAGATCGGCGGCAGGAATGAAAGCGGTCAAGATCATCGAAACAAAGCTGCGATTCGCCGGCCTGCTGGAGAACCCTGACATCCCGGGATCCGGCTTTGATCCTGTCGACCTGGAAGGCTTCAGAAAGGACGTGCAAAAGGATATGGAGAAACTAAAAAAAGAAGGCGCCAATGGTTGAATTTACCCCGATATCAGACGCCCCGTACAAATATGATTACCAGGATATCTTCCGTACCATAGCTGCCGGTAAGATCAATGCCCTTGCAACGTACCGGGAATTATGCCTGAAAGATCTCTTTTTCGTGCTCTATTTTGGCCTTGAGCGTATCGATGTTAATAAGCCATTTATTATTCAATGCATCCGGGATGTTGAAGAGAATTGCGTTGACACCCTGGATCTCTGGGCCAGGGAACATTACAAGAGCACCATCCTCACCTATGGCCTTCCGATTCAGGAGTTGGCCCGTAACCCGGAGGAGCGAATCGGAATCTTCTCACATACCAGGCCCATTGCAAAGGGGTTTCTTCGCCAGATCAAGGTTACACTCGAAGGGCAATGCCCGATCAAAAAATGGTTTAAGGATGTATTTTTCTTGCATCCGAAACAGCAGGCCCCGAAATGGTCTGAAGATGACGGGATCATGGTCAAACGGAAAAGCACGCCAAAGGAATCAAGCATCGAGTCCTGGGGCATCGTTGACGGCCAACCCACATCAAAGCATTTCACGATCCGGATTTATGATGATGTGGTCACTGAGGCAAGCGTCACCACACCTGATCAGATAATGAAGGTCTTGCGTCAATACGAACTCTCGCAATCCCTGGGTACCGACGGCGGATCCAAGCGCCTCAATGGGACTCATTATCACTTTGCCGACCTCTATGCACATCTGAGAAAAAAAGGCACCTATAAGGTCCGGATCAGACCTGCTACCGATGACGGCACATCCACCGGCAATCCTGTCTTTCTTTCACAGAAACGGCTTGACGAGCTCAGAAGAGAACAGGGCCAGTATATCTTCTCATGTCAGCAGCTGCTCAAGCCCGTCGCATCCGAAGATCAAAAATTCAAGCTCGAATGGCTCGCCCATTACGATGTCCTGCCAAGACGGCGCCATAAATATCTCCTGGTGGATCCCGCCAATGAAAAGACGAAAAAATCGGATTACACGGTGATGGGCGTTATCAGTATTGATGCAAACTGGAATATGTTCCTGGACGATCTTCTCCGTGAGCGGTTGAATCTCGGCGAACGATGGCAGGCCTTACGTGATATGCGGGAACGAAACAAGCCTATTAAGAAAGTCGGCTATGAAAAATACGGCAAGGATGCGGATATTACGTACATGCAAGAAAAGCAGGGGGAGGAGGGTAATTATTTTAAGATCACCCCCCTGGGCGGACAAATGGGTAAATTTGATCGAATTCAGCGCCTGATACCACGGTTTGAAGACGGCCAGCTTTATCTGCCTCACCGCCTCATATATAAGGGCAAGGACATGATCAAGCTGTTCATCGATGAAGAATACAGTTTTTTCCCCTTCTGTGTGCACGACGACATCCTGGATATGATGGCCCGGATCGATGACATCGGCATATCAGCACCGATCGCTGTTGATATCCCTGATAATTATGATGAAAAAAACAACGAGTATGATCCATTTGCATCCATGAGGAGCGCACGCGCATGATCTCTTTTGGACCGGTAGAACTCGTACCGACGGAAGAAAACCATCTAACTGCGATATGGGGAATCCTGAAGCAGTGGCCGCGATTCTGGGAAGACCGGGGGAAAGTAACCGATTATTGGGAATTCCATGATTGGTTTCGCGAGAAGGTCAAGAATTCTCTTACCGGGCTTGACAACGGAGAGGTCGTAGGATTCGGATTTCTGGATCAGATCTATCCCGGATATTATGCCACGATCGGAATCGTCAAAAAGAAGGGGTATTTGAATCCGAAGATGATCGCCGCTATTGCAAAAGAGGGATTGTACTACTTTTTTAGCTGGCACGATCTTGAAAAGATTGTTGGAATTGTCCGCGAGGACCACAAGGCCTCGATCAGATTGCTCAAAAAGGTAGGATTCAAGATAACCGGAAGGCTCAGGCATCATGCCAAGATCAACGGTGAATGGAAAGACTACACCTGGTCAGAGATTTTAAGGGAGGAACTTTAGATGGGAATGTTTAAAGCCGATATTCCGACTCCGGCTCCGCCGCCAGAGGATCCACGGCTAAAGGAGCTGGAAGAGGCCGAAAGACAACGGATGGCAAAAATCAGGAGAGGACAGGCAGGCAGGGCAGGAACTATTTTGACAAGTGCTCTTGGAATAACAAGCGAACCAACATTGGCCAAAAAGACTTTGCTGGGAGAGTAAAAGAAACGGCTGGCCAGTGAAGAGATAAGAGACAGCCACGAACTAATGTCGAAGCCCATATATGCTAATCAAAAGGAGGCGTAATGTCATGAGAAAAAAACTATTTACACTAATTGCACTTGTATTTTTCATCGTTTTATTGCTACCCGTGCTGGCCTTTGCAAATCCATTTCTGGTTTGTGATCCGCAGACCAATGTGACCCATTATGTGATCACAGGGGACATCAATGTCACGGTCCCGGCAACAGATCTGGGAGATGGTACAGTCAGGCTGCAGTATGACCTTGCCGGTATTACAGAGGGCACATTTAACCTTGAAGTCAAGGCAAAGAATATATGGGGGGAATCTATATCTGTCCCTTTCGACTTTGTAAAAGCTCTACCGGCTGCTCCCGAGGTTATTCGTATCGAATAATGTAGAAGTTATTGCAGATTTGAATTTTAAGGGAGACAGCGATGCAGAA
>Ga0114922_10002038_pt1 | contig 19087 bp, 4 predicted proteins | sample AartaG_FD_100975 | JGI IMG/M metagenome (GOLD analysis project Ga0114922, IMG submission 100975) | Deep subsurface microbial communities from Aarhus Bay to uncover new lineages of life (NeLLi) - Aarhus_00045 metaG | ecosystem: Environmental > Aquatic > Marine > Oceanic > Sediment | place: Aarhus...
GTTGAGCCGGAGGTGTACATCACATAGGCCAGATTGTCAGCGCTGGTGCTGCTGCTCAGATTCGCTGTACTCTCCTGGGCGATGGCGTCCCAGCCGGTGTCCAGGCAGAGCACGTGTGCTTGGCGAGTTGGAAATCTCTCGACCAGTGACTGTTGGGTCAGCAGCGCCGGCGTCTGGGCATCCGCCAACATGAAGGCCAACCGCTCCTGGGGGTATTCTGGATCCAGAGGTACGTATGCCCCTCCAGCTTTGAGGATGCCGAGGATTCCAACCACCATCTCCACTGAGCGCTCCGTGCAGATACCGACGAGTACCTCTGGGCCCACGCCCAGCCCTTGCAGGTGGTGGGCCAGTTGATTGGCCCGCCGGTTCAGTTCCCGGTAGGTCAGATGCTGCTCTTCAAAGACCACCGCCACGGCGTCCGGTGTTTTTTTCACCTGGATCTCAAATAGCTCGTGGATGCAGGCATCCCTGGGATACGCTGTCCAGGTATCGTTCCACTCCACCAACAGTTTCTGCCGCTCTGCTTCCGTCAACAGCGATACGGCAGAAACAGGCTTCTCGGGACCAGCGGCCATCTCTTCCAACAACGTTCGCAGATGCCCCAGCATCCGCTCGATCGTGGTTTCGTCGAACAGATCGGTGTTGCATTCAAACGTCGCAGCCAGCTCCCCCTTCACCTCCTCCATAATCAGCGTCAGGTCGAACTTTGCCGCCCTGGTCTCCATCTCCAATGGACTCAGGGTCAGACCTGGAGCCTTCAATGGTTCCATCGGCGCGTTCTGCAGCACGAACATCACCTGGAACAACGGGCTCCGACTCATATCCCGCTCTGGCTTCAGCTCCTTCACCAGCCTTTTGAAGGGCAAGTCCCGATGCGCGTAGGCCCCCAACGTTACCTCCCTCACCCGCCTCAACAGCTCTCGGAAGCTGGGATCCCCCGACAGGTCGGTGCGCAAGACCAACGTGTTGACGAAGAAGCCGATCAGCCCCTCGATCTCGCTCCAGTTGCGACCCGCGATGGGTGTGCCTATCAGGATGTCCTCCTGCCCTGTGTAACGGTACAGCAACACCCCGAACGTTGTCAGCAGCGTCATGAACAACGTCGTTTCCTCCCGTCGGCTCAGAGCATTCAGTCCCTCGACCAGGGCCTCGGGCAAGATCATGGACCGACACGCCCCTCGGTAGCTCTGAATTGGCGGCCGCGGCCGGTCGGTGGGCAGTTCCAGCACCAGTGGAGCACCCGCAAGCTGCTCCTCCCAGTAGGACAACTGCTCCTCCAGCACCTCCCCCTGCAGCCACTCCCGCTGCCATACCGCAAAGTCTGCGTACTGGACGGGCAGCTCGGGCAAGGGCGCTGGCTGCCCAGCCCTGTAAGCCTGCCTCAGCGTCACCATCTCTCGGAAAAAGATTCCTATCGACCAACCGTCGGACACGATGTGGTGCATTGTCAACAGGAGCACATGCTCTTTTTCAGCTAATCGCAGCAGCATGCACCGGACGAGGGGCCCCGTGGTCAGATCGAAGAGCCGCTGTGCCTCCGCCCTCGCCAATCGCTGCACCTCCGCCCCCCGCTCCAACTCGGGCAACGCCCCAAGATCCACCACGGGAAGCGGCATCCGCAAAGCTGGCGCGATGACTTGCCGCGCCTGCCCGTCTACCATCACAAAGGTCGTCCGCAGGGCTTCGTGACGTCGCACAATCTTGTTAAACGCTTGTTCCAACACCGGCACGTCGAGCTGGCCGCTCAACCGCATGGCGCCGTAGACATTGTATGCAGCACTTTCGGGCTCCAACTGATTCAAGAACCACAACCGCTGCTGGGCAAACGACAGAGGCAACCCCTCCCCATCGCGGGGAACGGGCACAATCGGCGGAGCCTGGAGTCTAGCATCCTTCTCGGAGGACAGTCCTTGCTCCCGTAACTTTTTCAAAACGAATTCACGCTGCCTTGGTGAAAGGTTCACGAACCGGCTAAGGAGCTCACTCATATCTCTTCTATCCCTTTGCAAGGTTACTCCGCTAACAAGCGGTCCAACTCATCATCCGACAAGCCTTCTGCCTTCGATAACAACGCTTCCAAGCTTTGCTTATCCTCACCAATCACGTCACCCACTTGTCCCTCGGCAATTGCCAGGGCCAACTCGGCGACAGTCGGCGATTCGAAGAAACGGCGCATCGGCATCTGAACGGCAAAGATGTCCCGGATCCTGGACGTCACTTGGATGGCAAGTAACGAATGACCACCCAACTCAAAGAGGTTGTCGTGAATGCCAATCTGTTCAATACCGAGCAAATCCTGCCAGATCTCGGCGATGGTCTGCTCAATTTCATTTGTGGGAGCTACATACGCATTCTCTAATGCAGGCCGTGAGTGCAATGACCGGGATGGCTGAATCTTGTCCAATTCCTCCAGCAGGTCTAATGCCGTGAGGTCCCTTGTCTGCTCGAGCAGAATGTGGAGATCCTGGGTCGAAACGAGGACCTGACTCAGCTCGTGAGATAGAATACGCACAAATGCATCCACCCCCTCCTGGGGCAATATTCCTCGCTCAATACTTTCCTCTCGCCATTGCTGGAGTTCAACTGGCACGGCTGTGCTTACTCCCATCCCGACCTCTTGCCACATGTCCCAATTGATAGATACGGTGAAAGGCGCGTGTTCGGAAGTGCTACGATGAGCAAACGCGTCGAGAAAAGCATTGGCCGCGCAGTAGTCTACCTCCCCAAAACCACCCAAGACTGATGTGAGGGACGAAAAGAGCACGAGGAAATCCAGGTCCATATCCTTGAATATCGCGTCCAGTACGAGGGTACCTTTCACTTTTGGAGCCAAAACCTCCTCAGCCATCTTCGGTGTCTTTAGTTGAATCATACCACCAGTTGCGACGCCTGCGGCATGGATCACGCCGTGAATCACGCCAAATCGCTCGCGCGCCTGCGTCACCGCCGCTCGCATTCGTTCTCGGTCGGTGACGTCGGCGCTGAGAACCAGAACTCGAGCTCCCAATTCCTCCAGGGATTGCACTTGCTCGATCTTGCGACTTGTACTATCCTCGCCATCGTGAGTTGCCAGCCAGTGATCCCACTCCTCCCTGGCCGGAAACGCTGAACGCCCTGTCAGCACCAGCCGGGCTCGCACCGTCCGCGCCAGGTACTTGGCCAATACAAAGCCCATGCCACCCAAGCCTCCGGTGATGAGATAGACGCCTTCTTCCCGCAACCGCTCGGGTCGTCTTTCTGGGGCATCCAGCCGGACCGGTTCAAAGGTTTGCACCCAGCGATGTTTACCCCGGTAAGCGACGGCTGTATCAGACGGTCTTGCTGCCAGTTCCTTCATAAGACATCCGAGTAATTCTTCTTCCTGCCGCGTTCCCGACTCGGCCACAGCAATATCAATACTGCGACAGGTGATGTTCGGATATTCCTGGGCAATGACCCTACAGGGCCCCAGCAGAGTCGCTTTCTCCAGGTGTAGCATTTCATCACCGATCACTTCTTGCATATTGTTCGATATGACCTCAATGTGAAGGGAATCGGCCACCCGCCTATCTCCAAATGTCTGTGCCAGGAAGAGCAAACTATAAAAACCCAACCCTTGCGCCCTTTCAAGAGATTCAAGATCTGATTGTGCGTTCTCAGGTGGAGTCACATTCCACAAGTGAACGACTGTCTGAGGGTACTTGTCCAGTTCGCCAAGCTCACCGAGCAGAGCGTTGTATTCGTCACGTTCTTGAGGGTTGAGGGTGTACATACCCTCATTGATCTGGCGAAACTCCTCTCCAGCCACCACCGTGATCACACGCTGACCTGCCCGCTCCAGGCGCTGCACGATCTGTGAGCCCAACCCGCACTCGTCGAGGAACACCAGCCAGTATGACCCTTGCTCTGCCCATTCGTCCGGCTCAAGGAAACCAACCAGCGCAGATCGCTTCCAGGAAGGGAGGTAGAACCAGTCGGCGACGTCCGGCCTTTTATCCAAGGGTCGCTGACGTCTCCCGCTCTCATCCGCTCGTTCTGGCGGGTCGATCCAATAGCGATCCCGTGCAAACGGATAGGTAGGCAGCTGTACGCGCCGGCGACGCTCGTCACCGTAAAAACCACCCCAATCGATCGGCACACCGGCCATCCACAACTTGCCCAGCGTGCTGAGCAGGAACTCCCTATCCGGCCGCAGTTCATACGAGTGGGGTATTGTAGACGTAACCCGCCACTCAGCACCATCGCTCGCCGGGTGCTGTAGGGCCATGGTGCTCAAGGTGTGCCCCGGCCCAACCTCCAACAAGATACAATCTGGGTCTTCCCATAACTCGTTGACTCCGTCTGCGAAGCGCACGGGATGGCGCGTATGTTTCGCCCAGTAATTCGGATCGGTTGCCTGCTCTGCCGTGATCCAGGTTCCTGTGAGGTTAGACACATACGGCATTGCCGGCGGCTTTAGACGGAATGTGTTGACCAATTCGGTCAGAGGTCCCATGATTGGCTCCAGCATCTTGGAATGGAAAGCGTGCGAGGTTTGCACCCGCCGGCAGGCGATTCCTTGTTCTATCAGCGAGTTTTCCAGTTCAGCGGTAGCCTCTGGGGGACCCGCGAGTACACACAGAGATGGCCCATTGATTGCAGACAAGGAGAGTTCCTCGCCCAGATGTGGCTGTACCTCCTCCTCCGAGAGCGGCACGGCCAACATGGCACCATCCGACAACTCCTGGATCATTTGCGCTCTGCGGGCGACCAGTGTCAGGGCGTCTTCTAATGAGAGCACCCCTGCCACACAAGCCGCCACGTATTCACCAATGCTGTGCCCAATCACCGCCTGGGGGCGTATGCCCCACTCCATCAACAGTTGGACCAGGGCGTATTCAATCACAAAGACCGCCGGGTGAGCGTAAGACGTTCGGTTCAATCTCTGAGTGGCCTCGTCCACTCGCTCATCCTCACCACGGCCCAGCATCCTGCGCAGATCTATATCCGAACTGGCAAGCGTCTCCGACTTGTGAGCAGCCTGATCCTTTTGTCCGTCCTCGGCAAAGATCACCTCGCGCAAATCAAGCCCCAGGTGCGGTTCCAGAAACTCGCAGCAGCGATCGACGTGGGCCCGAAACACCAGCTCGGCCTGGTAGAGGCCCCGCGCCATGTTGGGATATTGATCTCCTAACCCTGGGAACATGAACACGACGGGACGATCATCGGTCTCTCCTTGAAGACCGGTCAGGATACGTTTAGGGTCTCGCTTTTCCAGCGTCGTCACTGCATCATCAAGGTCACGGCACATCAACACCTGGCGATGGCTAAAGGCCCTGCGGCCAACCAGGAGCGTGTAAGCCACATCAGCTAGATCGAGCTCAGGATGCTGCTGCAAGTGCCTGGCCAGACAGTCACTTGCTTGCTTCAGGGCCGAATCTGTCTTGGCCGATAGAACCAACAGGTGTTCCCCTTGCCCGAGGTCTGTGGGTGGAAGGGGAGACGCCTCCTCCAGGACAACGTGAGCGTTTGTGCCTCCGAGGCCGAATGAACTGACCCCTGCCCGCCGTGGATGGCTATCGGTCTCCCAATCCCGTAGCTCCGCGCTGACGTAGAAGGGGCTGTTGGCAAGATCGATCTCGGGATTGGGTTCCGCAAAGTGTAAGGTGGGCGGCAGTTGTTTATGTTGGAGGGCCAGAACCGTCTTGATCAAACCGGCGACGCCGGCCGCCGTGTCCAGATGACCAACATTGCTCTTGACCGAACCTAGCCCACAAAACCTCTTTGCCGATGTGCTGGCGCGGAATACCCGCGTCAACGCAGCCACCTCGATCGGATCGCCCAGCACCGTCCCGGTACCGTGTGCCTCCACGTATGTAATAGTCTCGGGGTCGACGCCAGCGACAGCCAGAGCCTCGCTGATCACCTCCACTTGCCCGTCCTCGCTGGGGGCGGTGTAGCCAATCTTCCGCGCACCATCATTGTTGATCGCCGACCCTTTAATCACGGCATGAACTGTGTCACCATCCTCCAGCGCATCGGCGAGCCGCTTGAGCACGACGATGCCTACCCCATTGCCACCAACTAAGCCTTGCGCCCTGGCGTCGAATGGCCGGCAATGCCCGTCGGGCGAGAGGATCCCTCCCTCCTCGTACAGATAACCTGTGGTCTGCGGCACGGTTAGTGAAACTCCTCCCACCAGTGCCATATCGCATTCACGGGTGAGCAGCCCCTGGCAAGCCAGGTGCACGGCGACGAGTGAGGTCGAACACGCGGTCTGCACTGTGAAACTCGGACCTTGCAGGTTCAATCTGTAGGAAACTCGCGTCGCCAGGAAATCTTTGTCAGTGCTTATCACTACCTGAAATTGCCCGCCCTGCTCAATGTCTCTCCGTCTAGGATATAGATTGTTCAGCAGATAGGTGCTCAGGCTCGTGCCTGCATACACGCCAACGCGTCCGTCGTACCGTTCAGCGTCGTAGCCCGCATTCTCAAGCGCATGCCGGGCATACTCTAGGAAAACGCGCTCCTGTGGATCCATGACCTCCGCCTCACGGGGGCTGAGGCCGAAAAACCGGGCGTCGAAGCATTCAATGTCGGATATGATGGCTCTGGCTTTTACATAGTTGGTGTTGTTCAACAGTTCAGGTGGCACGTTTGCGTCCAGCAACTCGTCTTCGCTGAAAAATGTGATGCTTTCGACTCCACCTTGCAAGTTTTTCCAGAACTGGTCAAGATCGTCGGCGCCGGGAAAGCGGGCAGCCATTCCAATGATCGCCACATCGCGTGTGTGCGTCCCTTCACGCAGCAAGGCCTCCCGGGCATTTGCGCGTTCCTTTGCCTTCCGCAGTACAACGTCGGTTTGTTCCTGCGCTTCACCAAGGTACTGTGCCAAGGCCACGACAGTCGTGTACCTGAACATATCCACCATCGGAAACTCTCGTCCGAACGCTGCCTTCAATCGACTAAACACCTGCGTGACCAGCAATGAATGTCCGCCCAGGTCGAAAAAGTTATCGTGTACTCCCACCTGCTCAACGCCTAACACGTCTTGCCAGATCGCCGCGATGATACGTTCCGCCTCGCTGCGGGGAGAGACGTAGGCAATTTCCAGCTCAGGCCGTTTTCCTTCTGGCGCAGGCAACGCCCGCCGATCTATCTTCCCACTCGGCGTCAGCGGCATCTCTTCCAACGTCACAAACACCGACGGCACCATATAGCCAGGCAGCTTCCCCTCCAGGAAACGGCGCAGCTCGCCGACAGTAGGCTCCTGCCCATCGCCCGAGGTTATGTAGGCTACCAACTGCTTCTCACCGGGCTTGTCCCGTCGGGCTGTGGGCGCGGGTGCTTCGGCTTCGCCTGTAGCAATCACTGCCGTTTTCCACACCGCCGGGTGGTGGGCCAGCACCGTCTCGATTTCGCCCAACTCAATACGAAAGCCGCGAATTTTGACCTGACGGTCCACGCGGCCCAAAAATTCAAGACTGTCATCTGACAGGTAGCGCACCAGGTCGCCGGTTCTGTAAAGACGTGTGCCTCCCTTTCCATTTCCTTCATCGGAGGAGAAAGGATTCGGAACGAACGCTCCGGCAGTCAGTGCAGGCCTGTTCAGATAACCCCGCGCCAGACCGTCGCCGCCGATGTACAACTCACCAGGCACACCTACCGGCACCGGTTGCAAGTGCGAATTGAGCACGTAAGCTTGCGTGTTGGCAATTGGATGGCCGATAGGCGCTCTCGCGGCGCTCTTTGGCGCGTTCTCCCCCTTCAGGTCACACATCGTCGTCACGATCGTCGCTTCTGTGGGACCGTACGTGTTGGTCAAGCGGATGTGAGTCGGAGCGTGCACCCGCCACATCTCCAATCGTTCAGGCAATGCTGCCTCCCCACCGATGATGACCAGGCGCAGCGTCGACGGGAAAGTCAGAGTGCCCGACTCTAGCTCCGTAGTGATGACGTGCCAGTAGGCGGTAGGCAGGTCCAACAAGGTGATACCTTCATCTGCGCACTTTTGCAAGAATGTCTCGACCGAGCCGAGCATAGCATCCGTGCGCAGCACCAATTTGGCGCCGCTGAGCAGGCAGGGATAGATTTCTTCGGCAGCCGCATCGAAGCTTATGGAGGCAAACTGCAAGATGCAATCGTTGGGGGTAATAGCAAAGTGATCAACGGCGGCTGTCACGTACTGTACCAACGCTCGCTGCGACACCATGACGCCTTTCGGCTGCCCCGTCGAGCCGGAGGTGTAGATCACGTACGCCAGGTGATCCGGGCGCACAATGTTTTCTGGGTTGTTGGTACTCTCCTGAACGATGGTAGCACGCGCCGCGCCGTCAAGAGCAACGAGTTGCAAGTGTGCGGGCAGACCGGCTGCCAATTGTTCCTGCGTCAACAAAACCTCGGCCTGGATATCGCGGAGTATGAAAGCCAGCCGCTCCTGGGGGTAAGTTGGATCCAGTGGCACATATGCACCGCCAGCTTTAAGAATGCCCAGCATCCCCACCACCATCTCCAATGAGCGTTCCACGTGGACGCCCACCAACACCTCCGGCCCCACGCCCAGACCCTGCAGATGGTGCGCCAACTGGTTCGCCCGCCGGTTCAATGCCCTGTACGTCAGGTGTTGACCGTCGCTGTGTTCTGAGCCCTTTGCCCTTCGTCCTTGGGCCGAAGGACCAAGGGTCCCTGGGCCAAAGGACCAGGGGCCTGTCGAAGAACACGCCACCACTGCCACCGCGTCCGGCGTCCGCTCCACTTGCTCCTCGAATAGCTCGTGGACGCACTTCTCCCTCGGATATTCGGCCTGCGTGTCGTTCCGCTCCACCAACAGCCGGTGCCGTTCTGTCTCCGTCAATAGCAGCAGGTCGGATATCCGCCGGTCGGGATTCGCGACCACACCCTCCAGCAACACCCGGAAGTGCCCAATCATGCGCTTGATCGTTTCGCTGTCGGACAGGTCCGTGTTGTATTCCAGTCTTCCTATCAGCTCTTCCGCCTGGGTCAAGGAGAGTGTCAAGTCAAAATCCGCCGTCCCAGGATCTGCCTCCAGAAGACTCAACGTTAGGCCAGGCAACGCCAGTGACTCCATCGGCACGTTCTGGAACGCGAACATCACCTGGAACAATGGCGAGTGGCTCAGACTTCGCTCCGGCTGCAGCTCTTGCACCAACACCTCGAATGGCAAATCTTGGTGAGCATGTGCATCTAATATCATCTCACGCACCCGATCCACCAACTCCCGGAATGTGGGGTTACCGGACAAGTTGGTTCGCAGTACCAGCGTGTTGATGAAGATCCCAATCAACCCTTCGAGCTCGGGCCGACGGCGATTGGCAATGGGTGAACCCACCAGGATATCGTCCTGTCCTGTATACCAATGCAACAACCCATTGAACGCCGCCAGCATGACTATGAACAGAGTACTTGCTTCCTCCAGGCTCAACGCCTGGAGTGACGCAGTCAGGCTCTTGGACAATGTAAATAACTCGGTCGCTCCTCTAGAGCCCTGGATCGGCGGGCGCGGTCGGTCGGTCGGTAACTCCAAAACCGTAGGAGCGCCGTCAAGTTGTTGCCGCCAATAAGTAAGCTGTTCTTCCAATACCTCTCCTGGCAACCACTCTTTCTGCCATACCGCAAAGTCCGGGTATTGGATGGGTAATTCGGGTAACGGTGACGGCTTCCCGTCTACGAGGGCCTCATACAGCGTCGCTATTTCCTGGATTAGAACCCCCAGTGACCAGCCGTCAAAGATCATGTGATGCATCACTAGCAACAAAGCGTGTTCCTCCTCACGCAAGCGCAGCAAAGTCACTCGCATCAACGGACCACGCGCCAGGTCGAAGGGAGTCTGAGCCTCCTCCACGGCCAATCGTTGTACTTCGACCTCCCGCTCCTCTTCGGAGAGTCTGCAAAGATCTATCATCGGCAGCGACAATGGCGAGATCGGGGCAATGACCTGAACGGCTTGGCCATCCACGGTGAAGAAGGTAGTCCGTAGGGACTCGTGGCGGCGGGCGATCTCATCGAAACATTGCATCAACGTCGCCACGTCAATCGGGCCGCTCAGTCGCAAGGCATTGAAGTTATTGTATGCTGGGCTACCTGGCACCAACTGATCCAAAAACCACAGCCGTTGCTGTGCAAAGGATAGAGGCAGGGGACTGTCTCGTGAAGCGGGCTGTATGGGTGGTACGGCAAGACTCGCAGCGGAACTGACATTGCCTAGAAAGGCAAGGATTTTCTCCTTGCGCTCAACCAGTTCCGTACGCAGGGATATCGTCGCCGCGCTTTTAGGGACACTACAACACAGTTGACCATCTTCAATCCACAGCTTGACGTCTAGGCTATTAAGATAAGATATAAATTCCAGAGTGTTCACAATTTCCCTCCTCCATCCTCCGCGATCGTCATCTCTGGTTTGTTAGCAGACTCTCGAGCCAAGCAAACGGGCAGAAAAGAATCGGCTGACATTCCCAGGCCCTGCTCGATCCCAAGATTACGCACAAGCTTGTCCACCGCGACGTCCAGTACACCCAATCCAAACGGGCTGAACACCACAATGCTATCTGTATCCCTCCTGGCAGCACTCTTCCCTCTAAGAATGTCGGCTAGAGTGCAGCGGATGAAATCCCGGTTGCGACGAACTGCTCTGTCAGGTGAACTGACGTTTGCGCACGACACACGTGGTCAATATCATCCACGACGTTGTCGCAAGATAGGATCACCTCAGGCGAAAGATCTCGCAACGATACGTGGAGTATTGTGCTCCCTGGTGAGCACTCCGAAAGGTCGAAAATGTGCGGTTGTATCGCCGTCGTGGCCATTTAGATGAGTGAGGTGCCCTAATGCTCTCTGACCCAGGTATCTGAATAGATCGTGTCCAGGTAACGCCCTCCGTGGTCAGGGAGAAGGACGACACAAGTCGCATCTGGCGGGATTTGATGCTTGACCTTCATATATTCTTACTCCATCTGTTCATAAACCCTGCATCGTTCATAGCTTCCACTCCTCGCGGTCGCCATCCCCAGCAGAGACCTGCGAGTCTTGTGTCACCATGCGAACACTCTCAATACCCTCGGCTAGGTCAGCGACTGTAGATGCCTCAAACAGAATACGCACGGGCAATTCGATCTGGAAAGCCTGACGTGCCCGCGAGATGACCTGAGTAGCCAGCAGTGAGTGCCCACCCAGTGCAAAAAAGTCATTGTGAACGCCGACCCGTTCAAGTCCGAGGACCTGAGCCCAGATCTCAGCTAACGTCTCTTCGGCAGGGGTCCGGGGCGCTACAAAGGCGTCTTCCAGCTCGGAGTTGGTTCCGTCAGGTGATGGTAATGCACGGCGGTCCACTTTCCCATTGGGCGTCAAAGGCAACGTCTCCAACGTCACAAAGGCCGATGGAACCATATACTCGGGCAAGTTATCCCGCAGAAAGTGGCGCAACTCACCAATTGCAGGGTCCCGTCCATCGTTCGGAACCACGTAGGCCACCAGACGTTTGTCGCCAGGTTCCTCCTCCCGGGCTAGTACCACAGCCTCGTGCACCTCCGGGTGGCTGATCAGCACCGTCTCGATATCTCCCAGTTCGATCCGGAAACCACGCACCTTCACCTGGTGATCGATTCGACCAAGAAATTCGAGACTGCCGTCGGGACAGTAGTAGACCAGGTCGCCAGTTCTATAGAGACGGGCGCCAGGCTCCGACGAGAAGGGATCGGGGATAAAGGCTTGAGCTGTTTTTCGAGGCTCGTGTAGATAACCACGACCAACACCGACACCGCCAACGTAGAGTTCGCCGGGCACACCGATGGGCACCGGTCGAAGACGGGCGTCCAGAACGTAAAGCTGAAGGTTGGCAATAGGATGACCAATTGGGATACGAACGACCTCCGCGGCTGGGAGTTCGGTAAAGGGGTAATGAGTGACATCGTCGGAGCACTCGGTGGGGCCGTAGGCATTGATGAGCGGCGTGTTGGGGTAGTAGCTCAACCATTGACGAGCCAGATCAGGCGGCAAGGCTTCGCCGGTAGGCATCAGCCAACGCAATGAGGTCAGACTGTATTGACTGAGATCAGGTTGCATAATTGACTCTAACATCGCCCGCAGCAACGATGGCACAGTTTCCAAGATGGTCACCTGGCGACTGGAGACCTGCTCCAACAAATAAGTAGGATCGAAAGCAATCTCGTCGCGGAAGATCTGGACATACCCACCGACCAGAAGGGGGGCCAGAAACTGCCAAACAGAGATGTCGAAACTTTGAGGAGCAGTCTGGGCGACAATATCGGTATCTGTTAGCTGGAGATCGCAGATTTTGGCATACAAATGGTTAACCATGCCGCGCTGCTCGATCATAGCCCCCTTGGGAATACCAGTGGAGCCGGAGGTATAAATGACGTAGGCCAGGTGGTGAGGCGTGCAACGAGCAGGCGAGTTGTCTGTGGGACGCTTCTGCTGCAGCACTTGAGATAGGTGCAAGACCGATGGACGCTCTTCGGCGGGAAGGCTTTTCAACGCATCGGAGAGCACGGATACAAGATCGTCGGCGATCAGCACCAAAGGGCTTTGGCTCTGATAAAGTACCTGGCGGAGGCGTTGCGCGGGGTAACGGGGATCGAGGGGAAGATAGGCACCGCCCGCCTTGAAGACAGCAAGCATGGCAGTTAGGAAATCAAGGCCACGCTCGGCAAGCAAGGCGACAACCGTATCAGGACCAGTGTTGTGCTCGACCAGAATCGAGGCCAGACGATTAGCTCGTCGGTTTAGTTGCTGGTAGGTGATGTGGACATTATCACAGATAGCCGCGACAGCGTCCGGTGTCCGTTCTACTTGTGCCTCAAAAAGCTGGGAAAGACACTGGTCTCGCGGGTAGTCTGACTCGGTGTCGTTCCACTTTACCAGCAATTGGTGTCGCTCAGTATCCGTCAAGAGCGGTATATCCGCGAGCCGCCGATCGGGATTCGCGGCTATGCTCTCCAGGAGTGTCTTGTAGTGTCCCATCATTCGGGTAATCGTGAGCACGTCAAAGCGTCGGTAATCGTAGAGCGTACGGATCGACAGGTTTGAACCCGGCACTACTTCCAAAATGATCGGATAATTTGCCGATCCAACAGCACGAAAATCGCCGATTTCGATGTTTCCACCTTGCTGCCCCAACGAAATATTCAGTGGGTAGTTTTCAAAGACCATAATGCTCTCAAGCAAAGGCGTTCCCCGAGGTACCTGGCTCCACCCCTGTACCTCCACCAGTGGGCTATACTCGTACTGTTGTATCTCAACTTGCCGGGCTCGGACCTCATTTAGCCAGGGCAGGAGCAATGCCTCAGAAGGCACTTGCACGCGCATCGGCAACGTATTGATGAACAGGCCTATCATGGACTCCACCCCTGCCAGGTCCGGTGGACGTCCCGAGACAAGTACCCCAAAGACCACGTCCTCCTCGCCGCTGTAACGGCTTAAGAGTAGCCCCCATGCTCCCTGCACCAGCGTATTAACGGTCAGGTGATGCTGTCGAGCCAAAGACTCCAGGGCGGCTGTCGTCTCCGCGGACAAACTGGTGTCTATCGCGCCGTACCGCTCCTCCTGGGCGGTCGTGTTCTCCAGAGGCCGGTCCACCATCAGCGGTGTTGGTGCGGTGAAGCCCTGAAGCGTTCGTCGCCAGAATGTTTCTGCCTCCGCCAGACCCTGCCGCCTGAGCCAGACGATGTAGTCTCGATAGGGGCGAGGCGAATCCAGATGCAGATCCTCACCCTGCTGGAAAGCCTCGTAGAGCGCAAAGACCTCCCGAAAAAGCAGCGGGAGAGACCAGCCGTCCACCACGATGTGATGGTAGGTCCAAACAAGAGTGTAGACATCCTTGGCGGCCCGCATCAGTGCCAGACGCATCAGCGGTGCTTTAGATAGCTCAAACCCGCAAGCCCGTTCCGCTTGTAAGAAAGCCTCCAAACGCGTCTCCTGTTCGGCTAGGGAAAGTCTGCACCAGTCTTGCCGCTCCAGCGACAGTTGCACTTCCCGCAGCACTACTTGAGCAGGTTCCTTCAGCCCCTCCCCAACAACAACAGTGCGCAGGACCGAGTGTCGGTCCACCACCCGCTGCCAGGCTTGCTCGAAGGCGGAGATGTCTAGGTCACCACGAAGTGTACAGATCGTCTGCTCAACAAACATTCCAGAAGACCTGGGAGCATACAGGCTATGGAAAAGCATACCCTGCTGCATAGGTGAAAGAGGATAGATATCCTCAATGTTCTTCTTGTCTATTTTCTTGTCCATTTTTACCCTCACTTTATCACTCTGTTGATTTCCGCAGCGATGTCCTCGAAATACTCCTCACTCCACTCGAATTTCGCAAAATCCGATGGCGTGTAAGCACCTGCATCAGGAGATTGGCAGTGCGCAATCAGCGCCCGTAGTGCCTCTACGAACTCCTGGGCCAGACCTTCAACCGTCGAACAGCGATGCAGGTTCCGGCTGTACGTCCAGGTCAGTTGCAGCCGGTCCCCGCTGATGCTTCCGGCGACCTCCAGTAGATGATGCCTCACTCCCCGAGGGCTTCGGTGCGGTCCGCTGGATTCCAGGGCTGGTCCAAACACAGGAGACTCGGACAAGACCTGGTCCAACTGACCCAAGTAATTGAAGATGACCTCGGGCTGGGGCAGAGCACAGAGTTTCCTGGCTATTTCCGCATCCCCGCTCAGATAGCGCAGCACCCCATAGTTGTCTCCTTTGTTAGGGATCCGCCGAAGTTGCTCCTTGACCAACATTAAAGCTTCTCCCGGCCCCTCCGCCTCTCCCAAGTCCAGCAGCACCGGAAAGACGGGCGTAAACCAACCCACCGTGCGTGATAAATCCATGTCCTCGAAAACTTCCTCTCGCTCATACCCCTCCAGATCGAGCAGCAATATGCGTTCCCCTGTCCACTGCGCGAAGGTTTGCGCCAGGGCTGTCAGTAACACATCGTTGATCTGGGTCTGATAGGCCCTCGGCACTTCCCGCAGCAGGGCCTGTGTCTCTTCGACGTCCAGCGACACCAACACAGTCTGAGCCGAGGACACTGTGTTTGCACCCTCGGAATGATCCACCGGCAAAGGTGAGACCTTTCTCCGCGACTCGCCCAGCCAGTAACCCAGCTCCTGCTTCGCCTTCTCCAAATGCGCGCGTTCCACCAACTGCCCGGCCCATCGCTTGAAAGAAGTCGTCTTGGGAGGAAGGCGAATCGCCTCGCCCTCGCCGGGCTGTTGGTAGGCCATCCATAGGTCTTCCAACAAGATCTGCCACGAAACACCGTCAACCGCCAAGTGATGAATGACGATCAACAGACGACCTGGTCTCTGTTCGCCGAGGTCAAAGAGAGCAACTCGTATTAGCGGCCCCTCCGTCAAGTTCAGACTGGAATGCAGTTGGGCAGAAGCTCTCTCGATGGCCATACCCCGCTCCATCTCCAACAAAGCCGACAGATCGACTTGAGTGAAAGGCATTACTTTCTCCGAGCCAGCGTTGACCTGCTGCCAGCCGGATGCCGTTTGTTCAAAGCGCAACCGAAGCCCATCGTGATGCAAGAGCAACTGCCGCAGGACAGTTTCCAGCAAAGCGGGGTCCACACGCCGTCTCACCTCAAGGAGCAATGCCTGGTTGAAGTGATGAGGGGCAGGAAGCTGTTGGTCGAAAAACCAATGTTGAGTCGGCGTCAACGGCACCGGGCCGGTTACCAGACCCTGCTCGGCCTGGACCGCTGGCGCGGTCTCTATCACCGTTGCCAACTCGGCAATTGTCTGGTTTTCAAAGAGCTTGCTGGGAGTGATCTGAAATCCCGCTTGATTGGCCCTGGAGATGATCTGAAGGCCCGTAATAGAATCTCCACCCAACTCGAAGAAATTGTCGTGCACCCCCACCTGTTCAAGTCCGAGGGCTTTGGCCCAGACCCCTGCCAATACCTCTTCCACCGGCGTGTGGGGAGCCGCAAAGACTTTTTCCAGCCCAGGTGCAGTGCCCCCCGTTCCCGCCTGAAGGGACTGGTAGTGGCGAACCATCGTCTGCAGTGCTTGCGCAAAATCGTTGGCTACTCGCTCGATCGTGACACGTTTATGAACGTTCTCGCTATATTCCCAATCCACGAACAGTTTACCCTCTGTGACGACCGCCGTGCAATTCAATAAAATAGGGTTCCTGTCAATGTTCTCATTCCTTCTGTTTGCTACAAAATCCTCCATCGCAGTTGAGGTTTGTGGGGACCATCCGGGCAGAACAGGTAGAGATGTCTGTCCCAGGTAGTTTAGCCTCAATTCTGCGGGAGGGAGATGCCGGACTTGCTGGTGATATCCTGCTTGCCGCGCCATACCTACAGAGATACCATACGTTGGAAAGCGACGAAGCTGCTCCCTAACTGACGACAACGCCTCTTCTGGATCATCGGCGTTGGGCCTTTCCAACATCAATATGCCAGGCACAAACAGGCAGCCTACCGTGCGTGATAGGTCTATATCTTCTGTGCCCGGAAGCTCTAGATTTCGCCCAGTGTCAACGATTCTAAACATCGCCCAGCGTCCCTTGGTCCATTGCGTTACAGCCTGCACCAAGGCTGCCAACAATATATCCATCAACCAGACTTTATAGACACGGGGAAACTCTCTGAGCAGAATGTTCGTTTCTTCGGTACTCAACGACACCTGCACACTCGCCGTCGAGGCCAAGGTGTTCTTATCTCTACCTGCGGGGTAATCTACTGGCAGGGGAGCACCCTGTTTCTGGAAAAGAACGAGTTCACTGTTCAACTGTCGCTGGAACTCGGCCGATCGCAGGTGAGCATCTAACCGCTCAGCCCACGCTTTGACCGAAGTTGTCTTGGGAGGCAATCGAATTGGCTCACCTTGACCGAGTTGCTGATAGGCCGTATGCAGATCTTGTAACAGAATCGGGAGCGAAGCGTTATCTGACGCCGCGTGATGGACAGTGAATACCAGATACCCTGGCCGATGCGCATCCAGATCAAAAAGAACCACTCGTATAAGCGCATCCTCTAGGGGGCCTAAACTACTTTGCACCATGGCCAAAGTGGCCTTAACTTGGATTTCACGCTCTGCTACGGGTAGCTCGGAGAGATCTATGCAGGTGAAAGGTACATCTCCACCAGGGGCTGAGATAAACTGTCGCCACTTTGCCCCTTTGTACGCAAAACGGATACGCAATGCGTCATGATGTTCTAGTATATACTGAACTGCTCGCTCCAATAGCACGGGATTCATGGTTTGATGCAGTTCAATCACCTCTACCATATTAACCCAGAGGTGGGGGGTCCGTAGGAACAACCACTGGCTCGGTAGGATGGGTACTGGACCTGTCACCGACCCTTGTTCGGCCTGGACCTGCAAAAAGGGCAGATCAGAGATAGGCCGTTCGGGGGCAGCCACGATGTCTATCAGCAAAACCTGGAAATGTTCCAGCAGTCTTGCGATGGTGGCTGCCTCGAAGAGGTCGGCTTTGTACCGCAAGGATCCGCTCATTTCTGGCCGGGTGTTTGTTATGTGCAGGTGGAAATCAAATTCCGCCGGCTTAGTGTCAACATCTAGGGGGACTAGGATCATACCTGGCCATTCTACCGGGGGAAGTGGTTCAGGCCAAAAGATGAACATCACCTGAAACACAGACGTGTAACTCAGATCACGTTCCACCTGTAGCGTCTCTAGAATTTGCTCAAAAGGTAAATCCTGATGGGCGTAGGCACCCGCGACCGTTTCGCGAACCCGCCTCAATAGTTCTTGCAGACTGGGATTGCCTGAGAGATCCGCACGCAGGGCCAGAATGTTGGCGAATAGTCCGAGCAGATCTTGGAGTTCAGGCCGGCTGCGTCCGGCGACGGAGGAGAACACGAGAAAGTCTTTTTGAGCAGTGTAACGATACAACAGGATCTGAAAGGCCGCCAGCAAGGTTACGAACAGACTAACACCTTCCCGTTGGCTCAAGGTTCTGATCGCCTCAGACAAATTCTTGGGTAGGGTGAACGTTTGTATCTCAGCCCGAGACTGGGCCGCCGATCGAGGATAGTCAGTGGGCAATTGCAGTAAACGAATCCTGCCATCAAGCTTTTCTCGCCAGTAGACAAGTTGGGCTTCCTGCATCTCGTCCGTCAGCCACTCCCGCTGCCAGGCAGCAAAATCTGCATACTGAAGCGGTAGCTCGGGCAACGACGAGGGCTTGCCGGTCGAGAAAACCTCGCTAGACGCGATCAACTCTGAGATAAGCACTGGCCAACACCCGCCATCGAACACCATTCGATGTGTCGTCAGGATCAACACGTGTTCCTCCCTTCGACCGCGCCCCTGGTCCTTTGGCCCAGGGACCCTTGGTCCTTCGGCCCAAGGACGAAGGGCAAAGGGCTCAGGGCAGGCTTTGGCCAATTGTAACAAGGTTGCCCGAAGCAACGGGCCGTGGGCTAGGTCGAAGGGTTGTCGATTCTCCTGGATGACCAACTGCCGGATCTGCGCTTCTCGTTCGCTCTCGGGAATTCCTTGCAAATCCCGTACTGCCAACCTCAGCATCAGAGCAGGGGCGATGATTTGAACCGGTTGTTCGTCTACGGTTGCAAAGGTGGTTCGCAAAACTGCATGGCGTCTGACGATCTGGTTAAGGCTCTGCTCCAACACCGCCACGTCGAGAGAACCAGTCAAGCGGTAGGCCGTCGTGATGTTATATGCAGGATTATCAGGCTCAAACTGACAGAGGGACCAAATCCGTTCCTGAGCAAAGGACAGGGGAGCCGTTCTAGGTTTCTGCACCTTACCTGAATAGATCCGGGCAAGCAGGGCTCGTTTTTCCTGTGGCGATAGCGTATCGAGCCGCTCGATAGTTCTATCGTCCATTAGATCACATCCCCTTCTTCAGTAGCTCGTTGAGCATCCTGTCCACCTGCTCATCGGAGAGTTCACCCAAGTCAATCGGCAACTGCTCTTCACCTGGTTGATCGAGCGCGGGCGACAACTGGCCGTCAGCTTCCACGTCTCCGGGTAACTCATACCCAAACTGAAGGGCTAACTGTCTCGTGGACTCATCGAGGTATCGAGGTAATCTGATCTTTTTCCACGCTTCGCCTCGTTCAGGGTTGATGCGATCGTGTTGAAAGATGTTAGGATCGCCAATA
>Ga0114922_10002039_pt1 | contig 19087 bp, 13 predicted proteins | sample AartaG_FD_100975 | JGI IMG/M metagenome (GOLD analysis project Ga0114922, IMG submission 100975) | Deep subsurface microbial communities from Aarhus Bay to uncover new lineages of life (NeLLi) - Aarhus_00045 metaG | ecosystem: Environmental > Aquatic > Marine > Oceanic > Sediment | place...
ACATACGCTGGTTCATGAGTATCTCCTGGGATGATGTTGTATTTATGACTGGTTAGATCACTAACATTATATCATCCGAGACGCTTTATTCAAAGTCCGAATTCTTTATTTCAAAGTCTATAGATGCTGAGAAGCCATTGGGTGGCAATATTGATGCCAACGTAGACGAAGGTGTTGTCATTGGGCATAACTACGGCCATGCAGGGCGATGGTTTCATGGTCTCATTGACGAAGCGGCTATCTATAAAAGGGCTATTTCAGAGATTGAGGTCAGAGACCTGTATGAAGGTGGCATGGGCATAAAAGCTGTAAGCCCAGAATTAAAAGCCGCCGTCACATGGGGCGAATTAAAAACAAGGTACTAGAGAAACAAGGGTGTTTTCTGAACAGGGGAGTGAAACGATGAAAATAATCGAGAAACCATGGGGGCGAGAGGTCTGGATCGCTCATAACGATAAGTATGCTCTGAAGTTGATCGAATTCAAAGCAGGCTCCCGATCCAGTCTCCAATACCATGAGGTTAAGCATGAGACTATCTATCTGGATCAGGGAACACTAGAGGTAGAGATGGAAGATGAACAGGGACAACTTATGACGTTGACACTGAAACCTGGCGATGTCATTGAAAACCCGCCGATGCGCAAGCATCGCGTTACAGCAATTGAGGACGCGCGACTTATTGAGGTTTCTACGCCTGAGCTAGATGACGTCGTGCGCGTGGAGGATGACTATGACCGAAAATAAACCGCACGTTGTGATCTTCGGCGCAGGAATGACAGGTCGCGGACATATAGCTCAACTGGCCTTCGAGGGCGGCTGGAAGCTCACGTTTGTTGACAAGAATTCTGAATTAGTGAAGGCTCTTGACCAGGCTGGAAAATACACTGTCCGCATGATCTCTGATCATCCCCGTGATGTTGTGATCTCTGATTATCAAGTTTTTCATATTGATGACAAAGCCGCTATTTCTGAAGCCATTGTCAAATGTGATATGGTCATTACAGCAGTTTTAGCTGGCAATCTTCCTGGCGTCGCTCCAGTATTGGCTGAAGGCCTTAGCCGCAGGCTAATGGATAAATCCAGAAAGCCGCTGAATATCATAGCCGCTGAGAATGTGAACGAGGGTTCTTCCGCGCTTTGGTCTCTAACATCGAAGCATCTCTCTGTTGAGGAAAGAAGGGAGTATGGTCATCTCTTTGGTTTCCCAAACTCGATGGTAGCGCGTGTTGTTCCCCGTTCCTCGGATCCACTACTTATTCCTGCGGAAGACTATAATGAATGGACAGCGGAGTTGCAGGCCAGAGTAGGAGATCCAACGCCTTTGAACGGTCTGGAGTGGGTACCCAATCAAGAGGCGAGGCTTAAGCGCAAGCTCTATATCCACAACACGGGACATGCGGTCTGCGCCTACCTCGGAGTGCTAAAAGGGTATGGGTTTATACACGAAGCTGCGCAGGATAAATGGGTGCTATCGTATGTGAGAAAAGCTATAGTCGAGTCCGGTCGTGCTGTTAGCAAGGCATATAATTTTGATGAGTCTGATGTCATGGCTTACGCCAATAACCTGTTGGATCGCTTGCCCAAAGATGCGTTGCCAGACAGCATAGATAGGGTTATACGTGAGCCAATAAGAAAACTGGGCATAGCTGATAGGTTCATAGGGCCGCTTGAGCTTTGTGAAAGATATGGTTTGCCGCTAGATGGACTGTGCCTGGGGATCGCTGCTGTACTAGCAGCAAACACTATGGATGCGGAAGGGATAAAGCTGACATCGGTTATACGAGATAAAGGGCCGGCAACTGCCCTTTCAGAAGTTTCCGGCTATACACCAGACGCCGAAAGTGGGCAGGCAATCGAGGGCTATTATAACTCCCTAATCTCTAGCGACTTCTCGTCTATATGATTTGACGTATAAACGATGAAAGGTGCGTCGGCGGTCAGAGCAGTATGGCCTCTGTGGGCTTCATATACCTTGTGCATGTCCTCGATAGTGTCGAAGTACCCCACGATGTGGGCCGCACTGAAAGATTCACCCGCCTTCACCGGCTTGCCGTGGATCTCCATGATCATGACGATGATGTTCCCAGGTCGCTGGCTGCACCAAGCCTCATAGACCACTGATGGTTCGAGCGTCAGACCGGCCAGCCATGGACCGTCTTCACCCGTCTTCTTGTCCCGCAAATGGCACGCGCGAATGAAATGCTCCGGCGTTTTATTCAAGTCGCGGCGATAGCCGAACTTCAGGTCCGGCGGAAACGGAGTGAAGAACTCGCTAGACGGAATGCGCACCCCTTTGGGGCCGCTCAGATAGCTGAGGTAAATCTCGCTGAACGTGTCGCCCTCCTCATGACGGACACAGCCCGGCATGTCGCTTCGGAGGAACATCTCCTTCGAATCATTGACGCTGTCGATCCTATCCATCAACGCGAAGAATCGCACCCCTTTGGGAAAAACAATCAGTTGCGTCCAGAGCGATCCGGCTTTGTGACCCGGGGCGGCATACTCGTACTGATAGGTAGTCTTGACCGCGATGAAGTCTTTGCCGCGGATGAGGTCCGGCTGCACGGGTTTCATCCTGTGGCAGAGCTGCGGGCCCTCGACCATACGTTTACGATGACTGCTGCCGTGGGCCATGAGAGCGTAGGCTTGTCGAGTCGGATCAGTCTCGTTCTCGTGCCAGGTATATCGGCCGACACCATACCCGTCTGGGGCGATAACCTGATCGCCATAATTTTCGTCGCTGCCTGCTTCCATGAGCCAATCGATGACCATTAAGCCATCGCCGACTTCTCGGAAGCCTGTGGTTTTGTCGAGAAACGATCCCTTCTCGATTCCGGTCATCCAATGTTTGGGGTTCTTCTTGGGAATGACTGCTTCGAGTTTGTCAGTCTCGATCTTGATACTGCGGTCGTCCTCACTCACGCGTCCCCACTCGGTGTCTTGCATAGGATCCATCCTCCTCCAGAAGAACATTTGAGAATCTTGCCAATTTTCGGTCTATAATCTCCAAATACCTGGGCAAAAATCTAACCTAAACCTTTGCTATGACTGTGATTAAGCCAATCCATCAGACAGATTGATAAGCTTTATCATCTGGTTCCGCAAATCAGCCTTAACATCCCTATAGGACAAGTCGCTAGCTATATTGTGCCATTCATAGGGATCAATGCTGTGATCATATAATTCTTCCTCACCGTTCTGACAAAGAGTATAGCGAAATCGCTGAGAGCGCACCGAGTTATGGACACCAGTATCACCTCGCAGCGAGGTTAGTGCAACTGATGGTCCTGACCAATCCCTATCTTGTGGATCTTTCAGGAATGGTCTAAGGCTATGGCCTTCGAGGGGATGACCATGTGTTAGTGTATGAGGTTCTGAAGGAAGATTGCATAAATCAATAAGAGTAGGATAAAGGTCAATTAAAGATACAGGCTGAGTGCAAATGCTATTAGCATGAGTAACACCTGGAGCTTTTATGATTAGTGGAATCTGGTCTGCTTCTTCCCAGAGCGTATCCTTGAAGATGTATGACTTCTCGCCCATGTGATAGCCGTTATCGCTGGTGAAAATAACGATGGTATTATCTCTGTAGGGGCTTTTATCCAGAGCATCAAGGATCCTGCCCAGTTGCTCATCCATGAACTCAATGCACGCCAGATATGACTGGAGCCATTTGCGCCACATCACTTCTCCACCTTTGAGTATCATATCATATACCAGAAATCCATAAGGACGGTTTTCCACCAGAGCGCGGGCACAGTCATCACAGTCATTTTCAAGGAATGGGGGAAGCTGAATATCATCCAACGGGAACATATCAAAAAATCGCTGGGGGGCATTGAGAGGAGTATGGGGCTTCATAAAGCCTACTCCTAAGAAGAAAGGTTCTTCGTGCTTTTGTCCCAGGATATCAACCGCCCATTCGGCATTTTTCTCATCAGGTAGCAGTCCACGATTATCATCGTTAACATAGCGATAGGGTGTGCGATCACCGTTGCGTATATCAAGTCCATCACGACCAAATATCTCCGGTAAGGAACCAAATGACATTTCTATATGATGACGGTATTCCCTGCCATCTATAAAAAACCGATCAAGACCTTCATATCTTTCAGCATACGACAGCATTGGTTCACCCTCATAGAGCCATAGCCTGTCTGGATGAGCCTGTTGAGAATTTCTAATGCTGTCCCAAAGATAGGGGCCGTAATCAGGACCATAGGCATAGTCAGTCCACCAGTCAGGATCAACTCTACCTTCATGGTGGATCTTACCCACGCCAAAGGTATTGTAGCCGTTGTCCTTGAAGTGTTTAGGCATCATCACAGCGTCACCTAGCAAAGGCTTATTGCTATATTGGTTTCTCCATCCGGATGTAGTATGGATATGTGTTGTGGTTCGCCATGCATCCCAGAGCGTATAGTGACCGGTTGTATGGGCATAGAGGCCGCTTAACATGCTATTTCGTGATGGCAGGCATATAGGGCAGTTGTTATGTGCGTTGGTAAAGCGTATTCCTTCATTCATTAGACGCTGTAGATTCGGAGCAGGTGCGCAAGGTTCACGTCCCATTCCGGAAATGGCATTATTCAGATCGTCACAGATAACAAACAGAACGTTCGGTTTTTCCTGATTACTTGCGTTTCTTTTTTCTGAACTGGATTTCATGTTTCTTCCTTTCTGAGACGAATTTCGCCCTAATCACTACAGTAAGTAATAAGCCGTGATCCGGGTGTATCTTCGATTGTCACATCCATACCTTTGCTGAGTTCTTCTCCTGTGAGTGTCTGTCTAACGCCGGTACCCTCCATTGTTACCTCATATTGCGCATCAGGATGGAGCCCACTGAATCTGAGAACTATCGAGTCATCATCGCTCTCTGCGCGTCGGAACACCAGCGCCATGCCCTGTTTCATATCTTCCCGGTGGAACTGGTATGCCATCCATACGTCATCCCCAGTATTGTGGGGAGTTAAAGGGTAGAAATCACCATAGAACAGATGTCTTACTCTCTTAAACTCGTCAACCATCTGTCGCGCTTGATTGGCAGGGAAATCAGCCTCATACGGGTTCCAGCGCAGAACCATTCCACTGGTCATGGAACTACGGAAGGTATAAGTATCCGGGTAGCTATTGGCAACACCGTTGCATGGTAGGTAAAAATGAATACCATAAGTATGTGATTGCTGACCGGCGGACTCAAAACTGTAATCCGTACGCCAGAGGGGAATACTCCGAGACGTTGTCTCCAGATCAATGCGACGTCCTCCGCTGGCGCAATTATCAATGATCAGACCGGGATGTCTTGACAAAAGCTCATCCCAGAGCATATACAAGCCCTCAATATGGCGAATCTCAGTTATGCCCTGGCGATCAGTTGTATCAGTGGAACGCCAGTAAGGAAGTGGATCCATATTGAAATCCTGTCGATAGACACTGATTTCTTCTTTTTCAATCATCCCTGAAATATGTTCGGTCAGCCAGCAAAGCGCATCTGGATTACCGAGATTGAGCAGACCATTGGGGTTGCCAGGCAGTCGCAGAATCCAATTGGGATGTTCCCTATCAAGCCATGTATCCTGGTATACCCGTTCTGGCTCGAACCATAGAATGAGGCCCATTCCCATATCTCTAATGGCCGAGGACACAGCCTTTATTCCATTAGGGAATGCATCCTTCTTGGGATACCAGTTGCCAACCCCGTTCGGCCATCCGCCCTCAAACCAGCCTGCGTCAAGCCATAGGTATTCTGGACAGGTACCCATCTCAACGTGTTTCTTTGCCATATCAGTCTGGTTTTGCTCAGTAGCTTTGTTAGCGATATCGTATATCTGAGAACCAGAGCAAGCAAGCGGGGTTCTTACAGGCTTACCGTCCTTCTGCAATGTATGATGCCTCAGGATGAATTGCCGCAGCATATTGTGGCCCACCATCCTATCATCACCATTCCAGGGCATAAGCATTATCTTTGGTGTTCGGATCCGCTCATCTTTATGCAGTCTGAGATGCGTCAGTTCCATTCCAGCGCGCATCTTTATACTGTTTTCGCCACTCTTCACAAGAGATATTGCCCACTGGCCCGACCAGCCAACAGCTATGACCAGGCCCTCGCCAGGGGCCTCTATATTGAAGAATGGAAAGACTGTGGTGTTAGAGGAGCGCCCACCAATGGGAGCCAGGTTGATCTCTGTATTGGGCTGCATGACTTCATCAATGGGAGCGAAATCTGACCTGGATGCAGAACTACCCAGGGCGCGATGCAGAACAACTTCTCCGCCTTGCTTGAAATCCCAAACGGTGTCAACTGCCTGTATGTTTTCAATGATTGGAGCGTCATCTGTTCCATTGTTCTCAAAGGTTATTAACCACTCCATGACCGGAAAATCTGAGAATACCTGGCATCTACAGCAAACACGAAGCTCAGTCTCTGGATCTGTATAGGTGAAGATGTGCTCAGTTCTCGAATCCCCCAATTCCTTTGACTGGTGATGGAACTGCCAGTCTTTGATGAAGTCAGAGGATTGCTTACCCTCATAGACGAATGAAAATGGCGGCATAGCGCCATCTGCAAAGCGATCAAGTAGCCATTTCTCAGTCTGTCCCATTTTGCTGTCTCCTATATACCTGGAACGTGGCCAAAGTCAGCAGTATCCAGAGCCATAAAAATCATCAGGTAGCGGTATCAATGGCTTTTCCATATCGCAGGCTGCATAGCGAATGAGATTCAGAGCCAGGCGATCTGCGGCTGGATGTTTCCCCAGGTTCTTCAATATCAGCAGAGAATTGATTATGAACTTTCCCACTCCTAACGGATACACAGCAATGTGCATACCAGAGTAATATCCCCCTGGCTGGTAACTTCCCACAGCGAATGCGCCTGCCACTAACTCCTCCGGCATTTCCTGACCATTAAACGTCTGCCCGGGGATCAGGTCGCGATAAAACATCATATCCAGTAGTCCATCAACTGGAAGACCATCAAATATGGGATGAGCTTTGGCGAAGTCATCCCGTCCAGCCGCCCAGCCCTGTGTCTGTCGGAGTTCCCCTTTTACAGCTAGCGGCAACCATCCCAGTGGGTTGTCATCTTTCTTGAAGACTTTGGGACTCAGGAATATGGCTTTGCTGCCCCGGATAATCCGCTTTGCCAGTTCACGAAAACCATCATGGTCTCCTGAAATTCCATCTGATCCACCCACCAGGATCACCTCGCGTGACTGTGGTGCTGGATCAGCGAAATTGCGATACGATATGCCCTTATCCTTAAGCCATGAACCAAGACGTTCTTCATCCCCCCAAACAGTAATTGAGCCATGAATCTCAGCCGAAGACACCGGATCAGAGACAAAGAAATGAGATCTGCCACCCACTGGCGCCGCTCCGCGCTCGAAGTATGTCACGATCTCATACCTGCCAGCAGGTGCATCTATTAACATCTCTTCAAAGAAAACGGGCAATACCATATCTGGTTCTTTTCCTGAGACCTTCAGCACTCTGGTTCTCTCCAGCACCGTTCCATCAGGGCCTATCACTCTGAAACATGCAGGATAATCACCAGGCGGCAATACGTCCTCGTTGGCCAATACAGCCTCAAGCGTGAATGTCTGGCCCCTGTAGCCATGGACAGGCTCGACGAATAGACACCAGCGCAGTGGCGCAAAGCCATCTCTGATAGATTCCATCATGCCAGGCTTCAGTTCGCGAAACGTAGTCCAGAGACCTTCGGCAGTCATTCCCTGATCGCACAGCCCGGTCAGGCTGTAGCCACACAGGCTGGGATTGGAGCGAATGGCATTGAGTCCCACCAGGCGCTGTTCTGCCTGAACGCGCTGGCTCTGTAACATAAAGTCGGCAGGACTTGTGAACATGGAATCCATGCCAAAGCGTTCCCAGTCATCCATAAATTTCTCCGCCTCACTTCGGTACTGCACATAGTCCTCAAGATCTGATCGCACTCCGGCTTGCTCATACAATCTGACAACACGAATAGCATCTACTTCTCCGCCATTACCATGCTCAGAGAGAAACACATTTTTTGTATCCGCGCCTAATGTGCGAAAGAATTTAATGGAATCTGCTGAGAGTGGGATAGGTGGATAGTAGTGTGCGTCACCAGCGCCCTCCAGGTATCCTCCTCTTAAGCCTTTCACATCAGGGGCTTCTGGCCCTTCTGCGCCCAGCAAATGCTCCCAGGTAGACGATCCAGGGTTGCAGATAGAACCTGTACTCCACCTTCCGTCCCAGCGTCCACTGTTTAGAAGCACCATGCGTGTATCATCCAGTGATCTTACAAGCGGTAGTGAATTCATCGCATGTCGGAAAACATTATCATCAGGTGTTTCATTCAAAAGCCCCCATATCACTAAACTTGGATGGTTTCTATCGCGCTGAATCATCTCTGATGTGCTTCTATCAAATCTCTCAGCCATCTGAGGGGAATTTTCCATACACCATCCAGCATAAGACTCTTCATATACCATTAATCCAAGTTCATCACAAAAATCAAGTTGCGATGGCCATGCAACTCCAGCAATAAAGCGAACCATGTTAAAGCCAGCGACCTTTGCGTAGTAGAGATCGCGCCTCAGCAGTTCCATATCATGAGGCAGTTGCATACCAATCGGGTAATGGTTTCCTGTATGTGCAGATCGAAGATAAATGCGACGATCGTTGAGCCAGAAGTAGCCATCATGGAAGCAGAAATCCCGGAATCCACAGCGTATTGATTGCTCATGGCTTGTTTCGTCAGTTGCCAGCCTGACACTGACACGGTAGAGATATGGATCATCCACGTCCCACAGGTGTGGTTCAGGGATATGGAGTTCTATATTGTGGATGGAGTCGCCTTGTGGGAAATTCTGAGTATACGATATCGATCCCATGATACTGCCACCAGAAGCAGGCGTAACTGATGCTTCCAAAGAAGCCGTTATTGCGGCCGCAGTGTCATTCCGCACCGTCGTTTGTAGTTGAATCCGCCCACTGGCTATGTCCGGACGCGCGAATACGTCGGTCACTCTAGCAGCAGGAGCGTAGATCAATTCCACAGGCTGCACTATCCCGCCGTGGTTATAAGAGCCACCAGTTACATAAGGCTCTACTTTATTGCGGTGTGGTGTCTGTTTCAGTATGATGCCATCAATTGGCTCATTAGTGGGATTGAGAACTCTCACAACCAGCAGGTTCTCGGATTTCTGCTCTATAATATCTGTTATATCCAGTGTGAAAGGAGACTCACCTCCTTCATGTCCACCTGCGTATACTCCGTTCAACCACACCTCAGCGAGATAATCCACTGCCCAGAAACGCAGCAGGTATCGTCCTCCGGTATAGGGTTTTGCAGCAGGGACAAAGCGGCGAGAATACCATGCCACTCCGTGATAGCCCGGGAATACTCCCTGAATAGTTCCCGGGACCTTCGTTGGCTTTGCACCTGGTAATGGATCGGCGAACCATTTCTGCTCACGCCCAGTATTATCAGGATCAACAGCCAATAGCCAATCCCCGTCCAATAATTTTACTGAATCCCATATCAACTGCTTCGCTGTTTCCATCCCATATTCCTTTCAGTCAATGATGAAATTATCAAGTCAAGGTGGATGAACACAATTCTATCTGACCTTCCTATAGGTGATTATCACAGCGCCGGGACAATTCTCTATATGAACATCCAAGCCCTTTTCCATCAACTCACTGCCGGGTATCTGCTCCGCGCCGGGAGTGTCTATGTTCTTTACCATGTAACGGGCATCAGGATCCAGCCCGTTAAGGTTAAGACAAGCGGATTTGTCTACGCTCCTTTCACGCCGGAAAGCCTGTACCATGCCCGCGTCCATCTCCGGACAATCGAACTGCCATGCTATCCAGGCGTCGTTATCCTGGCTATATGGCATAAGGGGATAATAGTCGCCATAATAGAACCCCTGGATGTTACGATACTGCTCGAGTATCTTCCTGGCGTCTTGAGCCATTTCATCATCATCCTGCTCCCACAACTGGGTCATCAGACCGGCTGTCATAACGCTGCGAATCTCGTATTCGTTACCTTTTTTCAATATGGCGCCACGACCGGCCATGTGGAGCGGGATCCAGTGGAACAGACCATAGCTGTGACACTGTGCATGTATGCTATCAACTGCCCAATCCGTCCGATGCAGAGCGGTGCTGCGGCTTATAGACTCAAGGTCAATGCGCCGGCCGCCGCTGGCGCAGTTGTCGATCATCAGATGCGGATAACGCTGCAGAAGCTCATCCCACATCATATAAAGGCCTTCTATGTAGCGGATCTCCGCTATGCCCTGTCTGTCCGGGGTATCCGCGTGTTGCCAGTATTCAAGAGGGGCGATATTGAAGTCCTCCCGGTACCAATCCAGGCAGAACTCCACGATTTTGTCGGATAGAAACTCGGTGAGAAACTTCCTGGCTTCCGGGTTGCCCATGTTGAATAACCTGTCATCTTCTGCGATCTGGCTACGTCGGCTTTCGTATATTATCCATCGTGGATCTTCATGGGGGATTCCCCAGTTGATGTTCCGCTGTTTATATTCAGGTACACCGTTCCCAAGCTCTAGAAGCCAGTCGGACTTATTTTTTAACTCATGCCATGGCGTGCCTTTGCAAACCCTTTGAGGCTCAAGCCATAGCAGGAACTTGCGACCTGAATCATGAAGCATATCGCCTATGGGCTTGAATCCCTGAGGATAAAGCTCTTTCCTGACTGTCCAGTTTCCTGTGTTTTCATGCCAGGGCCTCTGACCGAACCATTCTGCGTCTATCCAGTATAGACTTACAGGCAGGTCGTGTTTAATAACCCGCTGGATGTTTCCCAGGTGGCTTTCGGCTGTATCTCCGCCCCATCCGCTGAGGATAATCGGCAGGATGATAGGCTTGCCTTCGGGTTTGGGACGATGGTGAGCCAGTATGAATCGTCGCAGAAGGTTATTGCCTCGAATAGGTTCCCCTTTCCAGAAAAGCATAAGGATGCGGGGAGTGCGTATTTCCTCTGATGGATGCAGTTTCAGATGTGTTGATGCCATTCCTGCCTGAATTCGCAGATGATTCTCATTATCGCATATAAAATCCGCAGCCCACTCGCCAGTCCAGCCAATAGCCATAACAACACCCATAGCGATATCGCCTTCTGGGCCCATGTCCAGGTTGAAGAAAGGCATTATTTCGCTGGAGGAGCGTCCACCTCCGGGCTGAAGATGCAGATGTTTTCCCGCCTTGAGTTCTTCCTCCACTGGCGCAAAGTCGTCAATGCAGCATAGCGCGCCTCTGGCGTAATGAAGCTTGGTTAGACTATTGGGAAAAAATAAGGTGTTCAGAGGGAGAATCTTTTCCAGGATTGGCGTGTCTGAGGAACCAGTATTCTTGATATATAATACCCATTCAACTGCCGGGAAATCTCTATAGATGACAGATTCCACACGTACTTCCAGACCAGTATCCGGATCTGTAAAAGTGACAGTTTGCTTTGTGCGATATTCATCCAGCTTTTCTGAAGTGTGTATTCTCTTCCATTTCCCCATTAGTTCATGAGAAAAGACATCTCCATACTTGAAAGAGAAAGGCATGGCAGATGCTGTTTCGCCCAGGTTTGATGTTACCCATTCCTCTGCTGTTGACATTTCATCAAAGGTGGGATATAAGCTAAGCATAAACAATGCTAATTCCAGAGAAATTCCGAAGTTCATCCCTAACCCTCCTGGTATCAGTGAAAATTATGATAGTGATATCGCTTTGTGCTACATTCCCGGGTATAAGGTATTGTTATACAAAGTCGGGATCGCCATTGGCCTGGCGTTTGCGTATATGCAGGCACTCCTCGGACCAAAGAAGATCACCTCCTGCCTGCTGTCACCCCATACATCTGCCCGCGTGCAGTAGTAAGTCTTCTGGTCTTCTGATATGTTCTCAGATAAATATCTCATCTCTACAGTATCTACAATATTGCCTGAGCCATCATATATGGCAGCAGGATTCCCTTGCCCACGGTTATAAACCAGCACTTCATGGGGATAACCTTTGCCAGACCAGTCAATTTCCACAATGGCCGCTACCCAGCTCCCCTCTGGCTGTTCCCGCAACCAGATCTCCCTGCCATCCAGATCATAAAGGTAAAGCTTCGCAGGCGATCGCTTACTATCATCCACAGTCTGTCCGCGGTCAATGACCATGAATTGTATAGGTCCCAGATCGGGGCGAAATCTACCTGCTACAACATGCTGCACCTCCGAAAGGGGATGATGCCATAATTCAGATCCATCCGGTGTCAAACAGTGAATGCCACCGTTTCCGAATAGAAGCCTCCATGCCCCATCAGGCATTTGTAGGTTATTATAATCGCTAATATTACCAATTGTAAAGCCGAAAGAAGCTGGCTGATTAAACGAGTGATCCTCAAAAGCGGTGGTCTGCATACATATCGACAAGCTATGCCCTTCTTTCTGGGTCTAGCTCTTTATGTTAGCCCAGTATAATGGACAATCAGGTCTCAAAAGGACATGGACGCATTTACGTTTTGCTATACTGGGTTGAGAGCGGAAGTGGGCTATCTATGTGCGGAGGTAATCGTAATATTTGATGAAACAAGATAAAATAAGAAGGGAGACTGCTATCAACAGAAGTAGCTGACGATTCATGATATTCCTTTCGGTTACTTTTGTGAGAGATTAAGCAACCGAAAGTATAACAAACTAATGTATCCTGCGCCACTCAACTGGGTAGCCAGAGAGCAACTCCGATGGCGAATCAGATTGCTATGATAGTTAGTTTAGCAGGTCAAACTGTTCTATATGCTAATATGCCGCTGATATTGGTATATTGAGTGCAACGCTGATAATACTCCACAAAAACCAAAGTATGTAATCTCCCAGCACAAGCCCGAGAAACATGGGCGCAGTCTTCCTATACGTTCCCAATCCGCCATGCCTCAAAACAAGCGACTTTATCGCCCATGTTAAAAGAACAGGGAACCAGAAGTATATCATCCCACCCCATGATGCTCCGGCAAGAACGTACCCGGATGGATGAAGAGGCCACCAGAAGAAGATTTTCCGCAGAAACATCAATAGCATAACAAACCCAAACCCGCCGATCATGAAACCTATGCTTGACCAGTTGGGATCGGTAGAATGCTGCATCCATGATTGCAGAGGATTGAAGCTCTCCCAGCCACATTGGCCGATCCAGCCTCTACACCTGGCAACAGCGCCATATTTGTATAAAACCTGGAGATATGAGACAAAAGCCACCACTGTACCAATACCGACAGCAAGGGTCATCGCCCATATCAACCTTGAGCCTTTCATTCCCGAACGCTCTGCGATCTTTAAAGACTCAAGCTGATTCGGCATTGAGTGTGAGCGATTGCATCGGTTAAAGAAATATAGGAACGACATGACCATCAGATTGCCTCCGCCAAGTAATTTTGACCCAAAGGCCTCGGTTATGACCTGTCTTGGATTGACGAATATAACCTCATGATATGGCGGACCTAATTCAGCACGGACGCGCGTTATAGCAAGTCCCATAATGAAGAATAGGGAGTAAAATACAACAATGGCCCAGAGCGTCATACCGGCTTGATAGCAGAACCCAAACAGAAAGACGAGGCAAAATATAAGAAGAATGAAAGCTGTGCGATATGACATGGGTTCTGTTGTTTCGTTCAGGGAGCTTTGCCGCGTAAATATCTGCCTTATGACATCTAAGAGATATTTTCTGCTTAACCAGATAGCGATGATGCCAACACCGATCCATGCCCCTGCTGACCTTTCATCAAGATGAAGGTTGTTCCATCCCATTACTTCGGCCATCACCCTTTCAGCCTTCGCAAGCCAGAAGAAAAACCAACAAGAAAGTGAAAGATCAAGAGGCATAAAATACACAAGACCGATGATTGACAGACGGAACGATACAAGAGTATAGCCAATTGCGTTCCATGGCTTATCGGTTATATACCTCCCTATCTCAACTTGCTGAGGTATGGACGGTATGCTCGGATAGAGGCTGCTAAAACCATTTACGACCCTCACCACTGCGGCGATGCCAAACCCGATCCACATCATTCTGGAGCTAAAGAACCATGTCCGACGGTGGGTCATAGCAAGCGGAAGCTGGATCAAGGGATAGCTAAGTTTTTCAAGCTCAACCCACTGCTTGCGAAGTATGATATTTATGCAAAGCATGGCAAACACCGCAACGAAGATGAAACCAGACCAGACCAGAATGGGAACTGCCCAGGCCATGACATGTTCCCAGATAAAAAATGATGAATCGCCCTCAAAATATCCCCTTAGAACAGAAACGTTGCTGACCGTAAACCAAGATGGTATATGGGGCCAAAACAGTTGCTGCCATTCATTCTCCGGTGTTGCATACCAGTATGGATGCGATAGTGCGCCCATCAGGACGGTCATGGTAGTATGACCTATTACAGTTGTTACCATCGTTACAGCGATATAGATGATCAACATCTCCGCAGACGAAAGCAAATCCCTCTTAAATACCTTTTTGGACAGAGCATTCACAAGGATCAGGGGAACGATGCTAAACACAGCATTTGCAAATGGCGAAACGGTATTATAGACGATATACCACAATTCGCTTGTTATGACCACCCAATAGGCGTTGATAGCAACCAGAACCAGACTGATTATAATGGATCTGGCAGTTATATTGCCATTTTCTCTGCCTGTAATTTCTTTATCATCCATCATTTAGCTCCGATAAAGCCCATCTCCACAGCATATGTTGGGGTATGTCAAACCCAGAAAGCATACATGGGCCTTCCTAATGCTATGCCCAGGATATTCCATATCCCACCCATCATATACTCACCCAATATAAACCCCAGGAAGAGCGGTACTGCCCGACGATACAGGCTAAGTCCACCGTATCGAAGTACTATCGTCTTGGCAGCAAAGCTCAAAAGGATGGGAAACCAGAGTAAGTTCATATCCCACGAGTAGGCGATCGCATATCCAATGGGATGAAATGGCCACCAGAAAAAACGCATTCGCATAGCCATCAGCGCCAGACTGAAGATAAACCCAAACACAGTCACTCCCAATCCGAGAAAATCAGTATTTCGCGGATATGATAGCCACCAGGCAAGTCGATTGAACCCTCCCCTGGCGAACCACTTCGCCGGCCCGCCAAACCTTACATCAGACCCTATGCTGTACCCGAACTGCAACGCGATAATAAAGCACGAAAGCCCACCCACGAATGCAGCTACTATTATAGCAATAACCAGGCGTCGAATATTGAAATGTCCGCCTTCCGCCAGTTTCATCCCTTCCATTTGGTGCGGCATGGAAGAACTACGGTAAGATTCTGCATTGATCCAGTATAGAAGCGTCATGCCAGTCAGATTTCCTGCGCCTAACCGCCGTGTTCCTGTGATACGCGTGATGAAAAAATCAGGCCCAGCGAGATAGAGATTGTGCACCGGGGGACCCAATTCTGCACGAATACGTGTGAGTGTTACGCCCAGAGCGAAGTAGACTACAAAATACACCAATGCCACCCATACAGACATGCCTATTTGGTTGCTGAAGATTAGAAGCAGCCCCATACCAGTTGTTATCCCTAATAGAGCCATTCGATAGGGCATTGGTTCGCTCTTTTCTTCTTCCTGGGATATCTTTCCCAAAGCTGCTACAAGGACGCGTTTCAGATGATGCCTGCTTACCCACATTGTAAAAACAAAGATTCCAATCCAAACACCGGTAGCCTGCTCGCCATAGAAAGGGTATCCCTGCATGCTTATACCAGCCGCGCTGCCTATCACGCGTTCAGCCTTCCAAACGAGATAGAAAAACCAGCAGGAGAAGGAAAGATCCAGGGGCATTAAGAAGCCAATACCCAATACAAATGGATAGAAGGCAACAGGCATCCACCCTATGGCATTCCACGGCTTCTCGGTGAAACGAAATATCCACTGCTGTTTTACAGGTATGTTTGGGATTGCTGGATGTAGAAAACTCAAGCCATTGATGAGATTGATCCCTGCGGCTATACTGAAACCTATCCACATGGTTTTGTTTCTCAAAAGACCTTTTGCTCCACTGCCTCTAGCCATCTCCTGCGGGAGCCGCACGATTGGGTATGCCAGACGTTCTCTCTCAACCCACTGCTTCCGTAGAACCGTATTGATGCAAAACATTGTGAAAATCAGTATAACAATAAATCCCATCCACACAGCGATAGGTGGCAGCCAGGCTTTTATATACCCCATGTTCCAGAGGGAGGAGTCTCCCTCAAAGAATCCACTGTAAACATCCCTGTTCGATATAGTGAAGTAATCTGGAAGGTGAGGATGAATTATCTCAGCCCACTCATTCTCTAATGTGGCATGCTGGAACGGTGTAACCGTTATGTGAACCAGTGTTTGCACCACGTCGCACCCGCATAGAGACATACCCTCTGCCAGCATAATATATATTATCAGGAGTTCTCCGTGGCTCAAAGCAGCATGTGGAACCAAGCGTTTTACCAGCAGATTCAGACCGACTACCAGCAGCAAGCTGAATACAGCATTGAGAAGGAGCGTAAGTACGGAGGGATATGTGCCGCCCCATGCCATCTCAAGCTGGAGCAACCAATATGCATTTGGCGGGATCAGCAATGCGCCTATCAGAACAGAGCGCCATGTAACTCCGGGATTTTGCATCTATATTCCTTATACTACGCCAATAACAGCAATCCAAATTCTTGATAAGTTGGTTTGCCATTTTCAAAGTCTTTTGCCCGAACGTTAACACATTCTTCTTTGTAAATCAGCAAGGATCACTATCGATCCAATCCTAGTGCAACAAATGCAATATACCGATCCGGGGGATTGCCCGTAACGCGGCATATAACTTTCTTATTCGCATACTTGGACATCAGCCTCAACAAGAGCCTTAAATTCCTGCTTGCGTGTTCCTTACTAAACAGTCCCTCAATACTCCAGTCATGTGGCAGATCCACTGCCTGCCATTCAGGATCGCTAAACATTATGCTCTGTGCATCAGCGATATCATCCCTGCAAAATTTCCACTCAAAGCCAAAATCCTCTTATGCTGAAAGCCTACAATAGCTGCCTAGCATTGTCAAGCGGAATGCACAGGACAAGTGCGGCAAAACTGCTTGTCCAGAGAGGCAGGAATTGATATAATTACCAGTGGGATTAACTGACCGGGATCGTGTGATGTAACCATGTTAAGGAAACGAATGTCACCAATAGAATGAGTTAGCTCAATCCTATCTGGCTGAATAAGGAATAGTAATGGAAAAACGAGTACTGGGAAAAACTGGTCTGGATGTTGGGATTTTGGGATTGGGCGGGGCCAATCATGAGCGAGCAGGCCAGGAGGAATTAAAACGCATTATAGATAGAGCCGAAGAGGTTGGCGCAAACTGCCTTGATCTATATTGGAACTGCGAGGAGCTTGTGTCGAAAGCCTTGAAAGGACGAAGAAGCAAATTTGTGTTGATGTCGAAAATCGAGATAACTGAAGTATTTGGCCTGACAGAATGGTTGAGCAAGGAGCGTGTAGGAAAGCTATTTGTGGACATGGATCAATGCGGCGACTGCGGAGCCTGTGAGGAGCGTTGTCCCGGAGATTTGCCTATTCGGAAGAGATTGCAGTCCTGCGCGGAATACCTTACTCGCCCGCGCCAGTAATTCCCTGTGTTACTTTTTCCTTTTAACTCTTCTGATAAGGGAAATGCATGTAAATCAGGCAAAAGCAGGGGGGGGGCCAGCAGGTTGGTAGAAGAAGTGCTTGCGTGGCATATACGTGGCACAGAGAATCCAAAAGAGCACCAAACTGAGCTAAACTATGCTAAAGAGAACTAAAGGAGTGAATGGGCGAGAGACCATAGAATACCTAACTCCTCCATGCTCTACTAAGCCATACTAATCAGTTGACCCTTGCACTCATAACCCAACGGGCTTAGTACTGATTGCCTTCATGTGACATAAAGTACGTTGCCTTGTGCCGCTTCCCCAATGTTCTGTCTAGGACGCCCAATCTATACAAGAAGAGCAAAGCATTTTGGGCATCTTTTTGTCGTAAGTTCAGCAAAGCCTGGCATTTCTTTCTTGTGATGGAATCACATTTTCTGATAAGCTCAAGAATGTCCTTCTGTCTTTGTGAGATAGCTCCCTCAAACTCAATGATTTTGCCGGGATCAATGGCGAGTTTCTCTCTAAGGAGGATAAGTCTCTCCTGAGACGGATGTGTTCTATCTTTCTCCCAGTTAAGAATGGTATCTTCAGTGACGCCTATGATGTTGCCCAGTTCCTTAGCAGTATGGTTGTTCTCGATCCTGTGTTTCCGAATAAGTTCTCCGAGTGTTCTGGGTTGGTTATATCTTGCGATTCGATAGTATTCTGTATTTCCCTTTATCCTTCGCTCGAGAACCCCAATATCCACAAGATAACGCAAGTCCTTATAAACTCTACTGGCACAGAGCAACTCTATGCGCTCTTCATGAGTAAATGCTGATCCTTTGCCGAAATGCGATAGTATCTGCCGCTGCCTCTCAGTGAGCACGCCATCGAACTCGATAGCCTTCCATGGATCACCATCCACTACCTTGATAAGCTTCGGTAGGGTTTTTCTTTGAGGTGTATGTTGGCCATTCTCCCAATTGACAATGGTCTCAGGATGGGTTCCTATACTTCGAGCAAGCTCCTGCTGTGACCATCCCTTCAGTATTCGGAGCTTCCTGATATACTCCCCCAACGTCTCAGGTTCTTCGATTCTGAACTCTATAACAGGTATGCTCTCTAATTCCAGTTCATAGTGTCCCACGTACACGTCGGGACTCCTGCGTGCACGTCAAACACTAAAAGCAAATTTGCATAATCAATCTTCTGAATGCCCTAATAGAAAATAAGTTGCTTTCTTCTTCTTTCCCAGTGTCCTATCCAAAACGTCCAGTTTATATAGGAAATACAGATCGTTCTGCGCATACTGTTTTCGTGTTCTGAGTGTCTCTTGGCATTCTCCTCTTGTAATTGCCCCTCTCTCTATGGTAAGATTCAGTATAGACCTCTGTCTCTGTGAGATCGCTCCTTCGAACTCGA
>Ga0114922_10002040_pt1 | contig 19086 bp, 8 predicted proteins | sample AartaG_FD_100975 | JGI IMG/M metagenome (GOLD analysis project Ga0114922, IMG submission 100975) | Deep subsurface microbial communities from Aarhus Bay to uncover new lineages of life (NeLLi) - Aarhus_00045 metaG | ecosystem: Environmental > Aquatic > Marine > Oceanic > Sediment | place: Aarhus...
CGTATTGAACAGCCGCTATTTCAACGACCGTGAAGCAAAGCGCATTTCTCCGTGGCTTTATGTGCCAATCGATGGCGTGATGATCCGGCACCTCCGCAAGCTGAACATGTACCTGCCTTTCAGGAAAATAAAAGAAATCGACACTGCGCAGAGATTCTTCGCCGTGCAGAACGCGCTGGGAAAGGTGGCGGAAGATGTAGGCGTACCACGCGTCTGGCTCGATGACGTTTGGGGAGAAAGAGAGTGAACAGATCGGAGGAAAGATGGATACGAGAGAACTTCTGATCCGCGCCAGCGAGATCGTAAAGCGACACGAACATCTCGCGCGAACGCAAGGCGCCTACTTCAATGTGTTCGACATCCTCGACCGCGCCACGGATGAGGTCAAGGGGCACTCTGCGTTCATAGCGGAGATGCTGAATCCGGAAGGCAGCCACGGGCAGGGGAATCGATTCCTGAATCTGTTCCTCGCACAACTCAAGGCCATGGAGGCCCACTCGGCGATCGATCTTCCCACTGATCTCAATGAGTTGCAGTGGAAGGTATCCACCGAACTCGCATTCAACTGGCCGGAGAGCGGCAGACTCGACATAGCCCTCGAGACACCAGGTATTCTCCTGGCGATGGAGAACAAGGTCTACCACGAAGACGAAGAGAGGCAACTCGAACGGTACTGGCATTACGGGCAGTTCCGACGGCTGGACACCTATCTGCTATATCTGACCCTCGATGGGAGGGCCCCGTCAGCCCGATCCGTAGGGAGCATGCCCAAAGAGGGTCAGAGACGGGTGATCGAAATCGACTACGGCGTGTTCATTGATGAGTGGCTCGGGGACTGCATACAGGCCTCGTCGGAGATCCCGTTTGTGCGGGAGGTCCTCAGGCAGTACCGGAGCCTGATAAGAAAGCTGACAAGTGGCCTACATAACAAGGACGTTATCATGGAAATCGCCGATGCCCTTATGAATGTAGAGAATCTGCGGGCCGCCTGCGAGATACAGAACGCCCTGACGGAAGCGAAGGTCAGAATCCAGGAAGCATTCTGGCACGATCTCGGGGAAGAGCTGGAAAGACGCCTGCCTCCCAAGGACCGCGCCTTTGAAAAGTGGCTCCTGCCCACCAGGGAGAAGATAGAGAGAAACTACAAGAGCAAACGAGGCGCTCACGGGCTGGGCGTGACTGCCACCCCTCTTAGCCCGACACAGTCGCTCACGTTCAGCATAGAAGTGGTATGGAACGTCTATTACGCCTTCTCAGTCGTTGAGAACGAAGCACGAGTCAAGATCACTGACGAGGAGCCTCTTTCCGGCGTGATCAACGCCATACAGCGGATCGACCCGCAGTTCAGAAAGGAGCTGAGCGTCCTGCGCTTTGTCCTGCCGGAGAAGAAACAGAACTTCCGAGCGTTCGACGATGAATGCATCAAGATGCTGGTCCCTGACGAGCGTCGGCGCCGCGCTGCGGAACTGGGCGACGGATTCATCGACATACTAACCCGTTTCAGAGAGAACTACGTGGCGACCCCCTGAAGCAGTAGACGCAAGATGACCGAGATGAGGCATACGAACGGGAGACGTGGCCTGCGGCTGGTGGATGGTCAAGTTCGGCGATGTGCTGAACAACGCCGACCTCATCGAACGCGAACCGCCGGAGCCGGACTGGAACGTTTCGTTACGCTTGAGAACATTAAGCCGGAGAATCTGCACATCAAGACCTGGGGCAATGTGGCCCGCGAAGACGTCGTCTGCGCGGAAGTGCGTCAGGCGGCGGAGGAATGATCTTCAGCCGGGACGGGCGGTTGTTCACTTGCGATGCAGGGCACAATGAACAGGAGACTCAAGAAAATGGAAGAGGCATTGAGCGTAACTGAAGCAGAACGTCCGTCCAAGCGGTGGCTTGTTGGCCTTGCGACTGTAGTGCTTCTGGCTGCTGTCGGCATTGTGGCGCACTTTGTTGTGCTTGGCCGGGTGTTGAGGCTGGAGCAGGAGCAGGCTGCGTGGCAGGCCGCCATGGATGAACGACTTGAAGAGGATAAGCGCCTCGATGAGAAGCTGCGTGTAGAAAGAGCAGACCTCCTGCAAATCGAAGCGAACATCCAGACAACTCGCAAGCAAACCGAAGACGCTGGGAAAGCGCTTGCAGGGATTGAGGCGAACGTCGCCTCTGCGAGGAAGCAGTTCGCAGACATCCAGAATCATGCGGCAACAGCAAAGGCGGCCTATGAAGTCGCCGCCGCCGAAACACTACGGCTTCTCGATGTTCAGAAGAGCACACGCCGAAACATCGACCGGCTGTCGGGCGAACAACGGGCCCTGCTGGGAGAAACAAGGAAGGCAACCCAAAAGCTTGCGGAGAAACAGTTACTGCTGGATCAGATCAAGCTCGATCGCGAAGAGGCGGCCAGCCTGAGGGAAAGGGTCGCTCAACACAAGAAACTGCTCGCCGAGCTCATTCAGAAAGCACAGGACGCCGAGGCCCGCATTGGGCCGTTTGAGGACCTGGACACTGAACTGCGCGCCAAGGTTGCAAAGTTGAACGGTCATGTCGGCCGGGCGGAGGCCGAGCTGGCCAAGGCGGGCGCGGCTCTGGAGAAAACTCGTTCTGACGAGACGAAGCTTCAAGTGTCGGTTGCACAACTTGAGGAAAGAGGAGCCATCCTCGCCGACGCGGTGAAGATTCTTCAGGGTAAGTACGATGCCCTGAAAGAGAAAGAGGGCGAACTCCAAACATCGTTGACGAGGCTCACAACCGCAGATGAGCGGGCAAAGGCGAGAAGCGATAAGTACGCGGCGCTTGTGGAGCAGGATCGAGGCGAACTCGACGACCTGCTCAAGCGAAAGGCGACTCTCCGTAAGGATGAGCCAATGCTTGAGGCATCGATTGGACAGCTCAGGGAAAGAGAGACTAACCTATCTAACGTTGTGAAAACACTTCGGGGCGAGTATGACGCATTGAAAGAGAAGGAAGGCGAAATCCAAGTGTCGTTGGCAAAGCTCATAGTCACAGCCGAGCAGGCGAAGGTGAGAAGCGGAAGATACACGGCGCTTGTGGGGCAGGATCGAGGCGAACTCGATGATCTGTTGAAACGAAAGGCGAATCTTCGTAACGACCTGACCAATCTGCGAGATGACATTACGAAGCTCAAGGAAGAGAAGCAGGCACTGGAGGACGAGGTCGTACAGCTTTTGCAGCAACAGGAAACGCTCCGCGGCCTGCCGAAAGACACGGACGTTAAAACCCGCCTAGACGACAACCCCGGCTCAACAAAAGAAGAGGGGAATGAATGATGGACGCATTCACGCTCTGGCTGATTGGGACAGGGGCAAGCGTTGTAGTTGTTGTCGCCGCAGTCGTGACGTTCGCGTGTTATTCGTATCTACGCGGAAGACTGCCACTTGCCGTGAAGCTGAAAGGACTTGAGCAGAGGCTCTTCCAAGTGGAGAGCCAGTACGAAGAGCTTACGGGGCAATACAAGGATTTGGTCGATCACAAGCAAGAGGCCGAGCTTGAACTCAACCGGATCAACGCGGAAATCGGCGACGCAAGAGAATGGCTCAGGGAGAACCAGGAGAAACTGATCGAGCTGCCTAAAAAGCGGGAGGAAATCAAGAAAGTCGAGGAAGAACTCTACAGGGTCAACGAGGAGCTGAACCAAGCCCAGGCCCGTCGTCTCGATGAGGAAGAGAAGGCGGCAGCCGCTCGGAGAGAGCGTGAGGCGGTGCGGGAAGACAAGGCCGATCTGGTCAAGCAAAGGGACAGTATGAATAACGAGATACATGCTCTGCGTATGCAGCAACAGGACTTGCAGGAGCAGATGAGCGAACTCAGGGCACAACATGCCCAAGCAACGGCCCGCATTGAGACGCTGCAGTCTGACCTCAGAGACACTGAGAAGAAACTGAAGGAAGCCCAAAACGAGCTGAAGAAGGCACAAGGCGACAAGCGAAGCGCCGAGCAGGAGTGTGAGGACGCACGCGCCCGAAAGGTAACTATAGAGGGGCACATCAACGCCAAGAAGAAGGAACTCGACGGAATACAGAAATCTGTGGATGCGCTGAAGGTGGTTTTTGACGGTCTCGCAGAGGCCACAGGCCGGAATGTCTCCGTTGATGAGAAGCTCGCGGACCTCAAGCGTCCTGTCCTGAAACTGGAGGACGTGGGCCCCGAACCACGAGATGCCATGGGTGACGGAAGTGAACGAGACGCGTTTGACGCGATGCGGAACCACATCGCCGAGGCAGGATTCACCTACACCGAGCGTTCTCTCCTCGCTTTCCACACGAGTCTCAAGACGGCAGAGATTTCCCCGCTGGTGGTACTGGCCGGTGTGTCAGGCACCGGCAAGAGCCAACTTCCTCGGCTGTACGCCGAAGCAATGGGGATGCACTTCCTGAACGTAGCTGTGCAGCCGCGATGGGATTCGCCGCAAGACATGTTCGGCTTCTTCAACTACATGGAGAACCGCTACAAGGCCACCGAGCTCGGCTGTGCGCTCCGGCAGATGGACCTCATGAACTGGCGTGAGGACTCGGGGGACGCAGCAAAAGCCCAGGGTGGAATGCTGCTGGTTCTGCTGGACGAGATGAACCTCGCCCGGATCGAGTACTATTTCAGCGAGTTGCTCAGCCGGCTGGAGATGCGCAATGCCGTGGGAGCTGGGTCGGAAGAGTCCGTCCGCCTGGCCTCGATGCCGCTGGAACTCGGATCACTCATGGAAGGCGAGCAGCCCAAGCGGCTCTATGTCGGCGACAACGTGCTGTTCGTCGGTACGATGAACGAAGACGAGACAACGCAGGCTCTCAGCCCGAAGGTTATGGATCGAGCCAACGTATTGCGCTTCGGAAAGCCAGAGCGGACGAGCGGTGCACGGAATGACAGCCAACAGGGCCAGAATGAACCGCAGGGCTACCTTGTGTATGAAGATTGGCAGAAATGGAACTGCCAGTCTCTTTCCCACGACGACAAACAGGAGCTCGACAGAGTGTGTGGGCATCTCAACACGGCTTTACAGCTTATTCACCGTCCCTTCGGTCATCGCGTTCACCAGGCAATGGAGTTGTACATAGCCAACTACCCGGCCTGGGCTGACAATCCCTTCAACAAGGCGCTCGCGGATCAGCTCGAGCAGAAGATCATCCCGAAGCTGCGAGGGATCTCGCAGGACACGCAACAGCAAGCTGGCGACGTGTATGACAGGATCGAGGAAATCATTAGGCAGACGCAAGATGAGGCACTTCTCACTGCCTTCGAGGCAGCTATTCAGCCGCAGGTGTTCGAGTGGCACGGCGTGAATCGAATCTGAACCGGAAGACTAATGGCACAGCAGATCATACCGCTGAGACAACCGTGGGACACAGTGTCGCGTGGAGTGACCGCGACCCCCGCGCGCTCACTTGCCGCCGGTCTTGGCCCTCTCGTGCTCGCACCTGCGGGGGGAGAGGTACGGGCGTCGGGTGTGCCCTATCTCCTACCCATACACGGTCCGGCGTTCTCTCTGCCGATCATCGGGGACGTGCAGGCATATGACCTTCCCGCGGCGGGTGGCGCCGGCGACGCCGACCTGCGGGTCCGAGCGGGCGGCGCCGCCCTGGCGCTGCGAATGGAGGAGCAGATTCCCTACAGCACGCATCGTGCCCGCTCGGATACCGACCATGATGACATCTCCGAAGTCTCCAGGCGAGCAATCGAGTTTGTAGATACGCTCGTGAGCACAATGCTTGAGCTGCGCCTGAGCGCCGAGTATTTTGCAGGCCGCATCGATGCAGAATTTGTGAAGCCTGTCAGCGAATGGCTGAAGCCTTCCCCGGACGAGTTCGAGCCGTCCGGGCCACTGCCCCTGGCGAGGCTGCCCTGGCCTGCTGTCGGCAAGTGCCTGCTCGACAAGCGTGACCAACCGCGCATGGACGTGATCGTGCGTATCGCCGGGGAGTTCGAGAAGCCATTGGCGCGCCTGGCCGAAGCACCCAGGCGCATACTGCGGCGTGAGCGATCAATGACGGCGCTTTCACGTGTGCAGGAAACCGACGACGCATGTCTCGAATGGCTCGTCCGACAGCCAGGCCGCACCCCTGCTGAGAAGGCCGGACCTCGCCAGCAGATTCTGGCCGTCGTGCGTTTTGAAAGTTGCGACACTCTCGAGAATCGCGTGCTCAAGGACTTCCTCCAGCGCTGCATTGAGGTGGCCGACCAGTACATCGACGAAAGCACGAAGTACCGCGACACCAAGCGACCCGACCGCGTGGCGGGGCTCAGGAATACCTGTCGGCGTCTGCTGGAGCTGCCGCACTGGACCGAAGTGAGCGGGGTGCACAGCATGCCACAGCCCAACTACGTTTTGCAGCACGACCGCTCTTACCGCGAGCTATGGAAGTGGTATCTGCGGTTGGTTCACCGGGAGAGACAGATCGACAAGGCGTGGCGCTGGCAGCGGCGGCTGTGGGCCGACATGGTGCGCCTCGGAGTGGGCGCAGCCATCTACAAGCTGGGCGAAGAAGAGCAAGATAAGCCGGGCGCCGCTCCCGAGTTCGAGGTCCGGGCACCATACGAGCACAGCGTATGGCTGGGTGCAGAGCAGGACTGCGGCACGTGGGCGGCGCGGGTGGATTGGCCAGGCCCGATCGTGCTGAGCCATCAGGGTAATGCTGACGTGATCGTGGAGTGCGTTCATCCGCTTGAGCCTCGAGTAGCCACGTATCACCGGCGGGAAGCCTTGCCGAAATGGTGCGGCGCGCTTGGCGCCGACCTCGCATTGCTTTTCTGCCCTATCGGCGGGCACGGCATCGGGCGCGACGTGTGCCTGTTCGTATGGGCCATACACTGTGCTGCCGAGGCACCGGACGACAGCAGGATCAAGGTCCAAACAAAGGACGCTTGCGATGCGCTGAACCGTTTGTGGCAAGAGGCAGGCGACGACAACATCGCATTCAGAGGAATCATCTTGCGCAGTCGGCTGGACGGGGAGTGCAAAGATATGGACGCGGCCAAGGGAGACGACATTGAGGTCGCGGGGCTGGGCTTGCCGGCAGATCCGGCGCAATGGCAGAGCAAGTTCATCGACCTGTTGCGTACACAGATCGGTATCTGCGCATACGCTTGCTTCGACTGAGGAGGCATGATGAACCCTACAGCGATCGGCTTGGACCTTGGCGGCTTCGTGCCGCACGTGCACAGGGCCTCTGGGTGCGAAGGACACGTAGATTTGGCGGACATCACGCCGGCTCCAAAGCCGAACCTTCTGGCGCTGCCCCGTGCGAAGTCCCATCGTGTCCGTCCGAACAATCGAGCCATCATGGAGGCTTGCAGCACCCTGCGTGGCATCACTGCGCCAGGCACAGCCTTTGGCCTCGGGCGAGTGCCCGCGTGGATGGTCTGGGAGGGTTTGGGGGCGGACGCTCTGCACCCGACGCTGAAATACACCGACGCCTTCGGCAACCTGAGCAACATACCGCTGAGTGATCTAGTGGAGGAACTCGCCAGGGCCGCAGTGCCTTCCGTGGCGGATGCTCCTGACCTCACCGTTGTTGCCATGCCCGATCACTTCGCCGAGCGTCCGCAGGAAAACCTGCTTACCGCCTTGCCATGGCCGCGCGACAACGTGCGCCTTCTGTGGCGCTCCGTAGCGGCTGTGCTCGCGTGGACAGAGAAAATGCCGGGGCCGCAGATGGGGCATCTGCACGGCAGCCGTGTGGTCGCAGTGGATGTCGGCAACACCCACATCTCCGTCACCGTGCTGACCCTGCGGAAGGTTGAACGCAATGGCAGACAGTACCTCGTGCCTGTTCGCGACCTGCCTGAGCATCGATGCTTCCAGAGATGGCCCGTCAGGCCGTTCGACCTCGCCACCGCCGAATCGCTTTTTCATGTCAAGGAAGTCTGGCACAAGGCAGAGCAAGTCTGGCAACTGTGCACCGGGAGCAACGTTCTGCTCGGGGACATCGGCGATGCCGCACCGGGAACTTGCGATCCCCTGCTCATCTCGACGCGGGACGACTGGCAGGAGCTTCGTTTCACTCAAAACGAGCTCGCGGATGCGCGTACACGTGCGCTATGCGACAGCCCCTCCGAGCTCCCAGAGCCGCTTATCGGGCATTGTGGTGCTTCCGGCGCATCGCCGAGCATTGGTTCAACACAGCATATGAAGGTACTGAAAGGCGATGTGGCTGGCTGGATCAAGCAACACGGTGGCGAGAAGCCCGTCGTCCTCGTTTTCGGTCCGGTGACGGAGGTGAAGATTGGGCAAGACAGGAGACTGGGCTGGACGATAGTGGAGGCGCTGTATCATCTGGACCCCCGCGAAGAGCCGCCATTCTGCCCGGGCAAAGGCCTACCGCTCACTGGCGTTGTATCTCGTGGCTGCGCCATTTACGGCATCCGCGAGAAGATGAAACTGCCTACTTACTTCGAGAGACTTCCGAGGTTATGTGTTTTAGGTGAAGATGAGAACGACACCTCACGGCTCATTGAGAGAGACTTGATTGGTTTGACAGATCGGATTGTTGAGGGAGGCAGAATGTACCAGAATCATCTCCAGGACATAGCGGTGATCCTGAAACAGCAACGAGCCGTTTGCTTCGTGCTCAAGCGTGAGGATGACTTGAAGCAGCTCAGGCAGGAGTTTGGCTCAGTTCCCTCGCGGGATTGCTTGCTGTCGTTTCACGTGGCAATGCGTCCCGCTCAGGGCTTTGCCCGTGTGAAAATCATTCCGGATGTGGAGAGTCTTTTTGGCAACAAGGAAGTGGTGCTCGATTGGGCCAAGATGGGGGCCTATTGTCTACCTCCCGCTGGCCGAGGTTGGCCCGACTGTGCGCCTCTTGAGAGTCTGAAAGGGAACACCAAGAGTGCCGCGATAGCAGTAGAAAGCGCAGGGAAAGCCGTTCGCGTTTACGTCGAGTCCGTTGACTGCAAGAACTGGCCGTTTGCAGAAGACTACCTTGAGATCGTTGGCAAGAAACTACAGAGCGGGAGGATCCTCGGCTCACAGCCGTCTGATAACCTCATTAGCAGGCTCACCAAAGCGCTCACGTCTCACCACCAGCACTTTCAGCAGCGAGGCGTGTACGATCGGCACGACAAGAGCAAAGAAGATGCAACGGACCGGTTGAAGAGACTGATGCGCATGGCAACGTCCCTCTTCGCAAGAACACCCAGTTGGGCCTCTGAATTTCTCGCTGAGGAGTTCGCACGGGTAAAGGCAAAAAAGCCGGGCAGTCCCAACCCCACTCCGGTTTTCCTGCACGCCGCCGGCAGATGCTTTTCAACCCGAGACGAGATAGTCCTTTACACGGAATGTATGCGCGCTCAGTTCAAGAGCCGGATCAAAGCCCTTTCTTTCTTCGGTGTAAGGAAGCTCGGCATGAACAGTTGGTGCAAGGGGCTTCAGTTGATGTTGCGCCTTAACGAGAGGGCCGCCGTGGAAGTCGGCAGAACCACTGCTGAAGCGCTTGCGGAATACCTTGTGGTGCTTCTCGAGGTCGAGACAGAGGAGAACGAACACAAGCACAGGAAAGGGGTTTCACTGCCTTACAAGCACGGAATGCTTGCCTTGTTCTACTTGCTTCGCTTCCGCGCTCCACGCAGTAACAAGGGTTTCCTGGCCAGTCGGAATGAGCCTGACACTGTTGCTTGGCGAATCCGTCAGAACCTTATACAGACCGACAACAAGACAACGGGCTGGCCAGCCAAGGTGGTAGGCAAAGGAAAAGAGACACTTCAGTCGGTCCTGTTGCGATATCTGCAGAACAAGGCCTCTGAAGAGGACTCCTTGATCCTTCGCGCCGCAGAAGACGAACTCGAAAGCGAGAAGTTTCAGGAAAGCGATGCATAGCCACCACCAACTTCTCCGCCTGTGGGACGATCCCGGCGAGGCCGTCAGTTCCCGCCAACTCCGGGACACCTACAAGCAGTGCTTCAATCTTGCCGAGGGCGGCGACTTCGACTCCCGATTCCGCCTGCTGATCTCATCTGGCCTGGTCGAACGTGCCGGCAGCGGATGGAAGCTGAGCAAGCGGGGCGTGAAGGAGCGCAAGCGGCAACCGGAGCTTCCCCTCAAGGCGATGGATCGGCACGAACAACCTCAAATGCCTGAAGCCCATCGGCCCCAGCGCGAGCCTCCCCGCCACCCAGACACACAGGTCGCGCGTTCAACAGTGACCATCGGCCGAAATACTTCGCGTGACGAGTTGGCTCGCCTCGAGGGTGAACGTACCTCCCCCTCCTCGCCCGACTGCGACGTCTTCCGCCGCCTTCTCGCCTACTACATCGACTGCGTGCGCATGGATGAACGCCCGAGAACCGTTCTGTATGGGAACGACTACAACCGCAGGTTCATAAGCCTCCCGATTGGTCGCCGATGGTGGGCGAAGTCGGCCAACGAGGAGATCGAGGTAGAGACACGTGTCATCGAGTCTCAAAGCCAGTTCGTTCGGCAGGTGGCTCAGTCCGAAGGTGAGGAGCTGTTTGTCGGGTATCCTCTCTACATCAAGGGCCCGCGAAACGATGACCAGGCCTCTCTCATCGCACCCATCTTCTGTATTCCGGCAAGCGTCGCGCAGGATGGGCTTACGCTCAAGCTCACACTGGATTTTGCGGATGCGGACGTCAACGCCGAATGGCTCAAGTACCAGTTCAGGACCAACGACGTGCGCCGGGCTTTCCTGCAGCAATGCGGCCTGCTGGACCCGTGGCCGGACGACGATGACGACAAAGACAGCACGGCCATGGAGGACTTCCTCAACTTGGAGTCCGGTGCGGTGGCGGTCCGGACCTTCTGCGGCGATAAACTTGTGGGAGGTCGGATTGCTCCGGAACATCTTCGGCCTATCGCCGACTTCGAGCACGTTGAACCGGGCATCCACAACGGCGCTGTCCTTTACGCCGCCAAGCGCCTGAGATACAGCGCGGGCCTTCTCAAGGAGCTCCGCACGATTCTGAATCGTTCCAGCGATGACGATCTCAGGAGGTCCGCCCTCCGGCACCTTTTCGCCTTGCGGGCTCCTCGCAGTCCGGAGGAGACAGACGATGCCTCAGACGACGATGTGAAGCCGGTCCCATTCCTCCAGTTCAACCACGAACAGGAGAAAGCAGTCGAGGCTGCACTCACGAACGGCCTTACCGTCATCACCGGGCCGCCGGGCACAGGCAAGTCGCAGGTTGGTGCGAATATCATCGCCAACCTTGCCATCCGAGGCCGAACCGCCGTGTTCGCCAGCCGCAATCACAAAGCCATCGACGCCGTTGTGCCGCGGACGAATAACCTTGTCCAGGAAGGCACAGTTATCCACAGAGCCAATAACACTGCGACCGGAGAATCGTTCACATGGCAAGACGCTATTCGCCAACTCCTCGCCCAACCCCCAACTCCACCGGTCGCACAGGACGAGTATCGCCGGCTTGAGGACGACATGCGCCGGCTCCTGGATCGAAGGGGGCACCTGCTCAGCGTCGCGGAACTGTGGACGACAACCGAAAGAGAACTCGGTCAGGCTGTCGAGGAGTGGGACAGAGAAACAGACCTCCTACCGGCCGATATCGTCACCGGCATTGTGGGAGGCAAGGATCTGGCCAACGAGAGGACGCTGAACGCCATCGGTTCACTGGCCAAGGCATACCCAGATCCTTTGCTCCCTTTGTGGAAACGCCTGCCGAAGGCAATCTGGTGGCACCTACGCTGCCGGCCCGCATTGCGGCGCAGGCTCGTGGACCTGAAGCGCCCCTTTGCCACGTACGACATCCCACCGCCCCCGATTCGGGCAGACAAGGATTTGTGCGATGCCCTCTCCGCAGGGATAGGCAAGCTCAGGGAATATCTGAACCTCCATGTGCTGCACACACAGGTCGTCAAACTGCAACAACGGGCAAGAGCCCTCGATCCCCTCGACGAGACCCTCCGCAAGCTCGAAGAGCTACTGAATGTGCTTGGCGGCAAGACTACACCGTTCTTGGAGATTGCCCTGCTGCAACGATACGTCCAACTGACTCCCGAAGACCGGACGGGCCTCACCCAGATGCGCGGCGTGCTCGGAAATCTCAACGGCCCGGCCGTCAACGCCCAAACGAGACTCCGTTGGGAGCGCTTCTTTACCACCCAACTCGGCCAACTCCTGCGGTTCTTCCCCATCTGGGCCGTGACGAACCTTTCCGTTCGGCGCTGTCTGCCTCTTGCCCCGGCCGTTGTGGACACCGTCATCATCGACGAAGCAAGTCAATGCGATATCGCCTCGATAATCCCGCTGCTTTACCGTGCCCGGCACGCCGTCATCATCGGCGACCCGAATCAGCTTCAGCCCGTGCACAGACTTCAGTCGGGCCGAAACCAGCAACTGCTGCTGAAGCGAAATCTGCTTGATCACAGCTACATGCACTACGACTTTCTCGTCAACAGTTGCTTCCAGATCGCTGCATGCTCGGTGGATCCCATCCAACTCCGCGACCACTATCGGTCTCACGAAAGTATCATCGGTTACTGCAACGAAGCCTTCTATCGCAAGACATTGCGGATAGAGACCTACACAGACGCACTCCGTGTGCCCCACGGCTGGAGAGTCGGCATTCATTGGACCAAGGTGATCGGAACAGCGGAAGGCGTGCCCCCCAGCGGAGCAATATGCGAGGAAGAGATTAAGGCCATTGGGGACATCCTAAGCCAGCTTTGCCAGGAGCCGCAATTCGATGGTACAGTAGGAGTCGTTACCCCGTTCAAGCAGCAAGCCATGAGAATCGGAGACTGGGCAGAACGCAACATATCTGCAAGAACGCGCGACCAGTGGAGGTTCGTGTCAGCCACGGCTGACGGATTTCAGGGGGACGAGCGGGACGTCATCATCTGCAGTGTGGTTCTTCAGCCGGGCCTGCCCAGAGGCAGCCGGTGGCGTGTCTGCTCGTCGGAGAACCAGAACGTTTGGAACGTCGCCATAAGCCGTGCTCGTGCTCTGCTGCATGTTGTCGGCAACCCCGAGATGTGCCTGGCCAGCGGCGCTCGACATCTCGAGGTGCTTGCCCGTCAGTCAACACCGCCCCCGCAGGAAGCACCCGACAGCGGCTTCTTTGAGTCTCCATGGGAGAAGAGGTTTTACGATGCACTCGTGGCCGAAGGCATCACACCTCAGCCGCAATATTCTCTGGCTGGCAAACGACTCGACCTTGCGTTGCCCGACGTTAAGCTCGATATAGAGGTTGACGGCGAGCGTTATCACCGAGATCAATTCGGCCGTCGCAAGGCGGAAGACCTGTGGCGGGACATCGCTATCAAAGGGGCGGGCTGGACTCCACTGCGATTCTGGGTCTATGAGCTTCGGGAAGATATGCCGCGATGTGTGAGGAGGGTGCAAGAGGCCATCGACTCGGCGGACCAAAGGAAGTAATACTTCCACCTCCGACTTGGCTGGCGGCGCTCAACGACAATTGTTCTTCCCCGGCTGAATGATGCAATAGGCAGGGGCTCCTTGCTGTCCTTTTGGGTCTCTCTCGTCGGCCTAACGATCAATGTGGGGTATACCGGGGTCTTCCTATGCGTTTGGATCGACAGAATCCGAGGAGAACGCGCCATCACCTAACACCTGCGTTGGGTGCTCAGGAAAAGGTGTTTGACAATGGCCGTAAGATCAGTTACTATTCTCCTGTGGGTGAGAAGTAGGGCGCCCTGAATCCCGGTTGGTGCACGAAGATATTTCTCTGAGCATAGCACCACTGAAACCCATTAAACTCCCGCGAGAATAGACCGGTGGGTAAGAATCAGGCAAGATGGCAGTTCGGCGCTTGCCTATCCAGCAGGTCGACGGAGGAAGAATTCATGTTCAAGTTCGTACACGCTGCAGATATTCATCTCGATAGTCCTCTCCGTGGGCTCGAACGTTACGAGGGGGCTCCCGTTGACCAGGTGCGCGATGCGACACGGGAGGCATTCCGGAATCTTGTGGGCCTGGCTGTCGATGAAAAAGTAGAATTCGTGCTCATCGCCGGCGACCTCTACGACGGCGATTGGCGAGACTACAACACCGGACTGTTCTTTGCCGCGCAGATGTCCAGGCTGCGGGAAGCTGGGATCAGGGTCTTCATCGTCGCGGGCAATCATGATGCGGCCAGCCGGATCAGCCGAGACCTTCGCCTGCCCGACAACGTGCATCTCTTTTCAACTCGCGAACCGGAGTCGCAGGTACTGGAGGACATCGGTGTGGCGATCCACGGCCAAGGCTTCGCCGCGCGAGCGACAACCAATAACCTTGCTGCCGGGTATCCTGCCGCCGTCCCGGACTGCTTCAACATCGGTTTGCTTCACACAAGCGTCACGGGATACGCCGACCACGAGCCTTACGCTCCGTGCAGCCTCGACGATCTCCTCGGCAAGGGCTACAATTACTGGGCACTCGGTCACGTGCACAACAGGCAGGTATTGTCGGAGGCGCCGTGGACAGTGTTTTCCGGCAGTGCCCAGGGTCGCAACATCCGCGAGACGGGTACCAAGGGATGCACGCTGGTGACCGTCGAAGACGATGGGACCGTCTCCGTCGAGCACAGGGATATGGACGTTTTGCGGTGGGCGTTGCTCGAGGCCGACGCTACGGGCTGCGATGCGCCGGAGGAAATCCTCGAACTGGTGCGGTCGTGCCTGGCCTCGTTGCTGCAGGAATGCGACGGTCGAATGCTGGCCTGCCGTGTGCGGATTTCTGGTCACTGCCGGGCTCACCGCGAGCTTTCGGCACAACCCGAGCGATGGACAAATGAAATCCGACAGCTTGCCACCGACGAGAGCGGCGGAAGCGCTTGGATCGAGAAGGTGCAGCTTCGCACGGCCACTCATATAAACGTCGACGAGCTTGCGAGCAGAGATGATCCCATCGGGGATCTCGTGCGCTCCATCACACAGGTGGCCTCCGATGCCGGTCAGCTTGCGTCACTGGCAGATGAATTGTCGCCGCTGAGGGCCAGGCTGCCGGCGGAGCTTCGAGAAGGCGAGGATGCACTCGACCTCGAAAGCCCCAACGCTGTGCGCGAATTGCTCGAGGCCGCGCAGCAGCTTCTGATCCCGCGGCTCCTGTCACGAGGTGAAGAACAATGAAACTACTTAGTCTCGACCTGATCGCGTTCGGCCCTTTCACGGATGAGAGCCTGAAGTTCCTGGGCGGTGCCGAGGGGTTGCATCTCATCTATGGCCCAAACGAAGCTGGCAAAAGCGCCGCATTGCGTGCGCTGCAGTCATTGTTTTACGGGATACCCGAACGAACGTCCGACAATTTCCTGCACGACAACAGCAAGCTGCGTATTGGGGCGACTGTGCGACACTCCGGCGGCTCCGAGTTGTCATTTGTCCGCCGCAAAGGGCGCAGATCAACGCTGCTTGATCCGAATGAGCAGGCTCTGGATGACTCATCGCTGCAGAAGTATCTGAGCGGCGTGGCCGAAGAAGTATTCGCCACTATGTTTGGCATCGACCACAAGGTGCTTCTCAGCGGCGGGCAAGAACTGCTGGCGAACCAGGGAGAGGTGGCTCACAGTTTGTACGCGGCTGCGCTCGGCACCGGAAACCTTCGCGAGGCGATGAAAGAGCTTGACGACGAGGCGAGCGCCATTTTTAAGCCGCGAGGAAGTGCACAGATAATCAGCAAGCTGATCGCGGAGCACAAGAAGCTCAGGAACACTATCGCGGATCTCTCGCTGCCCAGCGGCGACTGGAAGGATCACACGGAAGAACTCGAACGCGCACAGCGGGAAGCCGATGCCGTTACCGAAAAACTGGCGGAACTCCGGACTGCTCTTGCACGCCTCGAGCGCCTGAGAGAAGCCATTCCCATCGTTTTGGAGCGCAACAACCTGCTTCGGCAGTTACAGGACATGGGCGAGATAATAGTGTTGGCCCTCGAATTCAAAACGACCCGTCTCGATGCTCAGCGCATCCGTACCGACGCCATCAAGACCAAGGCCCAAATCGAGGGAGACCTTCAGGACATCGAAACCGACGTCGACGCGCTCGATGTCCCCGAAGACGTACTCAAAGAGAAAGACGCAATCAACGCGCTCCACGAGAGGCTTGGCGGCTACCGCAAGGCACAGCAAGACAAGCCCAAACTCGCCACAGAACGCGATGTGCTCATCAAGCAAGTCCAGAATACGTTGATGGAACTTTCGGGTGAAAGCGACCTCGACCAAGTCGCAATGTATCGACTTCCCATCGAGAAGGTGAGTAAGATCAGGCGGCTGGGCACACAGTACGACAAGCTGCAGGGAGAGCTCGAGCGCTCGGCGAAGCGAAAGAGCGACCTTGACAAACGCCTCGCCAAAACCGAACGCAACCTTGAGAAATCCGAGCCCGCGCCGGATGTCTCCGAGCTGAAGACAGCCGTCCGCCGGGCCCGCAGGAAGGGCGACCCGGAAAGCCAGATGGCGGAAAGCCGCGCGAAAATCCAGAAGACCCGATCCCATGTGAAAAAAGGTCTCAAAGCACTGCCCCTGTGGAATGGGGCTCTTGAAGAGCTCGAGGCACTTTCGGTGCCCATGCTGGAGACAATAGAGCGGCACGACGAACTGCTTGCCAACGTGAAGCAAAAGAAGGACACACTCGACGGCCAGGAGGCTGACATCGACCAGAACGCGGAAAACCTGCGCCACAGAATCAACGAGCTTGAAGCTGCGGGCGAAGTGCCCAAGGAATCGCAGCTCGGAGAGGCCAGGGACCACCGCGACGCCGGCTGGCAACTGGTCCGCCGGGCATGGCTGAAAAGCGAAGACGTTGCCGAAGACGCACGCTCGTTCGACGCCGGCGCTGATCTGCCCGACGCCTACGAACACAGCGTGCAGAGCGCCGATAACGTGTCCGACCGCCTACGCGCGGAGGCCGACCGGGTGGCGGAATTGCAGCAACTCGCCGCCGGCCTGGCAAACTGCGACGAAAAACGCAAAGCCGTGGGAGCCGGCCGCGAGAAAAACAATGATGACACTGCCCGTGTCACGGACGACTGGCGCCGCCTGTGGCGCAACATAGGCATCGAGCCCCTCACCCCGAGGGAAATGAAAAACTGGCTTACCAAGCACGGGAAGCTCGCGGACCACGCGGCGACTATCCGGGAGCACGAAGCCGAGGCCGGGCGCCTGGAAGTCCTGATCGAGGCCGAATGCGAGACGCTCAACAAATGCCTCGAGCAAATTGGCGAGCCGCCGGCCGGTGGGAAGCAAGGCCTCTCAGACCTCCTTAACCGTTGCGAAGAGGTCATCACCCGCATCGAGAAAGTCGCTCGAGCACGCGGAAAGCTCGAGGCGAAGATCGAGGAGTTGGGGCGCGATTGTCACGACGACGCCGAAGAGCACGCCGCTGCTGAACAAGCGCTCGCAGCGTGGCGGAAGAACTGGGCGGGGGCCGCCGCTGAATTGCGCCTGCAGGAGGACGCCGACCCCACCGACGCAGCAGCCGTCCTCGACAGGATACAGGCGCTCACAACCGCCTTCGACAAGGCGGAAGAATTTCGCCGGCGGATCGAGGGCATAGACGAGGAAGCAAAGAGATTTAACGACAACGTCGCGGATATCGTCGATCGAGTTGCACCCGGCCTTGAGGATCTCGGCGCAGAGCAGGCCGCGGCCGAACTTTCCGCCCAACTGACCGCCGCACTGTCCGATGAGGCTACGCTCAAGCAGCTTGCCAAGCAGCGCGATGAGAAGACCGACACACTGCGACAGGCGGAACTCGACATCGAGCTGGCCACGGCCACCGTCGCAGGCTTGTGCCGCAAGGCAGGCTGCGAAGAACCGGAAGACCTGGAAGCAGTGGAAAAACGCTCCGAAGAGGCGCGACTGCTGCATGCAGGAATTGCCCAAGCCGAGAAGGAAATTGCCGCCCACAGCGGCGGAGCCGGCCTCGAAGACTTCATCCACGAAGCCGAATCAACCGCCCCCGACAGCCTTCCCGGCGAGGTCGACGAGTTAGGCCGACAGATAAAGGCAAAGGATCAGGAGCGGAAGGATCTCGACCAGGCGATCGGCAGCGAACGCCAGAAGCTGAACGCGATGGACGGCAGCGCCCAAGCCGCTGAAGCCGCCGAGACAGCGCAGAACAGCCTCGCCGCGATCAGGGCCAATGCCGAGCGATACGCGCAACTGCGAATTGCCGGGGCCGTGCTCGAGCGGGCGATCGAGCGGTACCGCGACACAAACCAGGGGCCAATCCTCGAACGGGCGAGCCAGTTGTTCTTGAGGCTGACCTCCGGAGCGTTTTCCGCGCTGCGCACGTCGTTCGATCAGAACGACCAGCCTGTCATCGAAGGCGTGCGGGCTACAGGGACGCCATTAACAGTCGAAGGCATGAGCGACGGCACCCGCGACCAGCTCTACCTCGCATTGCGACTCGCGAGCTTGGAGAAGCACGTCCGGTCTGCAGAGCCAATGCCGTTCATCGTCGACGACGTGCTCGTCAACTTCGACAACGAGCGCTCGGAAGCAACACTGAAGGTGCTGGCAGAGCTGAGCCGAGAAACACAGATCATTTTCTTCACGCACCACCGTCACCTCGTGGATCTGGCCACGCAGGCAATACCGAAGGATGTGTTGTTTGTGCAGGATCTTGCCGCCGGATGAGGGTAATCCAGTGAAGCCCCTGACATCCGCAAGCTTCAGGCACTGGCGTCGGCTTGGAATGCCGCTTCGTAAGTATCCGACTTCGACTCAATGAAAACAACTTCTCAATGCCAACGATGACCCTCTGGCCGGGCATGGTGCATAGACAGGCGAGCTCTTCTTGCCGATGCAATGCTTCATCGGCGGCCCAACGCCGATGGCACTGATCAACAAGCCTGGGCGCTATTCCCCGCTCCTTCGTGACTGTCACGATGGTGGAATCACCAATAGCGCATCTCACAGAAATGCCGGCGAAGACACTGCAGCCGGCCGTCCCAAAGAACTCCTTGATATCAGCAGCAGATCTGGTTAATATGTGTGAGCATGTGAGAGCACCAGATTCTACGCGAAGGAAGAGAAGGGCTCCAGGCTTCCCGGAATGCCTGCCTCACTCAAGGAGGCCCCAATGGAATCGAGTATATTCTCGACGTATTCAACCCGCGAGAACCGGGTTACCGCATCGATTCTGGCTGTGCTGAAATCGCTCTC
>Ga0114922_10002041_pt1 | contig 19085 bp, 17 predicted proteins | sample AartaG_FD_100975 | JGI IMG/M metagenome (GOLD analysis project Ga0114922, IMG submission 100975) | Deep subsurface microbial communities from Aarhus Bay to uncover new lineages of life (NeLLi) - Aarhus_00045 metaG | ecosystem: Environmental > Aquatic > Marine > Oceanic > Sediment | place...
AACATATGTCCGCTACACCGGAAACTGGCAAGGTTCGCCGGACGGCTGGTACATCACGCCGGAGAATATGATGAAACAGACCATGCTACGGAGCTTGCCGGGTCTGTCCGGCTTCCACATGGTCGGTCAGTGGACCACGCCGTTCTCCGGAACCGTGATGGCGGCGCTCTCCGGCCGGCAACTCATCCAGTTGCTGTGCAAGCGGCATGGCAGGCCCTTCGTGACCGCCACGCCATGAGCGCCGCGGCGCACTGGCATGCTCCCCGGTTCCTGGCCACATAACCAGCCGCATGAACCAGGACGCTCCATAAGACATGGGGACACCCAACATAGCGGCCCGCGACAGAAAACTGGCACGGGTGGATTCGATGTACTAACATCGTAGAGAGCATACTGATGCAGCGCGGCCGCTCAGCTCTGCGTTATATGGCTGTGGGACATATGCGCGACATCTACGTCGTTACTCTGGATGCTTCTGAAAGGCCAATCTCATGAATATCACAAGACTAATAGTGGCTCTCGATGCGGGCAGATGCACGAGATGCGGTCTGTGTGTTGAACGTTTTGGGGACTACTGCATTTCCCAGCTGAACGGTCTGCCCGTGATCGATTATCACATATGCAACATCTGTCAGAAATGCGTCGCGATATGTCCGTCACAGGCGATCTTGGTCAATAACACTGCTCCAGAAAAGATCGATAGCGCCATTTCTCTGAAATCTGGGGATCTTCTCGCCTTGCTGGCCAGAAGGCGGTCGACCAAGATATTCAAGGAGAAAGGACTGTCGGAGAATACGCTAAAGAGCATCATTGATGTTTCGAAATACGCCCCCAACCAGAACAAGAATATCGATATAATCGTAATCACTGACCGCGAGATAGTCGATCACATCGACACAAGCGCGTTGAATTTGTACAGGAGAGTATACCAGGTTTTGTTTTCGCTGAAACCAGTCATTTTCTTCTTGACACGCCTCTCTCCGAGTCTGTTCACAATAAAGAAAAAGATGGAATACGATCTATTCACGAGTAAACGGATCGTGAAGCCAGGTACCCAAGCACTGATACTGCTCGTTGGAAACAGAAGGGTGCCTGTCACTGAAAGCAGCGCTCATTATCTGCTCTCGACTATGATCATCTTCGCGGAGTCACTGGGTGTGGGCTCTTGCCTAATGGACTCAGTGAAAATAGCACTAAACTGGAATGTGAGAACTAGGAAGAAACTGAGAATTCCGAGGAAATGGAGCGTGCTCGGGGTTTTGGCGTTGGGATACTCGAATGAAAAAATAGTGAACATCCCACGAGGGTATATGCCAAGAGTGCAGTGGAATTGTGGCACGGGGGCAACCGGGAATGGAACGATGCGGTGATGAGGAAAGGCGGCCACATATCCTCTCGCTTAAGTTGACCACGAGCCTTGTCGCGGGAACGTGGGCTGTACGTCCAGCGAGCATTGGTCGTGTTTGAAGCGGCGCGGCAACTCAGCTTCACGTTCGGTTTCCAGAACAGCACGATTTAACCGTATAATATTATTACAAAATATACGATTTGGTCGTATAATTTTTAACATATGGAAGATTTACTCTATCAGTATAATACTTTGTGGGAGGGGCAAATTTATATATCTGGCATTCGACCAAGGCAAAAACTACTCGGCAAAATCGAATCACAAATTTCTGAAAAACGCGCTGTGTTTCTCACCGGATTGCGGCGTGTAGGAAAGACGACACTAATCTAATTGACCGGGAGAATATCACCGCTATAGCAACCTCTTCTTCGAGTTCTCTGCTTCGTGATCAAAAGGCTTTTCTCACTGATCGGTCTGCCACGATCGAGATTCAACCATTGACGCTGCCCGAATACATTAATTTCAAAGACATCCATTTGGCGAAGAAAGATCAGCACCTTTTGGACTCCTATTTCCGAGACTATATCCGCGAAGGTGGACTTCCTGAGAATGTACTTCAACCGAGTCGTGATTATCTAATGAATCTGGTGGACGACATTATTCAAAAAGACATAACGGCTTTTCACGGCCTTAAAGATCATCAAATGATACGGGATTACTTCACGCTGTTGATGGAGCGAAGCGGTAAGCAAGCGAGCATTAATAAAATCAGTAATATTCTTAAAATCTCACCTGACACTTCCCGGCGCTATCTGAAATATTTCGAGGAAACCTATCTCATTCACCTGTTGCCCAGATGGGGAAAAACTAACGAACGAATATTGTCTGCCCAGAAAAACGCTCCCATCCTGGTCTCGATCATTTACACGAAACCGGCCAGGCGCGCCGCCAAGCTTTATCGGGATTCAGCGCAGACCCGTCATCATTTGGACGATCGTCTGACCATTGGGGGTGCGGAAGTTGGGATTCAATTTGACCAACTCATCCCAGGACTGAAACGCGCCGACCCTGTCGTCGAGATCGTAGAACAATACGATGCCCCTGTTGAAGCGGGACATCTGATGAGAAGGATCTTCAGCCACGGCTCTGTCGAAGGCCTCAACAGCCTCTCGGAACTCCCCGATCCGGCGGTACATGATTCCCATATCGGTCCACACATTCGCATTCCCCGGATCGATCTCCAAAGCACGCCGGTAGGCATCAACAGCCTCGAGGTACCGGTCACTGTCAAAGTAGGCATTGCCCAACTCCGTCCAAATCGTCTCGTCATCCGGGTCCCGGGAGGCTCTCCTCTCAAGTTCCTGAACGTATTCTTTCCTTGGCGGTGCTTCCTCGAACAGGGGCCCCGAAGAACCAACGGAATCCTCCGGACTCGCTGTGCTCGATCGAAAGCCACCAATAAAAGCACTCACCACGTATCCTACCAGGAAAGCGGCAATAATCGAGGCGATCAGTGTGCCTGAGGTAACTGTCTGGGCGCTTTTACTGCTGCGGGAGCTCTTCGAGACGCCCTGCTTTTTATCTGTCTTGGATGCCATACCGTTTCTCCGAGTGGGTTAGAATATTCCAACGCGTGATACCGGGTATTTAGAAGCTATCTATACGGGGGCGGGCAATCAAGAGTTTTCTTCTATCCGCCTTTTCCGGCACTCCCGGGGCTCTTGAGATTGAAACATAAACTTGCGTATAGTGAAGGAAAGACAAACCAGCAGAACCTTTGGAAAGGAGTTTTTCATGCCTCGATTGACGTATCTGGGACACGCAGCCTTCATCATAGAAGGATCCAAAACCCGAATCGTGATCGATCCCTTTCTATCGGGAAATCCCCTTGCAACGGCCAGGCCGGAAGAGATCGAAGTGGATTACGTCCTCCTGACCCACGGTCATGGGGATCATCTGGGAGACGGAATCGAAATCGCCAAGGACAACAACGCCACCATCGTAGCCCCGAACGAACTGGCGATATACTGCGCAGGCAAGGGCGCCCAGACCCATCCAATGCATATCGGCGGAGCTCATGCCTTCCCCTTCGGGCGGGTCAAACTAACCATTGCCCATCACGGTTCCATCACCCCGGACGGTACCTACACAGGAAATCCCTGCGGCTTTCTGATCACGATGGATGGAAAGACCCTCTACCATTCGGGAGACACGGGACTGTTCTATGACATGAAGTTGATAGGCCAGATGAACAAAATCGACCTGGCGGTCCTCCCCATCGGGGACAACTTCACCATGGGAATCGATGATGCCGCTAAAGCGGCTGAGTTTCTTCAGGCCGGGATGTACATCCCCATGCATTTCAAGACCTTCGATGTCATCGACGTGGAACCGGAGGAGTTCGTCAAGAAAGTGCAGTCAGGCGGTCAGAAGGCTCGAGTACTGCCGATCGGGGACAGCCTGGAGTACTGACAGCTACATCCCAAGCATTGAGGAAGGGGGAAACCATGCCGCTACCAGAAGAGCTGAAGAAGAAAAAAAAGGACTGGGAAGAAACAACCCTCCGGGAGGTGATCAGCCGATATCCGGAACGCAAGACTGAATTTGTTACCGGATCGGACAAAACCGTCGATCCCCTGTACCTTCCTGAAAGTTTCTCCGCCCAGGAATACCTGGAAAAGCAGGGATTTCCCGGCTGCTACCCCTTCACCCGGGGAGTGCAGCCCACCATGTACCGAGGCCGGCTCTGGACCATGCGTCAATACGCCGGTTTCGGCGCTGCCGAAGAATCGAATCAGCGATACAGGTTTCTATTGGAGCAGGGGCAGACGGGTCTTTCCGTGGCCTTCGACCTGCCCACCCAGATCGGCTATGACTCCGATGATCCGCGGGCAGAAGGAGAGGTAGGCAAAGTCGGTGTCGCCATCGACACACTGAGAGATATGGAGATCCTCTTCGATGGTATTCCCCTGGACAGGATCTCCACCTCTATGACCATCAACGCTCCGGCGGCGATCCTCCTGGCCATGTACATCGTAGTAGCCGAAACGAAGGGGATTAGGAAAGACAAACTACGGGGTACGATCCAGAACGACATCCTCAAGGAATACATCGCCCGGGGAACCTATATCTTTCCGCCCGCCCCTTCGATGCGCCTGATCACCGACGTTTTCGCCTACTGCACCCGGGAAGTACCCCAGTGGAACACAATCAGTATTTCCGGGTACCACATCCGAGAAGCCGGTAGTGACGCCTCCCAGGAGGTGGCCTTCACTCTGGCAAATGGCATCGAGTACGTTCGTGCCGCGGTCAAGGCGGGGCTGACCGTGGATGATTTTGCCGGCAGGTTGTCGTTTTTCTTCAACGCCCATAACGATCTGTTGGAAGAGGTAGCGAAGTTCCGAGCCGCCCGTCGAATTTGGGCTCGCATCATGAAGGAGCGGTTCAACGCGACGGATCCGAAGTCATTGATGTTGCGCTTTCACACCCAGACCGGCGGTTCGACCCTCACCGCCCAACAGCCGGACAACAACATTGTGCGCGTCGCAATTCAAGCCCTGGCCGCGGTCTTGGGAGGAACTCAGAGCCTGCACACAAACAGCAGGGAGGAAGCTCTGGCTCTGCCGGCGGAGGAATCGGTGCGCCTGGCCCTGCGCACCCAGCAGGTCTTGGCTTACGAGTCCGGGATAACATCTACCGTAGATCCCTTGGCCGGTTCGTACTATATCGAGGCTCTCACCGATCGCATCGAACTTGAGGTCTGGCAGTATATCGACAGGATCGAAGCGCTCGGTGGCATGGTGCCGTCCATTTTGAAGGGCTACGTCCAGAAGCAGATCCAGGAAGCCGCTTTTCGCACCCAGAAGGATATTGAAAAGGGTGAACGGGTGGTTGTCGGGATCAACAAGTTTCAGATGGAAGAAAAGAGACCGGAAAATCTTCTACGCGTCGATCCAGCGATCCGGCAGGTGCAGACGGACAAACTATCTCAGGTAAAGCGCAGCCGCAACAGCTCCCGTGTACAGCACAGTCTCTCTGCGCTGCGGCAGGGAGCGAAGCAGGATGATGTCAATCTGCTTCCCCTGATTCTCGAGGCGGTACGGGAGTACGCCACCCTGGGGGAGATCTGCCGGGTACTTCGAGATGAGTTCGGCGAGCACAAGGAAACCATAGTGCTTTGAGGAGTTGAAGATGTCCAGTAAGAAAACAAGAATCCTTATTGCAAAACCCGGTCTGGACGGACACGATCGGGGTGCTAAGTTCATAGCTCGGGCGCTTCGGGACGAGGGTTACGAGGTCATCTATACCGGGATCCGCCAGACTCCGGAAGCCATCGTACAGACGGCAATCCAGGAAGACGTGGATTTCGTGGGTTTGAGTCTACTGTCCGGAGCCCATAACGAACTGTTTCCGCGGGTAGTGGATCTTCTCAAGGAAAACGGTGCGGAGGACATCAAGGTCATCGGCGGAGGTATCATTCCGGAAGAAGATATCCCCTTGCTTAAAGAGAAGGGGGTGCTGGCTGTTTTCGGTCCGGGCACGAGCACAGAACAGATCGTCGAGTTCATCGAGCATGGATCTGGTCGATAACATCCGCCGCGGGGATGTACGGGCCATTGCCCGGGCTATCTCGTTGATTGAAGACCTCGAGCCGGAGGCAGAACTTTTGGCGGACTCCCTGTTCCCGGACACGGGCCGTGCCGTGATCCTGGGAGTTACGGGAAGTCCCGGCGCCGGCAAGAGTACCCTGGTCGACAGGCTGATCACCCTGGAACGTCAATCCGGGCACAAGGTAGCGGTGATCGCCATCGACCCCAGTTCGCCCTTTTCCGGGGGGGCTATCCTGGGAGACCGTCTGCGCATGCAGGAGCACGCCACCGACCCTGGAGTGTTTATCCGCTCCATGGCCTCCCGAGGATTTCTCGGCGGCGTAGCCGCCGCGACGGGAGACGTTCTCAAAGTCCTGGACGCCGCAGGCTACGACACGATCTTCATCGAGACGATCGGCGTTGGACAGACCGAGGTAAAGATCGTAGAACTCTCCGATATTGTACTTCTGGTCCTTATGCCGGGCGCGGGCGATGAAATTCAGGCGATGAAGGCCGGAGTGATGGAGATAGGAGATATTTTCATCATCAACAAGAAAGATATGCCTGGGGCGGATAAGCTGCGGATGGAAGTGGAGTACGTATTGAGCTTCAAGAACCCAGGACACAATACCGTGACCAACCCGATTGTCATGACCAGTGCCGCAAACGACGAGGGAATCGAGTTGCTTTGGGAGGCGATCGCTCGCCACCGGCAAGAGATCGCAGGCTCCGGCACGCTGGAACAAAAACGTCGGTACCGCCTGGAGAGGGAGCTGCTGGGAGTGTTGGATCGCAAAATTCACCAGCTGATGGACGTTCGTATCGAGGTCTCCAAACAGCTCCCGGATTGGGTAGACACCCTTTACAGGCGCAAGGTATGTCCGTACGCCTTGATCAATGAACAGATACAGAACTTCTTGAAGGAGGGAAGGGATGATCGAACAAATTAATCATATCGCCATTGCGGTCCGCTCTCTGGCCGAACACATACCCTTCTACAGGGACGTGCTGAAATTGGAGTACACGGGAACAGAAGTTGTAGATGACCAGAAGGTACGCCTTGCGGTATTTCGCCTCGGAGAGGTGAACATAGAGCTCCTCGAGCCAACCTCCGCCGACAGTCCGATCTCCACGTTCATCGAGAAGCGCGGGGAGGGGATGCATCATATCTCTTATCAGGTGGATGATATCGAAGAACAGATCGCAGAACTGAAAGGTAAGCAGATCCGGATGATCGACGAGACTCCCCGCTCCGGGGCCCACGGCAGCCGGATCGCCTTCCTTCACCCCAAGTCCTCTGCCAACGTGCTCACCGAGCTCACCCAGCTGAGGTGACACAGTTTGGGGAAAACCTGGTTGCATGCACCTGCCGCGCTAGGGTATTTTGAAAGTATAGATGAAGCTCGAGACCGTTGACGGAATTACCTACTCCAGACCCACGTTTCTCACAGCCATCGTGGTAGTGTCAATCATCACGATTGTCCTGTTCCCCTTGTTCACGCTCTTCCACCAATACCCGAACATCACCCGGCTCCTCGAAGAGTTTACCGTGAACGAGGCGGTAGGCATTGCGAAGTATCTCAGCGCATTGATCGTCGTAGAGGACCAGGAACTGAAGCCTGGCTCACTGCCAGAGCAAATCGTCAGTCAAATCCGGAAAGTCGAGCAGGACGCCCAGTTCGTCCGGCTGCGGATCTATTCACCATCCGGACGGATCCTCTATTCCAGCAAATCCGAAGAGATAGGCGCGGTGAATCAGGATCCCTATTTCCGCCAGCTAGTAGCTGACCCGAAGGTTCTGGCCGAAGCGGTTGAGAGGGGCGCCATGTCATCTGAGAACCGGTACATGAGCACGGACGTGGTTGAAACCTATGTCCCAATCATCCGGGGGGGGAGACTGATCGGTGTTTTCGAGATCTACTACGATATAAGCACCGAGAAGCAGAAACTCAAGAATTTGATCAACCTGTCCTCGGTTGTGCTGTTCGGAATGGCGGCGGTTCTGTTGATCGCCGTCATTATCAGCGTGTCCAGAGCGACCCAGTACCTCAAAGACAGACAGCGGGTATTGGAAGAACTGCGCACTCTGTCTCTTTCCGACGAGCTCACCGGACTGTACAACAGAAGAGGATTCTTCATCCTGGCGGAGCAGCAGATCAAAATCGCGGCAAGGACCCGACGGGGCATGCTCCTGGTCTCCGCAGACCTGGACGGATTGAAGGGAATCAACGACCGCTTCGGGCATCATGAAGGAGATCGGGCTATTGTGGACGCTGCCCAGATACTTCGGCAAAGCTTCAGGGAATCCGACATCCTGTCCCGCATCGGCGGGGATGAGTTTGTTGTTCTCATTACTGAGAAACCAGAAATCAATGCGGAAGTGCTTTTCAGCCGCCTGAGAAAAAACCTTGAAGTCCACAATCGCAAGATGCAACGGCCATACTCTTTTTTCATTAGCATGGGAGTGGCCGCCTTTGATCCCCAGAATCCGGTCACCCTCAACGAGCTTCTCGTACAGGCGGACAAATCGATGTACCGGAACAAGAAGCACAATAAGGGTCGATCCAAGCACAGGAACAATAGGCCGCCGGTATGATCCGACGGGTACTATTGTATTACAAACCCTACTGGTATCTGTTGGCGAGCGACCTGGTCGCTGTAACCCTTATATCCGCCTTGACCATCGCCGTACCGTATCTGCTCAAGATCATGGTGGATTCTCTGATTCCCGCCAAAAACTTGAACGCCGTATTACAGTTAGGCCTGCTGATTACCTTGATGATGCTGGTCAAGTACGGATGCAATTTCTACACCCTCTACGCGGGACACCTGATGGCGGTGAAGATGGAGAAAGATATGCGCCGCGACCTCTTCTACCATCTGCAGACCCTCTCTTTTCGCTTCTTCGACAACCGGCAGACCGGAGAGTTGATGTCCCGTATGATCAACGACATCGGCAGGGTAACCGACGCGGTGAACCACGCACCGGAGGATATTTTTCTGGCCGTGACCATGCTCCTCGGTTCCTACCTCGTGCTCTTTACAATGAGCTGGAAGTTGGCCCTGATCTGCCTGATTCCCGTCCCGATCATGGCGGCCTATTCGGGTTTGCTGGGCGGTCGGATCCGCCGGGGTTTCGAGGGAATCAACGACGCCATTGCCGGTATCAACGCCAAGGTGGAGAACATTATCTCCGGGATTCGGGTCATGCAGTCCTTCACCCGGGAGAAACAGGAGAGGGCGAACTTCGACGATCTGAACAGGACCTATTATCGCTCCTGGCGCTCCGTTCTCTGGATCCTTGCTTCCTTCTACGGCGGCGTTTTCCTGATGCGAGATGTTTCCAGACTGGTGATCATCGTTGCGGGAGGTCTGTTTGTGATCTCCGGAAGCATGAGCCTGGGTACTCTGGTCGCCTTCCTGTTCTACGTGGGAATCTACCTGGAACCGATCGAACGGCTGTCCCGCACCGTGGAGATGGTACAGCGCATGGGTGCCGGTCTGCGTCGCTTCTTCGAGATCATGGACGAAAAACCGGATATTCGGGAGGTCCCCGGGGCTGTGAAATTGAGCGTTGTCGAGGGTCGGATCGATTTTGAGAATGTCACTTTCAGCTACGATACCCGGCGCCACGTGCTGAGGAATTTGAACCTCTCGATCGAGCCTGGAAGTGTAGTAGCTCTGGTGGGACCCTCCGGTGCGGGCAAGACCACCTTCTGTAACCTGATTCCTCGTTTCTACGAACCTGAGAAGGGACGGGTGCTGATTGACCGCAGTGACGTGCGGCACGTCAGCCTGCAATCCCTGCGGGCGGCGGTCGGCATGGTACAGCAGGACGTATTCCTGTTCACGGGAACGATCCGGGACAATATCTCCTACGGCAAGCCAGGGGCGAGGGAGGAGGAGCTCGAGCAGGCGGCCCGCCGTGCCGGAGCACACGAGTTCATCCTCGAACTTCCCTCGGGCTATGACACCCATATCGGCGAGAAGGGCATCAAACTCTCAGGGGGCCAGAAGCAGAGGATCTCCATTGCCCGGGCCTTCCTGAAGAATCCCCGTATCCTGATTCTGGATGAGGCTACCAGCTCCCTCGACACCCATACCGAGATGATCATTCAGGAAGCTCTGGGAAAGCTGATCGAAGGACGCACCACCCTGATCATCGCCCACCGTCTGTCTACGATCCGAAACGCCGACGAGATCATCGTGCTTACCGAAGCGGGCATCACGCAGCGGGGAAGCCATGAACAGCTGATGGGACAACCGGGGTTGTATGCGGACCTGTATACGGTCCAGCACGGGCTTGTTGACAAAGGGCAGCAGCGGTAGGCGAGAGCACGCACCGAAAAGACAACCATCTACCCGCAGACAGATTTGAACACGCGAAAAAAGTTGGACCAGCAGATCTTCTCCAGCCGCCTCCGTGTGTAGCCGCGTAGACGCAGCCCTTCAAGGATGTTGAGGAAACCACTGCAATCGTCGACGCCCTCGGGTGTGTCGGGTATGCCATCGAAATCCGAGCCGAAAGCGGCGTGATCCTCTCCTCCCAGATCGACGAGGTAATCGATGTGTTGGAGGAGCTTTTCCAGGGGGACTCTTTCCTGTTGCCTCATGTTCTTGAAATCCCCGGCGAATTTCATCCAGGCCCGACCCAGTTCGGCGCCGTCGGTCCCCGCCTGCCTGGTCAAACGATCGAGCTCGGAAAACACATCCTTGCCTCGTTTTTCCACGATCTCCCTGAAAGAGCAATCCAGAAAGGCGGGCTGAAAGGCGACACCGATGACACCTCCTCCTGCGGCAATGCCACGGATCAGGTCGTCTTTTATGTTTCGCGGGATCGGACAGATACCATACATACAGGAGTGGGAGGCTACGATCGGAGCTCGGCTGCATTCGAGAACCCTCTCCACCGTCCGGTCATGGGCGTGGGAAACATCGACGATCATCCCCAGATCGTTCATTCCTGCTACCACCTCTTCCCCAAACTCGGAAAGGCCGACGAACTTCGGTTCCTTGTCATTCGAGGAAATCACCCAGTCATTGCTCTTGAAATGAATTAAGGTCAAGAGCCGTACACCCATCTTGTGGAGTGTCTCCAGCTTTTTTGGATCGTTCTCTATTGCATCTCCGTTTTCAACGGCCAGGAGGGCGGCAATCTTACCCCCTGCTACGGCCGCCTCAACTTCAGAGCTGTTGCGGCACAGAGCGATCTGGGAGGGATATCTCTCGATCTCCTCTTTGAAGCGGTCGATCGTCCGCCTGGCAAAGGAGAAGCGCCGATCTTTCGGCAGGGATGCCGGAACGTAGGCGGCGAACACCTGGAGCCCCACCTTCCCCTGTTGTAGATTCGGCAGGCTGATATGCAGGGACGTATCTTCCAGGGATGTCCCAGCCTGCCAGAGAAGGGCGGTGTCGCAGTGAAGATCGCAGATCCGAAGCATATTATCTATCCCAGCGTCTCTTCCATCCGATCAAGAAACCGCTTGGTCTCGGCCAGCACCAGACCAGGATCTTCGGGCACGTGGAAGATTTCCAGAGAGATCCAGCCCCTATACCCTTTCTCCGCCAGTTTCTCGAAGGCGGGAAGAAAGTCGGAGCTTCCCGTGCCGGGGTAGCTGCCGTTGACTTCGTTGAGATGGACATGACGGAAGATCGGGAAATGATCTTCGATCAACTCCTCCCATCTCTTGGTCTCGTCGGTACAGTTGTGAAAGTCGAATATACCTTGAATCGCCGGATGCCCTATCCGCCTAATTGAATTTTCGGCCTCGGCAATGGTATTGACCAAATCGGTGGCGCTGCTGGACAGAGACTCCAACAGGATGGTGCACTTCCTCTGGAGGGTGAAATCGCCTATAGACCGCAGGCCCTCTTCCAGGTAGGCCGTAGCTTGCTCCCTGCCGATGCCGACGCTGTGGCGCTGTTTCGGAGACCCCAGCACCAGAACGCCTCCGCCGAGCTGTCCCGCAAGATCCACCAGCCGTTTGAGATGATCCCAAGACTGACGGCGAACCGCCTCATCCGGGGTGGTGATATGCAATCCCTCAGGTTTGAGAAAAAGCCAATGCAGTCCGATAAACTCCAGATCGTGGTCTGCCAGCACGCGACGTATCTCGTTGATCTGATCCGATCTGAATCGTCCCGGCTCGTCAAACAGAGTGAACGGAGCAATCTCTACACCGTGATACCCGTGCTTCCGAAGCAGGGAACAGGAATCCTGAAAAGCCATGTCTCCAAACAGCTCGTTGCAAATTGCGTATTTCTTCATTACTCCTCCCTGTACATCCTGTCTGTGATCATCCGGATCAAGCCCGGGCTGGTCAAGGGCCGAGACCCGGCGATGAGTCTCCTTGACCGAATCGCGGTTTGAATTATACTGAAATCCAACCTCGGGCGAATCCTCATCTTGATACATGCGCCGAGCGGAGATGCGAAGGAGAGATTATGCTGTCACGCAGTCTGGACAAAGCCAAGGAAGCCTTCCAGAAAAAGAACGTAGAGCTGACCAAACAAGCCCACGACCGCTCCCGCAATGAGGCGCTGGAGGAACACCAGCAGGCTCAAGGCAAGTACATCAGGAGCCTGATCTACGGGGGACTGGACGGAATTATCACCACCTTCGCCGTGGTAGCCGGTGTAGCGGGGGCTTCGCTGTCGCCGGCTGTAGTCCTGATCCTCGGCTTCGCCAACCTGATCGCCGACGGACTATCTATGGCCATTGGAGCCTACCTGAGCACGAAAGCCGAGAGTGAGTACAACCGGGCGGAAAAACGGCGGGAACTCTGGGAGGTAGAACACTATCCCGAAGGAGAGAAGCGGGAGATGGTGGAGCTGTATATAGAAAAGGGGCTGGCCAAAGAGGATGCGGAAAAAGTCACCGACATCCTCTCGAAGAACAAGGACGCCTGGGTTTCTGTTATGATGGTGGAAGAATTGGGAATCGTAGAAAGTGATGATTCCCCTTTAAAAAACGCGATGGTGACCTTTGTATCTTTTGCCGTCTTTGGATTCGTTCCCCTGCTGGCCTACGTGTTGTCCCGGATGCTTCCCGCTCTACAGACGGCTACATTTCTCATCTCCTGCGTACTGACCGGACTGACCTTGTTCACCCTCGGGGCACTCAAGGTTCGCATTACAACCAGGAACTGGTTGACCTCGGGATTGGAGATGCTGATAGTCGGAGGGTTGGCCGCGGCTGCGGCCTATGGGATCGGGCTGCTGATCTCAACGATCGTGTAGCGATGATAACGTTTATCAGAATCTGGTTTCAGGGATTGTATAATCCGTCTCGGGCTTTTAAGAGACTTCAGCCCAAGCCCGCTCCCTACTGGGGACTATGGGCTATCCTCGTTCGATTCGTGATTACTTCTCTGACCTCGATTCTGGCTCTCCGTCTTCTCGACCGAACTCCTTTCTACCCTTCCTCCCTCACCTTTATCGCTACCGATCAATACTACACGGCGGAAATCTTCTTTCTTCCTCTCTTCGGTCTGGCCTGTTGGTTGCTGGCCAGCGCCCTGGTTCATCTCATCCTTAGGGGAATGGGAAAGGAGAGCGACTTCGACTGGATTTTGAACGTCGTCGGTTTCGGACTGCTGATTCCGATGCCGGTGACCTGGCTTGTCGATTGGACAACGATCGCGTTGGACGTTTACGGCCGCGGGATAACGCCCCTGATCCACGCCTCCATCTCTGTCTGGGAGATCGCGCTGATCAGCGTAGGACTGGCAAAGATGGAAGAAGCACAGCCATTGGTGTATGTGCTTCTTGCGGTGCTGGTAAAGATCGGAGTCTTCATACCTCTGGCCTCTCTTTTTATTCGCTGATTGGCAAATCATCTATCCCTTGATCTGAACGGTGGTCGATATTTGAGTTTTTACCTCAGAGGGATTAATCATCTCCGCCTTTTCAGGCTATAATCCTCCCCAAATCGATGAGCCTATTTTCCTGGCAGTTGACCCCATATACGGTACCGATTCTCCTGGCCACTTCCATTACCTCTACCTGCGGGATCCTCATCTGGCGCGGCGCGTCGGTGCGGAGCCGCTACGCGGCTCTTCTGCTCTGGGATTTGAGCTTGTGGATGTTCGGCTACGCCATGGAGCTCACCCTAACAGGGCTTGCTCCCAAAATTCTCGCCCAGAATCTGCAGTTCGGAGCAGGAGCATTCATATCGGTCAGCTGGTTCGCCTTCATCACCACCTATTCCGGACTCGGCCGCTGGCTGCGTACCGAGGTGCTCGTTCCGTTGAGCATTCCTGCCGTTGCCACAGTCGTGCTGCTGGCGACCAACAGGTATCACCATCTCATCGCCTCAAATATGCGCTTGGACGCCTCCGGGCCGTTTGTTCTTCTGACCCGAACCTGGGGACCCTGGTTCTATTTTGTGATCTCCTATACCTACCTGCTGCTGCTGGTCGGAACGGTGTTGCTCTTCCGTATCTATCTTCGGGAAGAGTCGATAGAGCGCAGACAGGCGGGGTTGTTGATCATAGCTGTGACCTTTCCCTGGGTCGGAAGCTTTTTCGACATGCTCGATATCCAGCCGTTGCCAGGATTGGATTTCGCCCCCTTCGGATTCCTGATCACCGGCCTGATCATCACCTGGAACCTTCTTTACTATCAGTTTGGAAACATCGTTCCCACCTCCTATGAGACAGCGGTCAGTAACATGAGTGACGGCGTTCTCGTGGCGGACCCTTCGGGACAAATCGTGTCTGTCAATATCGCCGCAGACAAGATTTTTCGTCACGTCGGGAAATCCCTGATCGGAAGAACGGTGCAAGAACTCGTTCCAACAGGACTACCGACGGCGGATAATATACCCGAAGACCTCCCGGCTGAGGAAAAGGAGGCTGTTTTTAAGATTTTAGAAAACCGGCGAACCTACAGCCTGCGCCGATCCTGGGTACTCAAACAGGAGCGGCCGGTCAGCCAGATCCTCGTATTCCGAGACATCAGTGAGCGTATCCGGGCGGAGCAGGATCTGCGCGAGGCCAAGTCTCTGGCCGAGGAAGCCAACCGGGCCAAGAGCGAATTTCTTGCCAATATGAGCCACGAGCTACGCACACCATTGCACCACATCATAGGATTTACAGAACTGGTGGTGGATGAACAGGTCGGGAAGCTATCCGAAACCCAAGAAGAGTATCTCCGGGATGTTCTGGACAGCGCACGAGAACTACTGGAACTGATCAATGATATCGTTGAAATTACAAAAATCGATGCAGGTATGCTGGAGGTACAGAGTGAACCCGCATACCTGCCGGAGGTTCTGGAAGGAACTTTGATACTCCTGAGAGAGAAAGCCATCAAACATGGAATAACCATTACCCTGGAGGCGGAAACTCTTCCAGAAGATATCCTCCTCGACGTTCGGAAAGTCAAGCAGGTCCTCTTTAATGTTTTGAGCAAAGCGGTAGCCCTTACCCCCGACGGCGGTCAGGTTCAGCTGGATGTCCGAATCACCGATGAAGGTTCGAAAGCGAGATCCCTCGAGTTCCGGGTTGAGTGTTTCGATGTGGCGATATCTCCGGAGAATTTGGTGGGTATCTTCAAACCATTCGAACAGGTAAAATCGAGTACCGACCACATCGATCTGGCCCGGGGCAGCGGCTTGGCTCTGGCCAAACGCCTGGTGGAACTACAGGGAGGGCAAATACGGGCGGAAAATTCACAGCAACATCAGGGGACTGCATTTGTCCTTGAGCTGCCGTTTTCTACTACAACCTGAGGAGAGCGACCGATGCACCATAGTCTGGAATGGATCTCAAAGCAGAACCCGGGAGAGGAATTCCGTGATCCCGTTACCCGATTGTTCGAATCCGACTTTTTCCTTCTTGAGTTGGACAGGGAGTTCCTTCGTTCGGAACGAAGCGGTGATCCCTTCACGCTTGCCTTTCTCCAACTGGACGTGTTCACGGATTACGGGGAGAACCTGCGAGAGATCGGCAATCTCTTGGAGACGAATATCCGGGAAGTAGATCTTGCCTGCCGCTGCGGTCAGGACCTCTTCGCCCTTCTGCTAATGAAAACTTCGACTGAAGTTGCACATGTGGCCGGGGACCGTATTCGCCGGGCTGTTGAAAGGCGCTTCTCCGGACAGGTTACACTCAGTGTGGGAATGGTTTCCTTCCCCGTTGACGCTCCGGACAGAGAAGGGCTTCTCCGCAAAGCCATGTCCGCCCTGGAGCAGGCAAAGAGTGGAGGAAACAATCGGTTATTCTATTTCACCCGTCCGTCCGCGGAGCACGGGGGGGAAAAACCGTGTGTTCTCGTTGTGGACGACGACCGCCGCAACGTCAAACTCCTCGAAGGGTACCTGCTTCCCCAGGGATACGAGGTGTTGAAGGCCTACAGCGGCGAAGAGGCGCTAACCTTACTCGGCAACAGCCGGATCGACCTGATGTTGCTCGATATCATGATGCCGGGCCTCGACGGCTACGAAGTGTGCAAACGCATCAAGGCGCGGGACAGTACCCGCTTCGTGCCCGTTGTACTGATCACAGCTCTGGATGATCTGCAGGCCAAGGTCCGAGGGATCGAGGCGGGAGCCGACGATTTTATCACCAAGCCCGCCAATCGTGAAGAGCTTCTCGCCCGGACCCGCGCCCTGGTACGAAACCGAGAGCTGAACAAGAACCTGATCAGTGTGGAAAACGCACTGTTCTCTTTGGCCAGCGCCGTGGAGGCGAAGGACAACTATACCTTGGGACATACCCAACGGGTGGCCAACTTGGCTGTTGCCCTCGGCAAGAGACTTCAGATGAGTGAAAAGGAGGTCTTCGCCCTACGGCTCGGGGGCATCCTCCACGATGTCGGCAAAATCGGCATTTCCGAGGAGATACTCAACAAACCGGGAAAACTGGAAGATGAAGAGTGGGAGGTGATGAAAAATCATCCGGATATCGGCTATCGTATCTGCCTTCCACTGAAAGCCACCCTCGGTCTCGCCCTGGATGTAATACGGCACCATCATGAAAAACTGGACGGCTCTTCCTACCCGGACGGTCTAAAAGGGGATGAGATATCCCTGGCAGCCCGGATCATGTGTGTCGTGGACATCTACGACGCCCTGGTAACCGAACGGCCTTACCGAAAAGCGATGCCGAAGAAACAGGCACTCGGGATTCTGCGGGAGGAAGTGGAAACCGGAAAACTCGATCGTCGAATAGTGGACGAGCTCGAAGATCTGGTGAGTTGAAGGCGCATAAGGACCCGGGGTGAAAAAAAACGGATCGATGGACGGCAAAACGGTCCTGGTGGTCGATGATTCACCTCTGAACCGTAAGCTAATACGCACGATCCTGGATCTGAAAAAGATCCGGATAATTGAGGCGGGAGACGCGGAAAAAGCCCTCGAACTCACTCGGCTTCATCGACCCGATCTGATCTTGATGGACCTACAGCTGCCGGGAATGAATGGGCTGGAGGCTACCGAGGTTCTCAAAACCGACTCTGAAACGGCGAGCATTCCGATCGTTATCCTGAGCGCCGGCTCGATTCCCGAGGATGCCCGACAGATGCGCCAATCGGGAGCCTCCGGACTTATCCTGAAACCCTTCAGCGCGCGGGAATTACTTGAGACAGTTTCTTCGTTTCTTACCTGAATCCAGACAGCTCATGCTTTTCTAGCGACCAGCACCAGCCGGCTGGCCCTCTCATCATAGGGGGCTGCTCCCAGGTCACCAAACACATCTACTTGCTCGAATCCACAATCCCGCAACAACGAAGACAGCTCCGCAGCCGAGTATAACCGGTGGGACAGATCGAGATCGATTCGACTCTGTCCGGAGATCAGGGTCCAGCGGCTCTCGACCCAGGACCAATTTTGAGTGACCTTTCTCTCCTCCAACACCAGCAAACCATCCTGCTCGTACCAGTCCCTCGGCCGGAAGATACGAGCCAACACTTCCTTCCCCATTAGCTGCATAACGAGAACGCCACTGGGTCGCAGAGAGGCAAAGATATTGCCTACTACCGTGCGGTCATCCTTGGGATCTTCGAAATACCCGAAGGATGTGAAAAGATTGATCACGCCATCAAAACTCTCCACCCTGCGGAATTTCCTCATATCCTCGCATACAAGCTCGATGCGGGCCTTTTCCCGTCTGGCCGCCGCTGCGGCCATATCCAGATAGACCTGGGTTCGATCCACTCCGGTTACCTGGAAACCTTTCCGGGCCAGTTGGACCGAATGCCGGCCGATCCCGCAGCAGAGATCGAGAACGACGGCACCGGGAGGCAGCCCGGTCAGGGCGAGGAGTTGCTCTACTTCCTGTACGGCTTCCTGTAGGCGGCTCTCCGGAAAAAGCACCGGCAGTGTTTCCTTCCAGAAACGAGCCTGTTCGTGCCATGGAATTTCCTTCCTCATGATGTTCGTTCCTTCGAACGAACCTTTTCCATATTTTGTAAACGAAGAATCTCTGTAAGGTCTTCGCTCCCGGCTACTTCGATATAAACATCCATGGGATCCTATTCTATCGATTCAGATCAACTTGTGCAGTAGCTCGACCTGGCTGTCGAGCTGTGCACCGGAGAAACAGTAGCGCAGGTCCTGAAAGCGGCTTCGCAGTCGAACGACCTCATCCTGTACAGATTTTCCGTCGACAACCGCATCCCTGATCAGCTCCGCCAGGGTTTGGAAATCCTCCGGCTCCATACCGAATCGGGTCATCTCCGACACCCCCATACGCAGGGCGCCGGATGCGGTAAAGCCCTCCTCGCGGGGAGAGGCCTGGAAGTTGACGATGATATTGTTCTCCTCCAGCCGGCGGGCCGCTTCCACACCCTGGCAGTAGCCGATCTCTACGACCACCTGGTGAGTTTCGGTATGTCCCAGTTGAGGATCTCCAGCAACGATCAGCCCCGCATCCTTCAGAGCCCGGGCAAAACTCTTGGCATTGCCGATCACCGCTTTCTGATAGTCCCCTTTGAAGGCGTTCATTTCATAGGCCGCCATAAGCAGACCGAGCAGCGTACCTAGATGATGGTTGCTCACACTGCCGGGGAAGGTGCGCCGTTGGATCGACTCCCACAATCCATAGCGTGGATCTTCTTCCGCCCAATCCGCGGCCATGATTCGCCGCTGGGTGCCAAAGAAGGTCTTGTGGGTCGATGCGGTAACGATATCGGCCCCTTCAACGAAG
>Ga0114922_10002042_pt1 | contig 19082 bp, 36 predicted proteins | sample AartaG_FD_100975 | JGI IMG/M metagenome (GOLD analysis project Ga0114922, IMG submission 100975) | Deep subsurface microbial communities from Aarhus Bay to uncover new lineages of life (NeLLi) - Aarhus_00045 metaG | ecosystem: Environmental > Aquatic > Marine > Oceanic > Sediment | place...
ATTCTCTGAACTTCACACACAATCATATTTTAATATATTAAATGGGGGCGGATTCGGAATTGAAGAAACAATAAAGGCGATACAACTAACGTCGAATATAAGGGAGATGTGAAATGATTTATTTAGTTGGAGGAGCAAGGCCAAATTTTATGAAGATTGCTGCTTTATCAAGGGAGTTTAAAAAGAGAGAAATTAAATTTGATATAGTTCATACAGGTCAACACTATGATCCAAATATGGATAAGATATTTTTTGATGAATTTGAACTTGATGAACCTCTTGTAAATTTTAATGTTGGGTCTGGACCACATGGTGAACAGACAGGAAAAATAATGGCATGTTTTGAAAGGTTATGTTTCGATGCGAGACCTGATTTGGTTTTTACTGTTGGGGATGTTAATTCTACTATGGCTGTCGCGTTAGTAGCTGCCAAAATGCATATACCAGTTGCACATCAAGAAGCTGGAATGAGATCAGGCGATAAAAAAATGCCTGAAGAAATAAATAGAATTGTAACTGATCATGTTTCTGATTATTTATTTCCTATATCTCCACAAGACAGACGAAATCTTTACAATGAGGGAATACCTTTTGATAAGATCTTTCTTGTGGGAGATCCAATGATTGATAATCTTTTATATTATTCGAAGGAAAGAAAAAAATCAACAGATGAAAAACACATCTTGGCTGAAATACATAGACCTGCGAATGTTGATAACGAAGAAAACTTGAAGAATATTATTATAGCATTATCTCAACTATCAGAATCGTTTCATGTAATATTTCCAATGCATCCAAGAACAGAAAAGATGATTGATAAATTCAAGCTATGGAAATATATGGATATGATTGATCATTGTGGACCGATGGGATATTTTGATTTCTTGGACTGTGTATTACATTCTCATTCTGTAATAACAGATTCAGATGGACTTCAACAAGAAACTTCAATCTTAGATATTCCCTGTGTTTCAATTAGAGATACAACAAATATAGAATATACAGTTAAGTATGGGACTAATGTATTAGTTCCGCCTATTCCAATTAAGATATATGCAGCAGCTACATATCCAATATATAATGAACAGTTTCATTCACGTTTTACAGAAGAATTAAAACAATTAAATGATGGTAATGCATCTGCCAGAATTGCGGAGGTGCTTAATGGCAAGACGAACTTTTCTTTTTGATATGATTCCAGAAGGTGCAGTGTGTTTGGAAATAGGTGTTTGGATGGGAGCATTTACAAAACAAATAATAAGAAAGTCGAATCCAACTGAATTGCATCTGGTTGATCCGTGGTTGTTTAGAGATGGGATGAAAAAATATTTTGATGATCAGGATGATTTAGAGAAAGTATATGAAGGAATTTGTGAACGATTTGAAAAAAGACCAAATATATTTATTCACAGATGTACATCTGATGAAGCTGCTTCAGGATTTTTAGATAACTATTTTGATTGGATCTATATTGATGGAGATCATTCTTTTGAAGGAGTCTATTCTGACTTGATAAATTATTATCCTAAAGTTAAGAAGAGTGGACTTGTTATCGGAGATGATTATGGAGGCAAATCAAAGGGTGTTAAAAAAGCTGTTGAGAAATTTTGTATGGAGAAAGATATTGATTTTAAGTTTAGGAAAAAACAATTTTGGTTTGAGGTAAAATAAATGGCTGTAGATTGTAGCACTGTACCTGATTATACATGTGTTGATTTGGGATGTACAGATGCGTGTGAGCTGTCTCGTCATTATAGTTGTAATGAATCCCCCAATCCTCCGGGGTCAATGGATGAAGTACCAATTGGAAGCTGTGTAGAATTTAATGTTGATGCTGAAAGACTTTGGTTGAAAGTATTAGCTACATGCAATTGTTATCTTATTGGAGAAGTGATGCCTCCTATGGCGTTTCCACATGACTTTAAGATTGGAGATTTAATTCGACTTGAAATTTGTCATATCTATAACGTTGTAATAGATGAAGATTGGTGTGTAAATTATAAGGTACAACATGACTTGTAAAGATTATGATGCATATAAATGTAGTGAATGTGAAGACGCTTGGCAAGTGTATATGGAGAATGGTACATATGGTTGTCACCAAGAAGCGTATGGCATCAGTAATATAAATGATGTTAAGGTAGGAGACTGTATTCAGGTTCGTGAAAATGGAGAAAGAATCTGGTTAAAAGTTACACATGTTTGTGATTGTTTTTACCTAGGCACAGTTATGTTCAAATTAACAGAACCACATCCCTTTAAAAAAGGAGATCTCCTCAGAGTAGAAATTCAACAGGTATTTAATATAGAACGTAAAGCTCATTGGTGTCTTAACTATAAATCTTAGCAAAAAAAGGGAGCGGATATACGCCTATACCCATGTTGTGCTCCCTTCTCTTTTCACATGATGCACCCCTTTGATATTTCCGGCGCCTCGCTCAAGGGATCATGCAAAAGCAAAATGATATATCAGTTATTAATATATATAGAAAGAACAAACTATAAAAGGACTGTTATATGAGCTATCCCGAAAACCCAGAAACAATAGTTGTTAAAAATAGATTTTATCCGCAAGGTCTTCGTGAGATTGATGTTTGGAATCACTATCAAAAAGTGAAACGACACCTATTACAAGAGACAAGAAATTTAGATTTGATGTTTGTTATAATGGTGGATGAAAATAAATCAATTATGAAACGAAGAGTTGGGACAAGTACTATAAGATTAACCCCACAAAATTATGATGAAATAATTACTGGAAGGACTGTTAGTATTCATAACTCAATGGGTAGCATTTCGTCATATGGGATCATTGATATTGACATTGACCCAAGGGATAACTTTCGATGGGCTATCCAAGCTACCAAGGAGACGTATGATTTTGTCATGGATAAAATGCCTGTTGTGAAAAAAGCAAGTATGAGGTTCACAGGGAAGAGTTCATTTCATATTGTATGTGATTTTGAAAGAAGGATGAAAGTTGATACAATGAAATATCTGCTTCAAAAGTTTTTATCTGAATCTGATCTAGCAAGGGTTTATCAGATTGATGGAAGGAGAAAATCGGGTGTTCCCAATTTAGATTTAGGACGTAACTGTTTGAGGTGTAATCATATAGCACTACATGCACTTTCAATATGGGGATTGCAATGCATGGAAGTACCGTATATGAAAATAGATAGATTCAATCCTCGGGAGGCAATAGTTAGATGAGATTAACAAAAGATAATGCAAAAAAGATTTTAACATATAAAAAAGACCCAGAAGATGAAAGGGACTTTGTTTTTTCTTCAACTGTAGAATGTGGACTTGATGAAAGACTATGTACAACTCCTTCATCTGTAAGTCATATAGCAAGGATGTCACCAGTAAAAGATCAGGGTAATCTTGGATCCTGTGTTGGTTTTGCTGTTGCTGCAATGAAAGAATGGCAAGAGGAATCGGAGCATGCATTTGAAGTATCGAAGGGTAAAAAGGATCATCGAGAAGGAAAAGTATATGACCTTTCTGAATCATGGGTGTACTGGAACTCCAAAAAAATAGATCCATGGCCAAACGAAGAAGGAACATCAATTAGATTTGCTATGAAAGTTTTAAATAGATTGGGTGTTCCTTGTGAAGGTGGGTGGGAATATGATGATCTTGCAAAAGGAGAACCAAAAAGTTGGGCGCATTTAGTAGCAAGGTGGGCAAGGATTGATTCATATTGGAGAGTTAGAAATTTGAATGAATTGAAAGTTGCTCTGTTAGAAGGACCTGTGGTTATTGGTATCCCATGTTTTGAAGAAATATTTACAGTAACACGAAAAGGATATATAAAATATCCAGCAAATTCAAATATGATCTATGGTGGTCATGCAGTATGTGTCACTGGATATGATGATAGTCATCCGAAACACGGAAGTGTTGTTCAGTTTAAAAATAGTTGGGGGGAAAGATGGGGAGCTCATGGGTATGGTTTTCTTCCATATGAATGCATTAATGATTTCTTATGGGATGCATGGGCTTGTAAAGATGTTAAAATGACTAAGGAGATGTTGAAAGAAAACAAGAGTTTGTTTGATTTATAAAGGCAAAAAATAAATTGTAAAAAGAGAATCTGGATACTACCCAGTTCTCTTTCGAACCCGAAGGTTCTAAACGCTGTCTTCCCAATCATGTTCTTCTGCGTCAGCGATTTCACACATCACACATCGGTCAGTCAACCACTTGCGAACTGAGATTTCATGCGTGCATTTCGGGCACTTGATTGATACTATATCAATGGACGACGGAAACCCTTGCACCATCTCTGTTCCGACGAACAGGGTCTGGTTTTTCAATTCAATTCTTCGGTTCTGTCCAGCCCACGGAATCATGTTGGTTTCACAATATATGCTTCCGTCCCAACTCTTGATAAAGTCAAGGGTAGAACATGTAGCCATACCATTTAATCCCTTTTGTTCAACATAGTAGATGTCGATAAGTTTCATTTTAATACCTCCAAGTATTAATGAATTATAATTGAGTAATAGAAGACCACAATAATCCTCTACCATACATTAATATATTTAGAAAGGAATTCTATATATGAATAATTTTTGGTTATTTAGAAGTAACATTAAACATTTAGAATACTATCATAAGTATGACAACCTTGAAGACTTTGAGAGAAATTGTCATGATTTCTATATGCTATTTCCAATTTGGTTATTACGAGAAGGGCATTTTGACTCAGTTGTAATATGGCGTTTGTCTGATAACCCTCCCAAAGAAATAGTATTCAACGTAGACGGTCATGCATACATTCAAAGATGGGTTCGTAACTTCTCTGAGGTATTAAAATATCCGAAACCAGGGATGTCATTTTTCAGGGGAGGATTTAAAGAGTATGATACACTGACTCGTGAAAATCCAAATTCATTTGGATTAGCTATATATTTAGCAACAGGACGTAGAATTTACTCTCAATGGGGCGGTAAATATGGACTGTATGTACAGGAAGATCCAGGTGATTTTCGTAAGGATAAAAAGTGTCAACCCTTCTTTAAAACAGCTTCTCCAGATGTATTTAGACTATACCCTTGGTTTAAAACTGATGCCTGGAAATATGATATTTGTTGGCCATGTAACTTCAAACAGATAAGATATAAAGGGCAGGAGCAGTTCATTAAAGCTGTGAGTAAGTCTGCTTATTTAAAGTCATTAAAGATTGTTCATTGTGGGAATCAACCTCAAGTCGGAAAAAATATGTGCAAAAAATATAGTGTGTCTAACATTGAATTTAAAGGCGAAGTTGATCGAACAGAGTTATGTCGTGTGTTGAACATGAGTAAGTTTGGACTATGTATGAGTAATAAAAATGATGGATGCCCAAGAGTTGTAACGGAGATACTTATGTCAGGAACTCCTTTATTTTTAAGCGATCAAACAAGACTACTACCTTACTATAAAAAGAGGGGAGTTATTGAAGTAAATGACAATAACATTTCAGAGAAGATAAGAGAAGGCCTGGCATACTTTCCAAGGTATAAACAAGACGTTATGAAAGCTATAAAAACTACCTTATCTTTTGATACAATCTGCCAAAAAAATATAGACATATGGAAAAATGTAAGCTCCTAAGAACTCACATTTTTTCTCCCGAAGGAGAGACTACTTTTCTTGATAAGGTTGTTTGATTACGACCTCATGTTTTTCTTCTTTAATTGAGTAATCTTTTAATTTGTATTCAGGATAATCGACCGGTCTGCCTGTGGGAACTTCTGGGGCCATTCTGTTTTGAATAATACATGGATACTGATCAATCAACATGTATAATAGATTGCCGGCGACACCCAAGTTGGTGGTCCTGATAATGAAACTTGCTATGACCTTCAAAGGAAGTGATGCTGTTCCCAAAGCCTTGCCGACCCAACTTGAAATAGGACGCCTGAGCATATGATCAATTTCGAGCATGGCCAACATTATACCAGGGAATCTACCCTCGACTTTCTGTATGAACTCATAGTCAGCACACATACGCAGTGGTTCCCCTCTGAAGAAGATTATATCTTCCTCTTCTAGAAGTTTTTCATTCGCCTCAATGGCCAACTTTGTTTTAGTGTATTGCCCCTGTTCGGCAGGTTGCAAAACTCCATGAGTTGATATTTGATCATCGAGGTGAACAAGATCATTTCTGAGGTCTTCCAACTCCTCATATGCTTGTCTCTTTTTGTCACAGGTTTCCTCTTCCTGCTCATCAATTGCTCCATACATTGCAATGATGTTCGAGTAATTGGACGCGAAGTAACCCAATAATCCATCTTGCCCCATTGAGACAGATAGAAGACTCTCATCCTGGAAGAATGTTGCTACAACATTATCACTCATATTAAAATCTCCTTTACGTTGAAGTTAATAAGTTTCTCTTTATTATTAATATATATAGAACAAAAAAATATCCCATAAAAAATAAGGACCCGAATGGACCCCTATTTTTTGCAGTAGTTGTGAAGACAACTATCTGTTATAATTTGTCACCATTGACTTCTTCAGCGCCGTTGCCTCGGTCCAATATCATTGCGGATCCGACACCCAGTCCAGCTGCCGTCAGACCCAGCGCGGTCCAACCGATCAAGCGTTTCCAGGAAAACCCTTCACCTTTGGAAGCTTTCTTGATTGCCTGTTTGATTTCCTTCAGATCGAGTTTGGCGATCCGGAGACGATTCTCAGCTGCGGCCACTTTGTTCTTGGCGGATGCGATACCAGCCGGGGTGGTTTCTTTGAGCATGGATGCTCTCTCGGCCTTGAGGACTTCGCGGCAGTCGTCGATACGGATCTTCGCCATGCTAACCGGATCCGTTGCAGCCGGTTTCGGATCATCGGTTTTCGGGGCATCGGCCTTCGGAGCAATTTTCTCGGCCAGGGTGGCATTGATTGCTACGATGAGTGCTGCCTTGTCCATCTGATAGCGACCAATGATTTTCAGTTGTTTGGCCAAGTCACGTAGAGCTGCCGGCTTCTTTCCTTCCAGGTTCGAAAATTCTGACATAATATATCCTCCTTAAATGAAATGAAATTTTGATGACGGTCCCATACCTATCATCTTAGACATTAATATATATAAAACCAATCCATTATAATGGATGAAACTAGTTGAAAATATTGAGATAATATTCTATATAATAAGAACATAATATAAAACTGTGAAAGGAATTATAAAATGTCATTAGCAGAACATGTACCTCAGAAAGCAGAAATTAAACCAGAGAAAGAAACACCAACCTACCCAGCAAGACCTGAAGATTTCAAAGAACCCCCACCATTCAATCTTATAGTTTTATTTAGTGGCGGTGCAGATAGTATCTTGATGGTGGAAATGGCACATTCATTTGGGTTGATTCCATATTGTATTTTAATTGATTATGAACAGCTGCATATAGATGAGCTAAGATATGCAAAAAAATATTTAAGAAAAAATGAAATAGCTTTCAGGACTGTGAGGTTACTTGAACTTGGAGTTCAAAGCGGACTCACAGGACGAGGTGAAAAGGGAAGATTTGAAGGCGTTCATGAAATGCATGTGCCAAGTAGAAATCTCATGTTCGTTGGAATTGCAGCATCAGTTGCTGAGGATATGGGAATTGATTTGATTTGGTATGGTGCTGATTACAGCGATTATTTAAATAAATTTCCGGATTGTATGCAACCTTGGTTTGGAGCAATGAATGAAGTCTTAGGAATAAATGGACCATATCCAATGAGATTAGAAGCTCCATTAGCAGGACTTTCAAAGAAAAGTGTTATGGATATGTTAGAAGCTAAGGGAGTACCTAATGAAGAAATATATAGTGGATACGGAGACTTATAATGCAATTTAGAGACTATCAAAAGAAAACAAGACTAACTGACGTTGGAGTTCAACCTGAGCATAAACTCAATCCTGGATGGGTTTATTATGTGCTCGGAATTGCAGGAGAAACAGGCGAGTTAGTTGAAAAGGTTAAGAAACATTTTAGAGATGATTATGGTGTGATGACTGAAGAAAAGAAGCAGGAAATCATAAAAGAGATGGGTGATTGTTTATGGTATCATGCTAGACTCGCAGATACATTAGGAATTAATTTCAATGATGTAGCAAAAGAAAATATCAGGAAACTTCTTGACAGAAAAAAGAGAAATAAATTGCACGGTGAAGGAGACGATAGATGAGCAAATTTAAAGTTAGATATTTTGAAGATGCAAAAGTTGTTGAAAAAGAAGTAGAAGCAACCGGATTTTATATTAATGATAGTGCGGGAAGATGTGTAATTTTCTTCAAAGAGTTGAGTCAGGTACACGCATTTTCAGATTTTGTAAGTATTGAAAATATAGGAGATGGCTAATGCAAAGTTTTAGACAAGAATTAATAGAGTTGATAAACAAACATTCAAAAGAGAATGAATCAAACACTCCCGACTTTATATTAGCACAGTATCTTCTTGATTGTTTGACTCTTTTTAATTCAACTCTTGATTCCAGAAAAAAATGGTATGAAAGGAAGGACAATTAATGAGAACTGGAAAAGAAAGAGATCAATGGTTTTATGATTTATGTGTCGAAGTTGCTTCAGCAAGTCAATGTTTATCAAGAAAAATTGGATCCATATTAGTGAGAGATAATAGTATTATTTCTACAGGATATAATGGCCCTCCAAGAGGAGTAATCACCTGTGATGAAAGATGGGCAGTTGATAAAGAAATTCGAAAAGCAGCTAATTTTAAACATGGAGATACATCGAGTGTTGCTTTTAAATCATTCTATGATGTTTATCTTAAAGGAAAATGCCCAAGATATATTTCTGAGATGGGATTCAAATCAGGTCAGGGTCTTGAATGGTGTGTTGCAGGACATGCTGAAAGAAACTCTTTAATTAATGCAGCAAGGTTTGGTATTTCTACTAAGGGGGCAAAACTGTATATGGACTGTGGCGTTCCCTGTACTCCATGTTTAGTTGAAATTATCAATGCAGGCATTGAAGAGATCATCGTTACTAAGATGGAATTTTATGATCAATCAGCAGAATATTTATTGAAGCAAAGTGAATTGAAAGTTAGAGTGTATGATCATTTAAAAAATAATGATGATCCTATAATGCATATTCAGGTATGATAATGATCATTATATGATACATTAACCGTGTTTATGTATCATAATGTGATCATTTATGTATAGTATACAATGGATCGAAATATCTGAAAATGGAACAAATGATTTGAAAATAATGGCCTCATACATATCAACGCATTTTTTTGCCCTATAAAGGAATCGAAACAATGGAAGAATTTGAGTCTAAATCTGATATGATTAAGTATTATGTCAACGAAAGCCCAACATCTAAATTTATTGAGATGTATTCAAAACGAAATAAATTTTTAACTATAAAGGTAAGAGATGAAAAAAATAGGAATAATAGGAACAAGACGAAGAGACAATTCCGAGGCATACAAAAAAGTAGAACAAAAGTTACTAGAGAATTACGAAGAAGGGGATTGGATCGTAAGCGGAGGTTGTCCAAAGGGCGGCGATAGATTTGCTGAGGTTATCGCTAAAAAGTTTGGAATACCAATTTTGATATTTTACCCGAATTGGGATAAATACAAAAAAGGTGCAGGATTTGTCAGAAACCTTGATATTGCGAAAACATCGGATATATTGATTGCATGTGTTTCAAGGGATAGGACTGGTGGTACTGAAGATACGATCAGAAAGTATACGGATAATTTTTTAATATTAGTAACTTAAGAGGTGAAAAATGAAAGTAAATGTTTATTCAGAGAATGGTGTATTAATAAAAGATTTTGGAGTAGATATTGGAGTAAGCGTAGCAGATGGAGTTAGGACAGTAAAGTCGTTTAGGAAAATAAATGATACACAGTATTGTTTAGATTTTGATGATGGACTTTTTCCAGAACGTGGATATATAAATGGAAAGGTGATTGTGATATCATATTAATTGGAGGACAGTTACTTGAAAGATAAAAAGCAAAAAAAAGATAGTTGGTGGAAAAGATTTTTGAAGTGGATTGAAAATGCAGCTAAGAAAGACCCACCTAGTTGTGGAGGATCTTGTTGTAAATGAAAGGAATAGAAAATGAAAAGAGTAGTAATTGAATCACCCTATAAGGGTAAAGTGCCTGTAAATGAGATTTACGGTGAATTGTGTATGCATGATTGTTTAGTTAATCATAATGAAGCTCCTTATGCTTCACATCTATTATATACTCGAACATGGGTTTTAAGAGATGAGATTCCAGAAGATCGTAAACTTGGAATTGAAGCAGGATTTTACTGGAGAGATGTAGCAGAGCAAACAAATTTCTATGTTGACCTCGGAATGACGGATGGAATGAAATTAGGAGTTGATGATTGTAATGAGAAAGGTAAACCGTTTGAGTTGAGATCACTACCAAAAGATTTATGGGAAAGGTTCGAAACAATTTGTATGGCAAAAGGATACGGAGAACCTGAAAGAGAACTCTCGGGAGGAGATAGTATATAATGCAAACAGGATATTTAGTAGGTCAGATATCACCAAAGTTTCCAGTGACATATGAGTGGAGACTAAAGGTTGAAGAGAACTTTAAAAGGAATGGGGATTTTGATTTTATCAATCCGTGTAGCAACCCATTTAATCAAAAAACTTTAAAGAAGAGTGAATATGCTGTAACGAAGGATAAGAGAAGTTTTGGGATTGATTTACTAGTACCGAAAGATTATACTTTTGTTTTACGATCAAGTTTTGCAATTGTGAATATGAATCAATATGATCCTGATAAACCTTTGCTGGGCTCATTCTTTGAATTGGCATGGTATTTTTTACATCCAGAAAAGGCAGTTATTGCATTTGCAGACGATTTAGATGACTATCTGTGTCAACATCCATTTGTGCAACAGTCGGTAAATGCTTGGTGTAAAGATGTGGATGAAGCTTGCTATTTAGTCGAAAAATATTTTAGTACCATGTAAGGAGAATTTGAAATGATGTGTGAAGATGGCAGTGTACCAACAGAAAATTCAATGAAACAGTATATAAGAAATCAAGATGAAGAAGCACAAATGGGTCAAGAAGGCGCTGGAAGATTTAGCGAAGGAAAGATTCGCCATGACCTTGTTGCACCTTGGTCATTGAATGAAATTGCTCGAGTATATACATACGGAACAATTAAATACGATGATGATAACTGGTGGAAAGGTCTTAAGTGGAAGAAAGATGTCTTCGGTTGTATTCTTCGTCATGTTTGGAAATGGTTTCGTGGTGAGAAATTTGATGATGAAAGCGGACTTCATCATATGGCACATGCTGCATGGAATTGTATGACAATAATGGAATATGAAAGAAATAAAATTGGTACAGATGATCGTGTTCCATATGTTCTTGATATGATGGATAAAGCGGAAAGAAATAGACGTATTCGAATGTGGGTTGCCTTAGCTACCAAAGGAAAAGATAACTTATACAACGGACTAGATACCAAAACTGCTTTTAGGAACAAAATTAAAAAAATAGAGGTACAAAACAATGGAAATGAAGCAAGTGATACAGATAACAACTAATGGTAACATTGAAGAACAATATATATTAGAGAAATTTCCAGAAGCATTTTGGATACCTTTTCATGGTGGGACAAACTTTTTTTTACCTTGGAGCGAAGGAGAAAAAAACGAAGTTGAAAGCGTTATATTAGAATGGGAAGAAAGGAATATGTAAAATGACACCAGAACAAGAGAGAAAACGAGAAATTATGTTAGAAGCAGGATTAACCCAAGAGAATCAACCAGTTGGTTTGGATCAAGTAACTACAGCAACTCGTTTACTTGATAAAAACTATTCACCATTAATCGTCAGAAAATATCAGATGTATAAATGGCCATTATATATTGCACTTATTTGCGATGTATCATTGTCGAATTTAGATCAGGTGGTTCATGGATTTACAAAAGCATATGGTGAAATCGAAGATGATATTCAATGGGTAAGAAACTATTGCGGTGAATTGAGTGAATGTATATATGAAACATATGACTTGGTTAAACCAGGTTGTGTAGAAGGTGTTGCAGTTCTGTGGTATGTGGATAAAATGTTTGTATCTTCGCTTGGTGGAGATTTTATGACACATGGATCCTGCAAGCAAGAGTTGTATGCTATAATCAATACATTACCGCATATCTAAAATGCACTGGAAAACAAATCCACTATATATCACAACATCTATTTGGGGAGAGGCTGCGAGAAGGAGATTCAAGAAAATGCGAGATTCAGAAGTCCATGGTTATGTAAAAAAGACTTGGGGAAGCGAATTATGGTTTGCAAACAATGACTTATATTGTGGCAAATTATTAACAGTAGAATCTGGCAAGTGGTCTTCAGAAGGCAAGTATCATTATCATAAGATCAAAGATGAAACATTTTTTGTTATCGAAGGTCGATTATGGTTAGATATAGGTGATGATAAAACAGGTGAATACCAGAGGTTACATTTGTATGCAAATGACTCATATCGAGTAATGCCTGGGGTTAAACATAGGTTTACAGCATCATCATCATTTACATGTAAATTTATTGAAGCATCAACGCATCATGATGATGAAGATTCATACAGATGCTATTATGATGAAAAAAAGGAGAAATGGATAGATGGCTGATTTAAAAAAAGTAGAAGATGCACCAAAAGAAACAACGGCAGAAGGACCACCAGAGGTACAAAATATCTCTGTTCAACAGATTTTAAGTACGTATCCAATTGACAGAGAGAAGTGTAGAGATGTAGTTCTGGTTGAAATGTCTTCAAATATACTAAGAATTGCAAACTCTCTTGAAGCTATCACTCAGGGACTTGTTGCTGCAAATAGTCATTTGAGTAAAATGAATGAAATGAGAAAAATGGGAAAATAGTGATCTATAAGAGAACTATTTATTGGGTAAACACCAAAAAATTTTGTGGTGCGGTAGCAGTCGATCAAAACGGGGCAGTGTATAAATATGACACTGCCCCATGTTACCGCTGGATGCATGGAAAAAAATGGTATGAGATGTTATCATATTTGAAAAGGAACAAATACTTATTAAACTGTAGAAAGATTGCAGTCGAGGAGGACCCATTTTGATGTTAGATCAAATTCGAGATAATATTGGTCTTTATGTGAATCATTTTTTATTTGAAGAGTTAGATGAGTATACGATTGGTATAATGGAAAACGGAATCAAAAGTTATTTGAAAGAATTAAAAGTTTTTGAATATGAGTTAAAAACAACGATATTAGATAAAACAAACCTAAAAATAAATCTGAAATATGATGATAATTATATAGATTTTTATATTGGGAGGCCCATATGAGTGATGAAAATCCTAAAAATGTTCTTGTTAGATCATCTTCCTGGCAAGCAGTTCGTAAGTCATTGCTGGGACAGTGGTCAACAAGACCTCAATGGTGTTGCGCCAAGTTACGAAAATATCTTGGACCGATCAATAGAACATCAACAGATAAATTAAATGTTGTTATGAATTATTTGACTGGCTCAGGGTTTCGAACTGGACGAATTAAACATCCGTGTATATCATCCTTACGAGCACAAATATCAATGGAGAGAAAAAGCAGAAAAGCGAGGGAGTAATGGCAATACTAAAAAATAAAGCACAATGTAATAAATGTAAAGATATAATTGAATCCACACACGTACATGATTTCAGACAATGTAAATGTGGAGCAATCTTTGTTGATGGGGGTAGAGAGTATCTTCGTCGTGGTGGTGAATTAGATGATATTATTGAATTATCAGAGACGGATGAGGGAGATTAAATATGAGAATGTGGTTATGTGATCCAAAGATAATGTGTCAAAAACATTTATGTGGTGAACATCTTGAAATGCATATGTTCTTAGGAAGTCTTAAAAAAGGCAAAAAAATAGATGGGTATATAGCGAATAATTTATTTGAACCAAGATCTTTATTGCAAAGACATGAAGATTTAGCAGATGAAATGATTGAGCGTGGTTATAATCATAAAAGTTATATGAAAGAAGAAGATTGTTCTTATATACTTGATTTATCTATAGAAAAACAATACTGGGAAATTGACAAAGATGCAGCACTCAAGGACCTATTAGATAGATGCCCTGAGTGCTGCAAACGTACTATTTCCGCTGAGTACCAACCCTCGGCCAATACAAAACTTCAGTTCCGGCCGGAATCTTTCGGTTGACACTTGTTGACTGAATAAACACATCAAACTTTCCATGATCACCGGGGACCAACCGAACAGTACCTGTCGCTGAACCGATACCCAGCATTTCACGAGCTTCTTGCCCGGAGTATACTTTACCGGAAGTCTTCACCCTGAGTGCAACCATTTTATAGGGTTGGACTTTCTTCTCGGTTTTGATCAGAGCATAGAATGCGGCACCCTTGATCCATTCTTTTCCATGCCCCAGAACGGCATCACGAATCTGGCAATCCATATGAGGAACAATAAATTCAACCTGGCTTGTAATCTCGGATAGGGCCGATCTTGCAGTTCTGACAGTCAGGTCTGAAGTACTGGAGTAAAAGGACTTACTGGCCATCTTTTTGCCGATTCCACGGGAGGTCTTTCCTTTGAAGAAGCTTTTATAAGCGACGGAAGTGGCAATGCCTGCTTCCTTGGTTCCTCGGGCAGTTTTGGCATCCCACCCTTGAATGTTCCCACGAGCAATCCGATAGTTCGCAGCGAAACTATCTTCATTACCGTTTGGAACCAGGAATGTAAATGTCCACCGATCAGTTCCGGCTTTCTCTTCGATCAATTTGAGAGTTGTTGGAACTCCAGGATTGACCGATTGATTTTCAAAACCGTCCGTAACAGTCGATACCACAAATGATGTATCCTCTTTACCATCATCCAGCTCTTCCAACTTTTTAATAGCACGATAGACGGAGTCGAAAAGAGGAGTCATACCACTTGGGCGGAGGTCGGTGTACTTTAGAGGTGTAACTGTCTGAACTTGCTGTCCTGCATATAGAATCCGATGTTTTAAAACTCTGTCACCGAATGCCATGGCGGTCATTGAAGCTTCTTGTCCTTCATCCAATACAGCAGTTCTGATATCCGTAACTGTTTGGTTGTAAGCATCAACGAGAGGTTTGACGATTCCGGATACAGATCCGCTTTCGTCAATACAAAATGCACAGTGCGTTTGTAACATAATCTAATTCCTTTCTTAGGGGTTGTGGGGTGGTGGGCCCGGAAGGATTTGAACCTTCGAGGAGTCATTAACTCTCCGCCTTAAAAGGGCGGTGCTCTCAGCCGGACTGAGCGACGGACCCATTAATCTGTTGATCGGTTAATTGCTGCCATAGCTTGATCTGGAACATCATTTGGAATGGTTACATGTGCGATATCTTTAATTCCATCTCTATCACCTTCAGCTTTTCTAACATCGAAAAACGCCTTCATTCCGCCCAACCATGAAAAGCAGTCGCCTTTGACAGACGTGAAAGCTTGAACATCTCCAATTGCATCACTACTTTTCTTAATTCTTTTAAGGTTTTCAACTGCTTCTTTACTCATGCCCAGATACTTATCTGTACCAATTAAAACAGTTCCAACTCTTCCATTACCAACTGGATAGAGTTTATCCTTTTCCTCTTCAAATTGGAGCGGTTCAATGATTATATAATTTTTGTGTGCTGTGACTTTTACTTTTAAGTCTTTCATCACATCAGTCAGTCCTTCAAATTCTTCTTCGCTCATTAATTATCCCTTTCAAAAGAATGTTTGGAGGCGGAGAGTGGAATCGAACCACCGGATTAAGGATTTGCAATCCCCTGCCTTCCCACTTGGCCACACCGCCATTAAAGTTAATCTGATATTGAAAATGAGAAACATACTCCTGCTCTTTCACAGAAACTGAATGTCAAATGCCCATTTTGTTCACGATATTTTCCATCTCTGTATCTGTGACGATTGTGGTTATAGTGTTTATTCCATTCACGAAGATTCCAACGGCGACCTTGGTAATAGTTTCTGTGTGGATATCTTTTATAATATCGATCCCCACGATGCCGATTATCACGATTTTTATAACCATAATCATGATGTTGATTGTGGTGACCACCTCGTTGCTGACCGTATCGTTGGTCTTTCTTTTTGTTTCGTTTGTCACTCTTTCCAGCATAAGCGAATGAAAGCATAGAAAGAGAGAATATAATTATAGTTAGAAATACAACTAGTTTTTTCATGTTTTATCCTCCGTAGGATAAATGTGCCGGGGCAGTCCTTTCTGGTGGCTCTTGATCCATTCAAAGGAGAGTCCCAGGATTTCAAATGCCCCGGCACAAGGGGTTACCCAGATCTATTGATCTGAGCTTTTCTACGAGCTTTTTTAGCAGCTTTTTTAGATTCGAATTTTTGCTGTTTAGCAATGCGACGTGCTTTATTTTTCTCCCATCTGCGTTCTAAATTGTAACGATTGTGAGAGGGTCTTCGACTGGCACGTTTAAACTTACGATTCTTTTTGCCGCCTTTTCTTGTAGGGGTGTCGCTCAATGATATCACCTCCTTTACAGGGGATTTACATCATAGGTTCGACCCCCCATAAGAGAAGAAATAGTGTTCTCAGCATTGTTATTTTCCTCCTTCTAAAAGTTTAAACCAGTGTCTTTCAAATGTGGCACGATTATCACGAATCCTCTGAAGAACTTCTTCAGTTTCTTTCATTTGTTTATCGTGTCTTTGTATCATTTCTTCGCGTTCTTTAGCAATTGATTCTCGCATTTTTCTGAACTGGTAATCAATTATCTTTGTGATCTTTCCCATTATGAGCCTCTTTCTCAGCATCGGCATAATCGACTCTTCGTTGATATGTTCCTTGTAATTCCTTCGCAAGAGCGCTTTTCAGTTTCTGTAAATCTCCAAGGCGCATAACAACATCTTCTAGCTGACCGTCTTCTAATAGTTCGTTAAGTGTTTCGTCTATAATAGACTTTGGATCAAATGTTTCTCGTTTCACTTCTGCTCTGGACCGAGCTTCAATACCATCGCATACAAGAAGGACCATTGATTCAATACAAGTTGGTTTTTTTCCTTTGTATCGAAAAGGATCTTCAAGCTCACTTCCAGATTTAATAAAGAAATATTTGACAACGCTTTGACCATGATGTTGACATGCTATCTCTATCAGTTTGCGAGGAAAATTTCCATCCTGCATAAGGATTAGAGCTGAATCTGAAACATGCCGAGATATTATGAGATAGCTAACGTATGGATCTAATTTGTCATGTGGATTTTCTTCTTCAACCTGATTTTCTGTGAAATATCGAGGATGAAGCATCTTTCCAACATCATGATATATAGCTGCTGCTTTCATAAATGGAACTTCAAGTCCAAGTTCCATACTCACACCTTCAACCATTGATGCAAGATTTTGTGAATGTTTGTAAGTCCCAGAAGCTCTATCTCTAAATGTTTTTAACAATGGATAATTTGAATCCAAGATGATGCTCAACGATTCTTTTTCAGTGTCCCCATTTGGTATAGGGACACTTACATTTTCATCGCTCATACATAGCTCCTTTTTATGGTTCTTCTTTTAATTAGTTACGAGGCATTCATCTGATAACTCCATTTGTTCACCACAGACTGGGCAAATTGGATTACCAGATTCAATTAAATCTAAAATGTCTGTTCTGGTTGTCTCAATGTTGGTGCAAGTACCTACACAATCAAAAAAGATTTTAACATTTTTCGTCAGGACTTTCATAAGCAATTCCTTTTAGTTAAGCTAAATAGTTAATTGGTTACGAGGCATTCGTCAAAAATGGCCATTTGAAGAGAACACTCAGGGCATATGTGAGTTTCATAGTATAGTTCATATGGAGTAACAACCTTTGATTCGTCATATGAACATTCATCAGTGTTGACGGTTTGACACTTAAGTGTAAAACGAATGTTCTGCGTCAGGACTTTCATAAGCAATCCCCTTCAGTTTAGAATTAAACACTCTTTTATTAGGGTCATTGGTTTGTCACATTGACTACAAGTTGGTATACCACAATCCCATAATTCTTGAATATCACATTGACATTTTTCATCCTTGTGACTTCTACAATAGTAGATTACGATAACATTTTCAACTCTTACTTTCACAAGTAACTCCTTTCATTATGGAACCCCCGACAGGATTTGAACCCGCGACACCAACGTTCGTAGCGTTGTGCTCTAATTCCAGGCTGAGCTACGGGGGCATTAAAGTTTTTTCCCACACCAAGGACAATAGAAAATTTGATAGAATGAGTGAGTGCCATCATGAATAATAAGACCATATTGATTATTTTTATAATAGACAACATTATCAGAACAATCAAATGGATCTTTATGCTGATCACATTTCATATCGAGATAATAATCCATTTTTTCACAGCAATGTTTTGGATATTTTCCGATCAACATACTTTTGCACTTAGTGCAGGTAATATCTTCACCATCAGCTTTCAACCATCCAAGCTCACTTGTATATTCGCATAATGTTTGGACCATTTGTATAGGACCGACTTTTCTGCCTGATAGAGCATGGACGATTCCAGTAACATTATTCTTTGTCTTTTTCATCCTCTTCCTTTCGTATCTTTCGACAATCCTCATGAGCCTCTAAGAAATCATCATATCTGTCAGATGCAGTATTTCCAAATACAACGGTATCCCTAACATAAAATTCAGCACCACAAGGGCACGTCTCTCTTATTTCAACTGTCATGATTTACCTACCTTTTTACATTTGCTGATGAATAACCATTTATAGAAGCATACCCATTTACTTTAAAACCAAAAGGAGAAGCAATCTTTTCAGATTCACTTTTGCATTGTGGGCATGTTGAATCATCAGAATTGTCTTTTAGTTTTCGGTCTTCTTCAAATATATGACCACATTTTTTACATTGAAACTCATATCTCATATTTAATTCCTTTTTAGAGTAATGAACTTTGACCCAAACGATTACAGTCAAATGTTTGTCTTTTCGGACAAAGTTTTTTCTACTAGTTTTGGAGACTTTCATCGGTCTTAGTTTTATATATTGGGGTGAGCGTGGGAATCGAACCCAATCA
>Ga0114922_10002043_pt1 | contig 19077 bp, 20 predicted proteins | sample AartaG_FD_100975 | JGI IMG/M metagenome (GOLD analysis project Ga0114922, IMG submission 100975) | Deep subsurface microbial communities from Aarhus Bay to uncover new lineages of life (NeLLi) - Aarhus_00045 metaG | ecosystem: Environmental > Aquatic > Marine > Oceanic > Sediment | place...
AGGCCGCCGACAGGCAACACGCGGCCACGCAGTGTGATCTCGCCTGTCATACCCACGTCGTGGCGCACGGCCCGGCTGGTGAAGGCGGAGATGAGCGCCGTGGCGATCGTGATACCGGCCGATGGGCCGTCCTTGGGAATCGCCCCCTCCGGCAGGTGGATGTGGATGTCGGTTTTTTCAAAGACCTCAGGTTTGACGTCGAAATCCTGGCTGCGGGAGCGGATGTAGCTCAACGCCGCCTGCGCCGATTCTTGCAGCACCTCGCCCAAGTGCCCGGTCAGCAGCAGGTTGCCTTTGCCAGGCATCAGCACGACCTCTACCGGCAGCAAATCCCCTCCTGCCTCGGTCCGCGATATTCCCGTGGCGATGCCAACCACATCCTGCTTCTCCGCCAGGTTGTGGATGTACACCGGCGGGCCGAGGTAGCGGGTGAGCATTCGAGCCGTGACGCGACGCGGAGGTGAACCCCCTTCGGCCAGGCGGCGGGTGATCTTGCGGCAGATGTTGGCAATCTTGCGTTCGAGATTGCGCACGCCGGCCTCGTAGGTATACTCGCGGATGAGCGCTCGCAACACACCATTGGTGAAGGTGATGGGAGTCTCTTCCAGGCCATGCTCTTCCAGTTGGCGCGGGATCAGGAAACGGCGCGCGATCTCCAGTTTCTCCTCGTCAATATAGCCAGGGAACTCGATCACCTCCATGCGGTCTTGCAATGCTGGCGGGATGGGACCGAGAATATTGGCCGTGGTGATGAACAGGACCTTTGAAAGATCGTAGGACACATCGAGGTAATGATCGGAGAAAGCGTGATTCTGCTCGGGGTCCAGCACCTCCAGCAAGGCCGCAGCCGGATCGCCTCGGAAATCCAACCCCAGCTTGTCCACCTCGTCGAGCATGAAGAGAGGGTTGATCGTGCTAGCCCGCCGCATGGTCTGGATGATGCGACCGGGCAGCGAACCGATGTAGGTACGGCGATGACCCCGAACCTCCGCCTCGTCCCTCACCCCGCCCAGGCTTACGCGGACGAACTTGCGCTCCAGCGCCTCGGCGATGGACTGCCCCAGCGAGGTCTTGCCGGTGCCAGGCGGACCTACGAAGCACAGGATGGGACTGCGCATCTTGTTGGCTGCCAGACGTCGCACTGCGATGTATTCCAGGATGCGCTCCTTGGCCTTGGGCAGCCCGTAGTGGCGCGATTCCAGCACCTCCTCTACGTGCTTGACGTCCAGGTTGTCCTCGGTGGTCTCCGACCACGGCAACTCGATTAGCCAGTCGAGGTAGGTGCGGATTATGCCGACCTCGGGCGACATCGGCGGCATAGACGCCAGCCGGTCGAGCTCCTTGTTCGCCCGGGCGCGCACCTCGTCGGGCAACTCCATCTCTGCGACTTTTTCGCGCAGTTCGTTGACTTCCTGGGTGTAGGCGTCTGCCTCGCCCAGCTCGCTTTGGATGACCTTCATCTGTTCGCGCAGGAAGTACTCGTGCTGGGCCTTGTCCAATTCCTGTTGCACCTTCGAGTGGATGCGATCCTCCAATTCGAGCACATCCAGTTCCTTGGCTAGCAGGACGCTGACACGCTGCAGCCGCGCTGCGCTGTCGAGGGTCTCCAGCACTTCCTGTTGTTCCACTACCTCCAGATCCAGTGCCTGGGCCATCAAGTCGGCCAGCCAGCCCGGCTCATCTATGTTCATGGCAAAGACGTAGGCATCTTCGGGCAAGGCACGATTTAACTGCACGACTTTCTCGAAAAGCGCCAACACCGCCCGCATCAGTGCCTCCGTGAGCGGAGTCTTGTCCAGCGCTTCGTAGATGGGCAGAGCGCGCACGCGGATGTAAGGCTCCAGGTGGACGTATTCGACAATCTGCACCCGCTGGAGTCCCTGGCTCAGCATGCTGATGGTGCCATCGGGCATGCGCAACATGCGACCGACGTCCACCACAGTGCCAAAGGTAAAGAGATCCTCAGGGCTCGGCTCCATTATGTTTGCATCCCGCTGAGCGACGGCGATGATCGGTTCGCCTTGCTCATTCGCGACCTCGATCGCCTCTATCGAGCGGTCGCGCCCGACGAAGAGCGGCGTGACCATGCGGGGGAACATTACCATGTCGCGCAGCGGCAGAAGGGGTGCTTCGATGGCTTCACCTGGAAATTCTTGCGGACCCTCTTCGCCAAAATCATCAAAATCTACATCATCCAGAGAATATGGTATTCCCTGCGGCCATTCCATCTGGGGCCACCAACTATGAATCATCCTGTTTTCCATCATACACTTCCTGCACCAAGTTTCCTATTCGTTGTCATTGTCTGGCAGCGGAGTGCCAGTGTAGCGTGCCCATTCTTCACGCGCACCGGCGACCAGAAAGACGGAACCGCTTACCAGGAGACCGTGGCTCGATTGAGCGTTCGACTGAGCACTCACGCCGAAGGCTGGCCGCAGTCTGCCTGGATCCATAACTGCCAGCCCACGCCGGAGCGATTTTCTCACATTCACGCTGACCTCCGCTCCGCCTCCCACCGAAGCGACAACGTCGGCCAACTCAATCGGCGCTGCCGCCCGTGGATGATCGGAGCGCGTGACGATGATGTAGTCGCTGATCGGTAGAAGGGCTCTTAGTACCCCGGCAATGTCTTTGTCTGTCGAAGCGCCAAAGATCAGCACCCAGCGTTGGCCGGGGAACCACTCTTCCAATGCCTGGCGTAGCACTTGCGCCGAGTAGGGATTGTGCGCACAGTCTACGACGATCAACGGCTCACGGCTGAGAATCTCCAATCGCCCTGGCCAGTGGACGTTGCGTAGACCTTTTCGCACAGCCTCGGCGGGGATGCGGAAGCCCTGCTGGCACATGATATCCAGGGCAGCGATGGCGCTGGCGCCGTTCTCCAATTGATGGCGGCCTAGAAGGGGTATCCAGTATTCACCGTCCAGTTCCGAGCCGCCGCCGGTAATGCGTTGGATGGTGAAAACCTGGCCGTCCAGGTCTGCAGGGCCGGGCTCGTAATCCCAATCACGACCAACTTCTGTGAGTGGTGCCCCGCGTTCCCGGCTGATCGCTTCGAGCACCTCGATCGCTTCAGGCCGCTGCGGCGCACTCACAACCGGGATACCGGGCTTGATGATGCCCGCTTTCTCGCGTGCGATCTCGGCCAGAGTATTACCCAGCAGGTAGGTGTGGTCGAGACTGAGTGAGGTAATAGCGGATACCTCGGGCATCAAGACGTTAGTGGCATCGAGCCGGCCGCCTAGCCCCACCTCGACGACGGCCACATCCACCCCGGAGCGGGCAAAGTGTAGGAAGCCCATGATGGTGATAGCCTCGAAGGTAGTCACACCAGGCGCGCGCTCGATCAGCGGGCGGACTTGCTCCACCAGCGCAACGACTTCTTGCCGTGTAATTTTCCGCCCAGCCACCTGGATGCGCTCACAGAAGGTGTGAAGGTGAGGCGAGGTGTAGCAACCGGTACGGTAACCGGCGGCCCGCAAGCATGCCTCGCACAGTGCCGCTGTGGATCCCTTGCCCTTGGTGCCAGCAATGTGTACCGCCGGGAAGCAGGTATGAGGGTGGCCTACCGCCGCCAGCAGCCGTTCGACCCGCGAAAGGTCGAGTGCCTCGGGCGTATAGCGCTCGATGCGCGTCTTTTCGTAATCCGTGAGACTGTGAAGATAGGCTATGGCCTCTAGGTAGTTCATCGTCTCTGCAAACCCCACTGGCTGGCGCGGATTGTACTCGTTTTCCTGGGAAATGCAAGTCGGTCATTGGTAGATTCGTAGATAGGCAAATTGGCAATTGGTTGAGTAATCTACCAACTTGCGGGTTTACCATTCTACCAATTTGTGGTACACTTCGGCCCGAACTCTGATTCGGGGAGGGTTGCATTGCAAAAGTGGCACATCCTGGTAGCAGCAGTGATGCTCGGCCTGGTGTTGACGTTGACTGCTTGCGGAGAAAAGCCGCTGTTGAGCAAAGTCTCATTCTCCACGGACACCATCACACCCAACGCAGATCACGACACAGACGTGCTGGTGATCACGTACAACCTGGCCCGCAGCGCGGAGGTCTCGATCTACTTTGAGGATGATGAGGGGAATCGTTGCTACTTCCGCGATCACGTCCACCATGGTCCCTCCGTCGAGGAGCCCTACCAGGTCCACTTTGCCGGCGTGGTGAATGGCTACGTGCTGCCCGATGAGGATGAGAACGAGCAGTTCGAGGGGTTCACGGTGGAGAAGCGCGTGCTGCAGGACGGGGCATACACATGGATGGTGGAGGCAACCGATGCAGAAGGTGTCACCGAGCAGGTCACCGGTATGCTCAGCATCGCCGATGCCGACACTGCGCTGCCGGAACTATGCGGCTTCAGCGTGCATCCGCCGGTCTTCACCCCTAACCGAGATAGCATCAGCGACCGGGCGACGATCAACGTGCATCTCAAGAAGGACGTGGAGGAGTTGATTGTCTATTTGGTAGGAGAGGATGGGGTGCGCTATCACGTGGAGGAGAAGGAGACAGTCACCAAGCTCAACGAAGCGGGCTGGCACGAATTCGACTACGACGCCGGAGTGGATCACGGAGCAGATCCACCACCTGATGGCACGTACACCGTGACCATGCGGGCGCGGGATGCGGTGGGGCAGTGGACAGAGGCAAGAGACACGCTGACCATCAAGGACGGCGGGGTGCCACGGGCCTACATCTTCAACGGCGAGGTCGAGTGGTCGGCGGAGACCGTCCCGTTGAGCGGCACGCTCTATTTCACGTTGACGGTCGAAAACGACAGCGTCGTGCCCATTCGCACCAGCGGCCCGCCACCGGGCACGGTGTACGACAGCGACCAGAACTATGCCACCCTGGGCGAGTACGAGCAGTCCGGTGCGTTCCGGGTAGGCATCCACTGTGAGACCAGCCCCACGGACCATCCCTGGCGCTGGGCGGTAGGCGGGCCGGACGACTTGGTGGACGATGAGGGGTACCTCTACCTGCCGGCGGGAAAGCGGGCGGTCGTCACCGGCGGCATCCGCTTCGTGGACTTTGTGGAGGCCCGCAACCCGCAGTACTGCTACGCCTCGCTGATCCACGAGGACGTGGAGATCTCGATGGTCAACTTTCGGGTGGACCCGGTGTTTCTGCGCATCCAGGTGCCGTAGGGTGCGCTTGACGATCAGTGTCGTCAAGCTCTGGGCCGATTTGCCAGTCTTGGACAAATGGAGTATCATATAGGCGCACAGCTCCGATACCTGACGAAAGGGGGGATTCTATTGAGATACAGATCTGCTGGTCAGCAAGTGTACAAACACCCACAAATTAACTAAGGAGGAAAGACTATGTTTAACAAGCGTTTACCCATGACTTTGCTCTCTGTGCTGGTGCTCCTGGCGATGGCACTGGCGGCGTGTGCGTGCCCGGAGGAGGAGACTCCTGCGCCCACGGCGGTACCGCCCACCGCAGTGCCAACCGAGGAACCGACCGAAGTGCCCCCCGAACTGGGCTCCGAGGAGAACCCGATCATCTGGGTCTTTGTCCCCTCCGGCGAGATGGAGCGCGTGACTGCTGGCGCTCAGTCGGTAGTTGACCTGCTGCACGAGGAGACGGGTCTGTTCTTCGAGGTTCGCGTTGCCACCGAGTACGCCGGCGCGATCGAGGCCATGTGCGCCGACCCGGCCGAGGCTCATATGTCGTCGCTGGCAACCTTCGCCTACGTCATGTCCGCCGACCGGGGCTGCGCCGAGGCCGCCATGCTCTCCGTACGCTTCGGCAGCCCCACCTACAACGGCCAGATCATCGTCCACGCCGACAGCGGCCTCACCGAGCTTTCTGACCTGGCGGGCAAGACCTTTTGCCGTCCCGACCCGCTCTCCACGAGCGGCTGGGTGATCCCCTCGATTATGCTGAAGGGTGCAGGGGTTGACCCCGACACCGGCCTGGCAGAGGTCGTGGACGCCGGCAGCCACGACGCAGTTGCCGCTGCTGTTTACGATGGCACCTGCGACGCCGGCGCCACCTACGTGGACGCCCGGACCCGCATCGAGGAGGACTATCCCGACGTGATGGAGCAGACCGTGGTCATCGCCATCGAGCCAGACATCCCCAACGACGGCGTCCAGTTCCAGACTGCCGTGTCACAGGAGTTGCGCGATCAGATCGTGGCTGGGCTGCTGGCCATCGCTGCAACGGAAGAAGGCATGGAGGCGCTGGATACCGCCTACCAGTGGGAAGAACTGATTGAGGCGGGCGACTCCTTCTACGACGCCTTCCGCCAGATTCTCCAGGCCGCGGGCATCAGCGCCGAGGACCTGATGGGAGACTAGGTCGCGAGCCGACCATCGAACAATCCATACGAGGGGGGACTTTGTCCCCCCTCGTGACAAATAGGAGGAAGGATGTTTGAGGTCAAGAACCTGACCAAAATCTATGACGATGGAACTGTCGCCCTGCGCGACGTCAGCTTTGAGGTAGCGGACGGCGAGTTCCTGATCATCATCGGACTGAGCGGTTCCGGCAAGTCCACCCTCCTGCGCTGCATCAACCGGTTGATCGAGCCGACCGAGGGGCAAATCGTATGGGACGGGGTGGATATCACGGCCGCCGAACCGTCCCAGTTGCGCCAGATTCGTCGCCAGATCGGGATGGTCTTTCAACTGTTCAACCTGGTCAAACGCTCCACCGTCCTCACCAACGTCCTCTCCGGGCGGCTGGGGTACGTGAACCCGTGGGCCAGTCTCCTGCACCGCTTCCCGGCCGAGAATCGGGAGATGGCGAGGCAGGCGCTGGAGCGGGTGGGTATCGCCGACCAGGCCCACAAGCGGGCGGACGAACTGAGCGGCGGACAGCAGCAGCGAGTGGGGATCGCCCGCGCGCTGATGCAGCAGCCCCGCATGATCCTGGCCGACGAGCCGGTGGCCAGCCTGGACCCCGTGCTGGCCCACTCCATCCTGGAACACCTGGAACAACTGAACCAGGAGGAAGAGATCACAATTCTATGCAGCCTGCACTACCTGGACCTGGTGCAGCAATACGCCACGCGGGTGATCGGCCTGCGAGATGGGGAGATCGTCTACCGGGGCACCCGGGAGGACATCCGCGCTATGACAGATGAGGAATTCAAAGAGATCTATGGCCAGGAAGCGGTCCGGGTGGGCGTGGGGCTGCGAGAGGGAGGGATGGAGTAATGGCGACGCGGACAACTCGACAGGAACTCCAACCCAGCCTGGTTTCTCCACCTGTGGCGGGCGTGGCTTCGCTGCTCATCCCCGGTCTGGGCCAGGTGCTGGCCCGGCAACTTCAACGGGGGCTGCTCCTTCTCGGCGCCCTGATTACCAGCATCGGTCTCTTTGCCTGGCGTGTGAGCCTGCTGGCCTCCCGGGAGGTCGGAGCGATTGCCAAGCTCGCCAAAGCCCTCGACCGCCGGCCCGCATTCGTGATCCCAATATTGGCAAGCCTCATCGTTCTGTGGCTATGGATCGCCTGGGACGCCTACCAGCAGGCCCGGCCAGACCGGCGGGGTGGGCTGGGCGTCTTTGCTTTCGTGCTCGTGCTGTTCTTTGCTCTGGGCTGGCAGATCAGCGAGATCAACCTCTACAAGATGGTGACAGAGCTTTCGGACGCCTCGGGGCCTCTCTCTCGGGTCGTGTGGCCCTGGGCGGCGGCCGTCACGCGGGATACCGAGGCAGTCGGCGCCGGGGCCGACGTCCTGTCTCCCTGCGACGACCAACCACCGCCTCCCCCGCCGGAGGAGATACCCGGACAGCCCTACCTGGTGGCCGACCCAACCTGCGGAGACCTGGCGACGAGGGACGAGAACCTCGCGGAGGTGCTCGGCACCGCACTTGCCCTCGTCGGGCGGGGCTTTGCCCCCAACACAGAGACACAGATTCTTTGGGCGGATCCTATCGGCAACGAGTTCCGCATGCGCAAGGAAGGGGAATACCTCGTCCTCCAGACGGACGACGAGGGAGCTTTCGAGATCGAGGTCACCATGCCCTACCGGCTCATTCCCCCTAGCTCCAAGGGTCGCCAGATCCACCGCATAGAGGCCCGGCAGACCTCGGAGGTCGGCGGCTTGCTGCCCAGCGACGCATTGCGGCACAACATCGAAAAGATGGTCGAGACCATCGTTCTGGGGATGATGGCCACCATCTTTGGCATCGTCTTTGCCATCCCCGTCAGCTTTTTGGCCGCCCGGAACCTGATGTCCGGCTCGTCGGTCACGATGGTGCTCTACTTTATCACCCGCACCATCTTGAATATCATCCGCTCCATCGAGCCGCTGATCTGGGCTATTCTCGCCATCACGGTGGTGGGACTGGGGCCTTTCGCCGGCATCATCGCGCTGACTGTCCACTCCATCGCCGCGCTGGGCAAGCTCTACTCCGAGTCCATCGAGAGTATTGACCCCGGCCCCATCGAGGCCATCCAGGCCACCGGCGCGACTCGCTTGCAGACGATTATGTACGCCGTGGTGCCACAGATGATCCCGCCCTTTGTCTCCTTCTCTATCTACCGCTGGGACGTTAACGTTCGTATGTCCACCGTCATCGGCCTGGTGGGCGGCGGCGGCATCGGCTTCCTGCTGACCCAGTACATCCGCCTGTTGGACTATCGCTCCGCCGGGATCGCCGTCTGGTTCATCGCCATCACCGTGGCGACCCTGGACTATGTGAGCGCGGACATCCGGCAGCGGTTCGTCTAAGCAGCAATGCCCGATCTGGCTGTCGTAATCGTCAGTTGGAATGTGCGGGACCTGCTGGCGATCTGTCTGCATTCCCTCTTCGCTGACCTGGACCTGTCGGGTCTCAAGGCCGAGGTCTGGGTGGTGGACAATGCTTCCACTGACGGCTCGCCGGAGATGGTATTGAGAGAGTTCTCGGACGTTCATCTCATCGCTAGCCGGGAGAACCTGGGTTTCGTGCGGGGAAACAACCTCGCGCTGCGCCAAATCTCCAATTGTTCGACTGAGCGCTCACGACAAAGTCTCCAATCTCCAATCTCCAAATACATCTGGCTGCTGAACCCCGACACGGAAGTACAACCAGGCGCGACAGCGGCGCTCCTTTCGACGCTGCAGGCCGATTCTCAAGCTGGCATGGCCGGACCGAAACTTTTGTACCCCAATGGCTCCTTACAACACTCCGCCTTCCGCTTCCCCGGCTTAGTTCAACTGATCTTTGACCTATTTCCCCTGCCCACTTGCTTCTACGACACGCCGCTCAACGGGCGCTATCCGCGTCGTCTCTACGAGGGGAAAGAGCCTTTCCTCGTGGATCATCCTCTGGGCGCGTCTATGATGATAAAGTCCGTAGTCGTCCCCGACGTAGGCCCGATGGACGAGGGTTTTTGGATGTACTGTGAGGAGATTGACTGGTGCTGGCGTATGCACAAAGCGAGTTGGCACATCTATTGCGTACCTACCGCGCGCGTGATTCACCACGCGGGTCAGTCGAGCGGTCAGGTTCCCGTTTCCTCATTTGTCAACCTCTGGACAAGTCGCGCCCGGCTCTACGCGCGCCATCACGGGCCACTCACGCGGCGATTGGCACAGGTGCTCGTCCGTGTTGGGATGCGGCAGCGCTCACGTGGCGCTTCCCCGGAGATGATCGCCGCCTGCCGGCAGGTCATCCAGGCCTGGGAGAAAGTCCGGTGAACGTGACTGCCATCGTCTGCACCCTGAACGAGGAGCACAACATCCTCGACTGCCTGGAGAGCCTGGCCTGGGCCGACCGGCGATTCGTCTTCCTGGACTCCCGCACCACCGACCGGACGGCGGAGTTGGCCCGCGAGGTCGAGGCGGAGGTGATCCAGTATCTCTTCGAGAACTATGCCCAGTTCCACAACGCCGCTATGGACCGCGTGGAGGCGGACTGGATCTTTTTCGTGGACGCCGACGAGCGGGCCACGCCAGAACTCGCGGAGGAAGTGCGGGCAGTGACGGACGGGACTCACGAGGAAGTAGCCTGGTCGGTGCCGCGCCACAACTATATCTTTGGCCGCCTTACTCTGGGGGCCGGCTGGTATCCAGACTACCAGTCGCGCCTGCTCCTGCGTGGTCGCGTGCGCTGGGAGCGGCCCGTGCACGAGGTGATCGTGGCGGACGGGCCGGAAGGCTATCTGCAGAACCCTCTCATCCACTACAACTACGACGACCTGGCCGACTTTATCGCCCGGCAGGAAAAGTACACCAACGTAGACGCCGGAATCCTCTTCGAGGAAGGCGTCCGCCCCCGCGTCTACACTCCCTATTCCCAGGCAGTGCGCCACTTCTGGTGGCGGTTCGTGACGCTGCGAGGCGTGCAAGACGGGCTGCACGGGCTGTGGCTGAGCCTGCTGATGGCCTACTACGAGACGGTGAAGTACCGGCGGCTGGCGCAGTTGTGGAAAGCCGCCGACCGTTGACGACTTAGACCAGGTGTGCTATACTGGTCATCGGACAACCAGTGGACACTCTGCGCCCTACGCCGGAGGAGATGGTGGCCGCGCTGCTGGAGGCAGCCGAAGCGGAGCACTGGAACCATTGGAAGCACGAAGTAGAACAGCACGCCGATGACTGGCGCGACGTAGGAGATATGCGGCAGCGTCTGACGGACGAACAGTTTAGCCGATTGCCGGCAGCGGTAGCCTGCTATCCCTTCGTCGAACTATGTGTCTACGGGTATCGCGGTCAGGCAATATGGGGGTTCTTCTGCAAGAAGCTATTGTTCGAGGGCGAGCGCCTTTCCTGGGTGTTGATAGTTTACGATCCCTTGGCCGATGAGATCATCCACTGTATGCGTCCAGACCGTGGAAAACGGTACTGCACGCGCTGGGGAGAACAGACAAAGACGTTCATTCCGGTGAGATGGGAAAAATGAGCACCTACGTTTACGAGCCATACTGGCTGGACCCAGCCAAGGAATTGGTAGCCTGCCTGAACTTTTACCGCAAGTTGGTAACGCGGTTGCACGTCTGGGACTTGATGGAATTTGTGGCCTATTTGGGCTACCGCGATGGAGTGGAGTGGGCACTGGGGCAGTTGGGGCGTGAGAACGTGGACTCGACCGTGCTGGCCGAGATTGAGGAGCTGGACGCAAAGTTACGCGCCAACGCCGACTACCTGGTGCACGAACTGGAACTCTACAAGCACATCTGGCGGGACGAGCCGGAGGAGTACTGGTGGTGGTATCTGGACGGCGGCAAGCCTGACGGTCCGTTGGAGGCCAGAGAGGTGGTCGGGGAGATGTGGGAGCGAGTTGAAGCGATGTCAGTAACGGCGGTGGCGGAGGAAAGCGCCTCTTACGAAGTGCAATCCCACGACGAGTAAAGCGACCGATGAACGAGCCTGTACTGGTACTTTGTGGTATTGTAACCTTAACGTAAAGGATTGTCAAGTACCCCTACCCTACCCGAACCTGCACCTACTCTCCCAGTCTGCGAGGGTATAGGGGTAATTCATCGTGGGGAGCCGCCGACCTTAAGTTAGGGTAGTTCCCACAGAATGTGTGCAAATCCCAGCCAGTTCCCCAAACGCAAAAGAACCGCCTGCATCTCTGCAAGCGGTTCGTCTCCTCGTATTGATTTGTAGCTCCCCTACCCCACTGGCATCGAGGGTGGGGAGTTATGTAGGGGGACGTTACCAACAAAACATACTACAACACAGCTACATAACCCCTTTTCACATCATTTCTCTGAATGATCCAAGCGCATCCTTGTAACTACCTACCAGGGTAAGCGGAGCGGTAGCGTACTCACGAACCGCTAACCCTGCATCCATCAACCGCTTGGTGTACCGCTCCCACCGAGGTCTCGTCACCTTGCGGCCACTGGGTAATTTTATCTTCTCCCAAGCGCCCCAGGTTGTACCACGTCCACTATAGCTCTCTCGCAAAAAGAAACGGAAGTCACCAGCTTCAGCTCTCCTCAACTCCCGGTTTGGATCACTGACGTAAACCAGTGGTGGCTCCTCACGTTCCTTCTGGTATCTGGGCTTACCTATGACACCGTCACCGTCAATATCGCGTTCAGCGAACTCCTCTACCTTCCACAGCAGACTGCGCCGCTCACTGAGTAGCCGTGAGGTAGAGATCGCAAACACTCCCGCCAACACCATGACTAACACCAAAGCCGGCAGCCACCACGGCAAGCTTGTACCGTAGACGATCACACCTGCGACGATACTGGCAAAAACGCCCCACGCACCAGAGGTCACGAGTGCTTGTGTGACTGGGATGGTGACTTCTCCCTCGATGTTTTGAGATTGTCGTTTAGCCGGCTGTTGACGATATATTAGGTTCTTCATTTTACACCTCTCTCTACAGTACCCTTTAGAGCGGTCTAGAGCACTCCTAACGCGATTTGAGAAGGAATAGGTCCTTATGATACCTAATCTGGTAAAATTGGTGTATGGTCGCCGAGAGAATCTGAAGGCGGGCTAGGCTATGCAGACTCTCCCGGCCTCGATGGTCGCCAGGGCGGGAGGCGGGGATAGGGATGAGCAACCCTTCTTACACCCCCCGCCCTGCGTTGAATGAGCCGACCGCCATAATAGGAGGAAACAAAAACAAGATTGCTTGACGGTCGGCCCCTGGTCATTTCATTTCCCGCCTCAGAGATTTCAGCTCTTCCTGAACCGCAAAAGCCGCCTTGCGTAGATATTCCCTAGCAGTCAGCCCATCATACAAATCGCGCTCGACCATTCGCCGCATAGACTTGGCATACTCCAATGTTTCCTCTCGTGTGGGTTGTCGGCCCGGGCGCTCCCTGCGCATCCGGTCATACTCTGCCACCACCACGGCGTCCGCGATAGCCCGACTTGTCTTACTCAAACTGACTGTCGTCCGGTCACAAGCTCCGAAGAGGACGACTGAGATTTCCCAAAGCGCGATTTCTGAGAGATAGCGAACCGGCTCCCCACCATACCGGCCACGACGAGATGCCTTAACGTCATAGCCGATGCTCATTTGCGATAGGACGCCATCGCCCACGAGAACGAGGATTTCGTCTGCTGTTAGTGTGTCCGAAAGCCGCGAGGCAAACAGTAGGCCAATTTGATCGGCAGCCAGGATGCGGGTTTTCCCGATGGCCTTTGTACTATCGTGGTAGGCCAGCACCGGTATGGTCGGTCTGACTGCCAAGCTAGCGTTGTATGCAAAAGTCTCCACAATGTCCTTGACGGCATCCGGTGGCGGGCCGAAAACGCTCGCGTATCCCGCAATGTTCCGACCGTCCCTCGAGGGTCTGCCCTTTGAATCCATGCGAAACGCGATGCCACCGGTTTTGGTTTCCAGTGTTCGCGGTTTCATTTATCCTCCGTGCGTGGATCGATCTGTTTGTTTTGGTAGTTGGGGCGGAGCATCTTTAAGGCCCAACCGACCGGCAAAAGTTTAGCCAAGATCAACTTCCGAATCCATTTTTCAACCGAATGCTTGTTCCTCCCAAAGTCACCCACGGCGTCCGCGTATAATGCGCCGGCCTTGCTTCTATCGGCGGGAGAAACGTGTGTCATGGCACGTTGCACCTCCGCCTCCAAAACCGCCGCGACCTCTGCCGACTTTCTGAGGCGTTCGACGGTCGGAGGGTGGGGTGGGCACGTCTTTGGTACGCTCGCCGCTTCCTCCTCAGTGATAAGCCCCTCGGCCACCAGCGCAGCCAGAAAGCAATGCAAGCGTCGAGTAGGATTTTCGCTATGCCCGGCTTTATTCAAGAGGGCCAATGCCTTTCTGCCACCCTCAAACCCTTTGACGAACGACCGGGCCAGGTCAGTTTGTTCTCGGAGCCAGTTCATTTCCCACGACAACCTATCAGCTTGGGCGGATAGTTCTCTTCTCCGCCAGGCATGCTCTGGATACTCCTCTAGGGATTTCGATGTCTCTCTCAATCGCTGTAAGATTTCCATACTCATCTTTACTTAACCTCCAAAAGTTAGTTTTCCTGTTTCAAAAAACTCCAAAACGTAAACCCGCGCACCGCTCGCAAGCAGAGGCGCAGGATCGCGCTCCCCATCCAAAATCACGATTTGAGGGGAGGGCGTTTCGACGTAATGGGGTGGAGGGTTGTCCATCATTTTCAGCACGGGCGGCCAGCCCCTTTTCAAAACATAAATCACCTGTGGCTCAGTCATTTTATTTCCTCCAATTTTAGCTCTCCGGTTTCGCTCTCAAATCTCAAAAGGTAGACCCGCCCCTTTTTGCTCAAATTGACAAGGGCATAGTCCGACAGTTGCCCGCGCAGTTCTTCGATTCTGAAAGGTGGCGGACTGCCCAAGCGGGGCAAAGGCCAGTCACGTTTCTGTAGATAGACTGTTTTGGTTTCCATAGTATTCCTCCAAAAGTTTGACCAACACCCTGTCCAGCCGCGCCAGTTCCGGGTCGTGTTTGAGGTTCTTGATTGCGCCCCTAATACGCCAGGCCAGTTGCACCGCGTGATTCACCATATCCACCTGACCATCATTGCCTTTAGACATGGCCCACCTCCGCTATTTTTTTGACGACCTGGAAAAAGCATTGGCGACTCCTCATCACCTGCTCCTCGTCGTAGTCAGCCGTAGCTCGCACTGGCTTGTTGAACATCTCCACCCACTCCTCTAGGGAGAGTGCGGCGACTGCCCGAAGTTTAGCAGAGTAGTTGATAACTTCAACCTCTTCCGCTTCCTCCAATCTCTCAACACGTGTATGGAATTTCATCTTCGCTTGCTCTCCTTCGCCAGTTTCTCCAACCTCAGTATCCTCTCGCTCAGGTCTTGCGCCTCACGCATCTGAGGCCCCAGTGTCAAGATCGTCCTTGCCGCTGAGCACCTCGCGGTTGGCGCGTTGCTCGCATCGCTGTGAATCTCTGCCAACGTTGCAAGTGCATCTTTCATAGCTAGAGCCGTCTGTCGTGTAACTTCGGCAAGCTCCCTGTCTAGCGCCTCACTCACTGCCGCTCTGACGTGCGGCTCTCTCATATAATTCAAGCCGGTGTTTTCGCTCAATCCGCAGGACTCGGCAGCGGACTTGATCGTCTTGTTCCTCAGCATCGCCACGACGAACTTCTCTTGATTCGGGCTTAGTGTTTTTTGTGGTTCCTGTGCCATATTTTTAACCTCCTTAACTTATGCTTAACTTCGCTCCCCCTACCCTTTACGTAAAGGGTAGCCTGTGCGCGGCGCGGTGTGATAGCGTTCAGATTTTCTCTAATACCAAGTAACAACAGTTCACTCTCTTCTAGTTCCCAGTTTTGAGTTTACCACCTTAAAGGTGGTGGTAAACTACAAACTACTGGTAGCTGTTTTTAACCCCCCTAAAAACACTTAAAAACTGAGAAACTAGCTATACAGGGTGGCATTGTGTGCTCCCTTGCGTGATGTCACTTCACCAGTTTCATCCAGTGTTTCAATCCGCTTCTTGATGAAGTTAGCACTGATGTCACTTGGCAACTCCTCCTGTACCTGCTCGATCAGTGTAGATTTGTTGATGTCGGGAGAAGCCTCGACTACCTCCAAGATCACTCTGTTGGTCTTGTCGTATTTGCCTTCGACTCGCAGGCCATAGAACTGAGCTGATGCCAACTCAATCGTTCGAGGTTTCCAACTGTACTTGAACGCCGCACCAAACGGCTTAACGTCAGGCCAGCGTGACTTGGTGCTCTTGACTACCACGTCGCTGCTATGCTCTTTTCGTTCAACTAGGAGAGCAAGATCGAGCGAAGCCTCGATGGAACTGTGGCCTCTCAAACTCTCTCCTGCTCGCGTGGTAAAGCCGGTACTCTTCCTTTGATGGTGGATGACTAGTACCGCTGAACCTGTCTCCTCTGCCAGCCGTCTGAGGTTTGACAACACGCCGTTCATCTGGTTGCTGTTCTCGTCAACACCGCCATTGACAGTGCTTAGATTGTCAATGCAAATGAGTTTAGCTTCCACCTTCAGGGCCACGTCAATCAGATAATCTATGCTCCCATCATCGCTCGCGTTCAGTGGTGGGTGCGGCATACTGACGTAGTGCAATAGCGTGGTATCCGGCTCTAATCCTTTTGCTCTGGCGATAGCCTCGAACCGTATGTCACTTACAAGCTCTCCGTTGTCCCTGTCAACCCATAGCACGGGGACCTTGAGAGTAGGAACCGGGTATACATTTTCTTCACTCGGTGCTGGTGGTAACCAGTCAGTACCACTAGCAACACTCAAAGCCAAGTCCGCGACTAGCAGAGATTTGAGGGAACCAGGTCTCCCGTATAGAACATTTAGTGATGGCAACGCTAGTATCCCTGCCGCGATGAAACACACGTCAGGTCTGGGAGCAAAAGCATCTGCTAATGTGCGAAGTCGCCAACCCGTCCCAGCCGTCTCTTTGAGATAGTCTCCCAATCTCTCCCATGCGTCTGTAGCTATCTTGCGTCGCTGAAGGGGATTATTCACTGCATTAGCGGCCATAGCCGCGTCACTGGCGACCATCATCAAGGTCTGACCGTTCACGTCTATACTCTCCTCTTGGGTGTCGTGTTCATCATTCTGCATCGCTCGCTTCCTCCTGCTGGTAGGGAATTGGGAGCAGTCCCCTCTCACGAGCCGCTTCCCAAGCCGCTCGCCGTAGCGCGGCGCTGGCACTCATTCTCTCATACTCCGCTAATCGCCGGATGACCTCGCGGTCGTCGGCATTGAGTGCTAGTTGAAACCTCTTCGTTTTTCTTAACATTTCAAACCTCCCCTTGAAATTTGTACAAGTGTACCATAAAACTGACAAAAACACAATAGTACATTGGTACTGAAACCCGTATATGCAGGGGTTGAGCAGCTATGCAACCCCCACATCTTGGGGTTGGACTTGCCAACCTTAAAGGACTTAAGATTGGGGAAAAGTGCTCAAAAAACTTAAGATTGGGCGGGTTTGGAGGGAATATGGCTCACACAGGTATATGAGGGGTACACACGCGGGAGATCGAAACGAGGGTTTCCGAGGGTATTTGGGGAGGTTTTACCCGTGATTTGTCAACAGCGTACCGAATTTCGCGGCTCTCCAAAAAGTTCGCACTTTTGCTGGCACGAGATTTCAGAAGTGTATACAGGTAATAAACAACGCCAAAAACGTGTATCTGCGGTAGTCGTTTTACTTCTCCTCCCCGTATGAGATGTAACACTCGGCAGGGTCTTGCATCCTGCTCTCAGCGTGAAAGTATTTCAGTGTCGTGTTGAAGCTCCGGTGTCTGGCCATTGACATCACTGCCATCGGGTCGGCTCCGTGTCGGATTGCAGAGGTTATAGCACTGTGCCGCAGACTGTGAGTTGACTTGCGAGAGCCGATAATACCGGCTTCGTCAAACCTGGCGCTCACCATGCCCCTGATCGGTCTGGTCTGTAACCTCTGGCCCTCGTTTCTGCGGCTCAGAGAGATGAACAGCGGAGCACTGTCGTCATTGTCACCGACGAGCACCTTGCGCACCTTCAACCATTCACGGATGGCGTGTTCCTGATGGGGAGGTATGACTACCACTTCATCAGCACTCAACCGGCCCTTGCCGTGGACCCATAGGACGAGATGGTTTCTGTCGTTAACCAAGTTGCCCAGGTTAGCTCTGTGAACCTCAATCGTCCTCAGCGCACAGTAAGCCATCAAGGAGATGATCGCTCTATCCCTGATACCCTTCACGCTGTTGGAGTTGCAGGTATCTAGGACGGCCAGCACTTCGTCACTGAGCAACTCGCGCTTGTGATGAACTGTTGGGGACTGTTTGAGCCCCTTGATTTGCGAAGCGGGACTTACGGAGATTTGCTCTGTAATGACCTGCCAGCGGTAGAAGGAACGGACGGCTACCAGCCGCATGTTGGTGGTTTGCAAGCTGAACCTCTCAGCCAGCCACCCTCTGTAGGAGATCATAGTCTTGGGCGTCACGTCACCTATACCTTGCTCTAGCAACCAGCCCGTGAAGACTCGGATACCACGGTGGTAAGCTCTGATGGAAGCGGGAGCTAGACTGTCGGCATCTTTGCAGTACTGCAACCAGTCCTCAATCTGGTCTGGCGCACTTACGACAATCGTGGTATACTCTCTCTGTGGTACTAATGCTTTGCTCATCTCAACCCCCTTCGTGTATATTATACGACGCTAAATCGGTAAGTAAACCTGAGTACCGGTACTCTCTCGAATTACCTGTACTGGTACTTAACGGCAATTACGAACCAATCAACGTCTGCAACACGAAACGGGCCATGGGATTGATCCTGGCGGATAAGGCCATGGTGATGGAGAATGGCCGGGGGTTTATTCGCACCGTCTCCCGCACCTACGAGCGCCCGTCTGTCATCCGCCTGGTCTACGTGGTGCGCAGGCCGCGTCCTCGCGTGCGGCTGTGCAAGCGGGAGATTTTACGCCGGGACGAGCACCGCTGCCAGTACTGCGGGAGAGAGATGGGTCAACTGACGCTAGACCACGTCGTGCCTCGCCACCGGGGAGGGCAGCACCGTTGGGAGAATCTGGTAGCAGCCTGCCCGCAATGCAATCGGCGTAAAGGCGGACGCACGCTGGCAGAGGCGAGAATGAAGTTGCTGCGCCGGCCTCGCGAGCCGCGACCTACAGCACGATACCTCTTCGGGCGCTACGCAGCGGGCAGTGGCATGTGGGCCAAGTACCTGGAAGGTTGGTAGAAGGCAGAGGTGCGACGCATTTCACAAGTGCGTCGCACCTTGTTTTATTATACTTTGGTCCCCCTGCTCTTTTCTTGACCTTCCCCCCTCGCAGATCATAACCTCCTGGTCACGCACCTGCACCCAATCGCCGGTGCGAATACACGAGATGTCAACCTGGTCCACCATGGGGATCTCGGCGATGATCGCTCCCACGGCCACGACGGGATCGGCCTCGGCGTTGATGATCGCTGCCGGGGCCAGGCCGTTGCGCGCCAGCCGGTAGAGCGTGTAGGAGCCGACCGTGCTGCCCTTGCCGGTGGGAAAGACGAGTACACGCCCGGCCACGCATTGACCTTCGAGCGGATGACTGATCTCGATGACTACGCCAGTATCCGGGTCCACCCCACCCAGGAAGCCGATAGGGTCGGGCGATACCAGCGCTTCGCCAGCAGCATAACCGGCTTTGACCACGCGGGCGTGAACGTGGTAGTCAGAAGTGTGAACGCTCAACCTAT
>Ga0114922_10002044_pt1 | contig 19071 bp, 16 predicted proteins | sample AartaG_FD_100975 | JGI IMG/M metagenome (GOLD analysis project Ga0114922, IMG submission 100975) | Deep subsurface microbial communities from Aarhus Bay to uncover new lineages of life (NeLLi) - Aarhus_00045 metaG | ecosystem: Environmental > Aquatic > Marine > Oceanic > Sediment | place...
GAGTGGCTATGTGGGCTCTGATGCGTGCCAGGATTGCCACGAAACCGAATATGAAAATTTCAAGAGCTATGCCAAGAAGGCCCACTCTTATGAAAGCATCAAGGTAATGAAAAAGGGTCTCACGGAGGCAGAGTTTCGCAAGTGCTTCGAGTGTCACACCACCGGATACAAAAAACCGGGTGGGTTCCGCTCCGAACAGGAGACGCCCAACCTCAAGAATGCGGGTTGTGAGGTCTGTCACGGCCCGGGGAGTCTTCATGTTGAAACCGGGGAACCGGAAGACATTATAGGGAGCATGACGGCAAAGGATTGCGAGGTCTGCCATAGTGTAGAGCGGGTGGGTGCCTTTCATTACAAGCCCCTGATCCACGGGGGGGCACACTGATTGGACGTTTCGGAATTTTTGCAACTCGCTGCAACCATAGGTTTTTTGGCGGCACCCGATTTATGGTATTCACAAGGAATGATGGAGTGATGGAGTACTGGAGTAGTGGGTAGTAAAAGGAGAGCGATGGAGGACAGATAAACCCATCACTCCAATACTCCATCACTCCAACCTGCCCGCTCGTGCCTCGCAGTGGCAGGCGGGTACTCCAATTGGGGCAAAGCCCCTAACTTCTGGAGGTGAAGTTCATGACAAACTGGATAGATAAACTACTAAGAACGACTAATCTTCGCACTAAGATACTGGTGGCAACGATCGTGGTGGTCGCGGGATTTACCGGGGTATTCCTCTATCAAACCCTGTCTTTTCATACTGAGAGCGCCTTGAATCAGGTGGCAGAATCGAGCCAAAGCCTGCTCGAAAACACGTACAGTGCCATCAAATATCCCATGTCAGTTGGAGACAGCAAGACAGTTGAGAAGCAACTGAAGGACATAAAAGACCATATGGAAGGTGTTGAGGTCTACATATTGGACTTCGGCAAGAGGCTCACCTATGCCTCAGAAGTAGACCGCATTCATACCGACATCACGCACTATCTGTGGAAAAAAGAGACCCAGGAGGCGCTTGCTGATGCATTAGGGACAGGATTGTCGCCCGGGGAGTCCTTTACGGAGATCAGAGACGAGGAGGCTTTCCTCGTTACTATAAAGCCCCTTTTGAATGAAGGCCCCTGTCATCACTGCCACGGGGCGAGCAAAAAAGTCCTGGGGGCCATGGTTGTCAAACACCCCGTAAAAGAGGTTTATACGTCGCTTGCTGCGACCAGAAATCGCTTGATTATCTTTTCTGTTGTGGAGATCATTGGGATCATACTTGTCATAAACTTTTTGTTTAATCGACTGGTAACGCGGCGCATCAAAATCCTGGCGGAAAAGACGGGTCTGGTCTCAGCCGGAGATATCACAGTGGAAGTTCATGATGATTCTCATGACTCCATTGGGAGGTTAGCTCAGAATTTTGACCAGATGATTAGACACATCCGTGATCGTATGGAATATGCCAACAGCCTCAAGCTGGGGATCTCAGATCCTTTCTTTTTGGTCGATCCTGATATGAAGGTGACCTATATGAATGATGCCGCTGCCAGAGTTGCGGGTGTTCGTCCTGAGGAGATTCTGGGGAAGAAGACCTGTGAACAGATATTCAACAGCGATGTGTGCCATACGGCGTGCCCTGTGAAAAAGGCCATGGAAACCGGAGAGGCCACCGTCGGTTCCAGGGTCAGCATGAAAAATGCTGAGGGAAAGGAAATTCCTGTTATGACCAGTGCCGCTGCCCTGAGAGACTCTGCGGGCAAGATCCTGGGCGGGTTTGAAATTATTCGCGATATCTCCAAAGAAGTTGAAGCAGAATCGGTGCTCAGGGATTCTTACCTTAAGGAAGAAGAAGCAAAGAAGAACATGCAGGAGAGGGTCAAGAGCCTTTCAGGTATCTTGAGAAAAGTTGCCGAGGGCGACCTCACGGTGAGGGACGAAGCAAGTGGTGAAAATGATGCAATGGACCAACTGGTTGAGAGAACCAACGAAACCATTGATCACATGCAGGAACTTATTGGCCAGACGAAAAAGGCTGCCCTCACAGTGGTCAGCGGAGTCCGGCACATCTCTGAAGGAAACCAGGAGCTTTCACAGCGCACCCAGCAACAGGCCGCCACTGTGGAAGAGACGAGCGCAACCGTGGAACAACTGGTATCCAATATCAACCAAAACGCCATCAATACCCAGCGGGCCGATAGTCTTTCAAAGGAGGCCGTGGCCGTGGCCGAGGAGGGTGGAGATACAGTTGAAAAGACAACTCAGGCCATGAACGACATGTCGGAAGGCAGCCGCAAAATCGTAGACATGATGGATTTGATCAACGAAATAACCTTTCAGACGAACCTTCTTTCGATCAATGCTGCCGTGGAAGCAGCACGGGCCGGAGAACATGGGCGGGGGTTTAATGTTGTTGCCAACGAAATACGCAGTCTTGCAAAGAGAAGCTCAGAGGCGTCCAAGGATATTCAAAGCCTTGTCCGTGATATCATGGAAAGGGTTGATACGGGCAAGGAGTGGGTTGGCCAGCTTGAGAACGGATTTAAGAAGATTGTCCAAACTATTAAGCAGGTTTCTGATGCTCTTGGCGAGGTTTCCCTGGCCACCCAGGAAAGTTCAACAGGAGTTCAGCAGATTGACCAGGGAGTGAACGAGATGAGTGATGTGGTTGCACAGAATTCATCACTGGTGGATCAACTGGCTGGTGCTACAGAGCATCTCAACGAAAAAGCCGGCTTGCTACAGGGGATGACTGAGAAGTTCACGTTGGGCGATCAGGGCGATATCAAGGCTGAAGAGCTCAGTTTTAACAAAAGCGCTCCAGTGTCAAAGAAAGAGAGGCGAGGAACCACGCGCCCCGCTACAAGGCCCTTACGTGAGGAGTTGGCTGTTCAGCACCCCATTGAAGAGAAACCGGATGACTTAATAGAAAAAGAGCTGGATGAGGAATTCGAGGAATTCTAATGTCTGAAATTCAGCAACATGTGATCTTTTCAATAAATGAACAAATATATGGTATTGAAATCCTCAAGATAAAAGAGGTCGTCAGTTATCAAAAGATCACACCTCTTCCCAATATGAGAGGCTTTATCAAGGGGATTATCAATCTGAGGGGGATTATTCTGCCCGTATTTGATTTGAGGGGAAAGTTTAATCTTCCGGAAACCACTTACACCGGTTTTCACATAATCATTGTGATGGAGATATCGGGAAGAATTGTGGGGGTTATCGTAGATGAGATTTCGGACGTGGTGGAACTCTTGTCCGAGGAAGTTCAAGCCCCTTCCAATCTTCCTCCTGATGCGCAAGCCGAATATATCAAAGGAATTGGGAAAAAAGAACATGAGCTTATCATCCTGTTGGATGTGGATCGACTCCTGAGTCCGGAGGAACTCGAAATCCTGGATGGTGCGTGATCACTAACACGTTACCTATTTTGCCTGCGGTGGACTGAACTTTAGTATGCGCAGGTAGTTTCCAAAGAAATCCCTCGAATCCCGTTGATCCTGTCGAATTCTTAAAAATGAAAACAAAGGATACGCATTCTTGTACCGATTTTACAGCCAGAAGTTCAAGAAAACAGTCATAATGCTCACAGCAGGTGAGTATTTTGCGACTCAAGATGGTGAGGTACTTTACACTGTTGTGGGCTCTTGTATTGCCGCCTGCATCTATGACAAGGAAAGAAAAGTGGCAGGGATGAACCATTTTTTGCTTCCGGGAATGGTGCGTCCTGATGAAATGCTCTCCTGTGAACTCGGCCGATACGGTATATTTGCAATGGAGCTATTGATCGGTGAACTTATCAAGTTGGGAGCACGAAGAGAAGGCCTCCAGGCCAAGTTGTTTGGGGCGGGCAATGTGTTGAAATTTAGAAGCAGTGACGGCGATATAACCGGATCCAATATCCGTTTTGCAAAAAAATTCCTGGAACTGGAAGGTATCCCCACAGTAAAGGAAGACCTGGGAGGGAAGGGCGGCAGGAAGATCTTGTTCTTTAGTGATAGTAATCGAGTCCTTTTGAAACGATTTGATACTCAAAGAGAGCCACGATTCTTTCAAGACGAACAGACTTACAAGAAAAGGATTTTCCAAAAAGGACCGGAAAAATCACGTGTGGTGCTGTTTTAACAGATGAAACCAATCCGCGTGCTCATTGTTGACGATTCACCCACTGTGCAATCGGTTCTGACGAGTCTCATCTCGGCAGAGCCTGATATTGAGGTGGTGGGAACTGCTTCGGATCCCTTTGAGGCAAAGGATTTGATCGTAAAAAAAAGGCCTGATGTGATCACCCTGGACATTGAAATGCCTCGAATGGATGGGATCACCTTTCTGAAACGCCTTATGAGCTTCCGTCCTCTCCCGGTGATCATGATCAGTTCCTATACCCACGAAAACAGCATACGCACCCTGGAAGCCCTGGATGCCGGGGCTCTTGATTTTATTGCCAAACCTACAGGGGATGTCAGGACCGGTCTTCGGGAATTAAGACATGAGATTGCCAGCAAGGTAAGAGCGGCAACACGGGCCAGGATCAAACCCTCTGTTCTGTTTGGCAAACCCGAAAAACCTGTACCGATAGCGAAAATTAGGCCCTCGAACAAGATCATTGCCATCGGGGCCTCAACAGGTGGCACTCAGGCCATACAGAGAGTGCTGGGGTCCATGCCTTCGAACATAAATGGAGTTGCCATAGTCCAGCACATGCCGGCTCGCTTTACAAAGACCTTTGCCCAGATGTTGGATACATTGTTCCCCATGGACATCAAGGAGGCCGAGGACGGGGATCGCCTTGATGCAGGCAGAGTGCTGGTGGCACCCGGTGGGTGGCACCTTCAGGTGGCCAAGGGCAACAAGGGATATTACGTGCGGCTGCAAGACGGCCGGCCGGTCAAACACCAGCGGCCTTCAGCAGATGTCTTGTTCCACTCGGTTGCAAAGAGTGCAGCCCACGATGCTATTGGCATCCTCCTTACCGGGATGGGAAATGATGGGGCCGATGGCTTGCTGGCTATGAAGCAGGCCGGGGCTTTTACCGTTGCGCAGGATGAAGCCACCTCCGTGGTGTTTGGCATGCCCGGGTCGGCTATCGAACGTGGTGCCGCTGAAGTGGTGGCCCCCCTGGATGACATAGCAGATATTGTTCTTTCGAGGCTCAAATCATGACCCAGGAAACTACCTATGGCCAAGATACTTCTCATAGACGATAGCCGGCTGATTGCCCATGTGGCCAAGACGATATTGACCAAGCGGGGACACGAGGTCATTTTGGCTCAGGATGGCCTGGCCGGCCTGGAGGCAGCCAAATCTGAACGGCCGGACATGATCCTGTTGGATTTGATCATGCCCGTCATGGACGGCTACCAGGTATGTGAAAAGTTGAAACAGGAGGACAGCACCAAGGAAATACCTGTCATTATGCTCACGTCAAAGGCTGAGCCGGCCGACAAGGTCAAGGGTCTGGAGATGGGGGCCCTGGACTATATGGCCAAACCATTTGACGAAGGCGAGTTGGTTGCCCGTGTGAATATACATGTGCGACTGAAGGAACTCCGTGAAGCCCTTGAGGAAAAAAATCGGCAGCTCCAGGAAATGGCCAACCGAGACGGGCTGACAGGTCTGTTCAACCACCGATATTTCCACGAGCAGTTGTCGAAGGACTTCTTGCGCGCCAGACGGTATCATGAGTCTTTATCGTGCATTTTGTTTGATATAGACTACTTTAAGAAATTCAACGATAATTACGGCCACCAAACAGGGGACGTCGTATTGAGTACCCTGGGACGTGTCATTGAAGAGGCGATCAGGGACAGCGATTTTGCGGCTAGATATGGGGGTGAAGAGTTTGCGGTCATTTTGTATCACGCCGATCAGCCGGCAGCGGTTCATGTGGCTGAACGCCTGCGGCAGATGGTGGAAGACCGTGAAATCCATGATAAAGACAAAATGCTGCATGTCACCATCAGCGTAGGGGTTGCCACATTTCCGCACGAGGAAATCCGCGATTCAAAGAAACTGATCGAATGTGCTGATAAGGCGTTGTATAAGGCCAAGGAAAATGGCCGGAACCGGGTGGAGGCTTTTAAAGTGAGCTAAAATGCCTAAAGTGAGCTAAAGTTGTGGAACTTGCCTTCGGCAAGAACAATTTAGAACAGATAGAATACCTTAACTTTAGGCACTTTCAACCCTGGCCCAGACCTGGTTTACACGCTTAGTAGACTGATTCTAGCATATAGCGCCAGGGCGGGCTTTAGTTCACTTTAGGCACTTTTATATGAATGCTTATCAGGCGCCAACTGATGAAGAGATCCAAAGGATCAACCGGCTCCAGCGCGATTTTTTCAGCGAACTCATCCACGTGTTTGACCCGCCTTTGCCTGAAGGCGTACCGGAGCGTCTGAAAAAGATTGTGGCATCTGCCAGGATAGCTAAAGGCGATGTTGTGCTGGATGTTGGTACTGGTACAGGGATATTGGTGCCGCTAATTCAAGAGTATGAGCCTGATACCATCTTTGTCTGTGATCTTTCGGATATCATGCTGGCTCATTTGCAAAAACAGTATCCGTATGTAAAGACCATTGCGGCAGATATCCGGGATCTTGCTATGCCGGATGGCGGTATTGACGTGGTTTTCATGAATGCGTGTTATCCTAATATTGTGGACAAAGGGAGCAGCTTTGCAAATACGAGCCGAATAATGAAACCAGGTGGCCGCATGGTTATCAGCCATCCCCTGGGAAAATCATTTGTTGGATTATTGAAGGAAAAATCACCTTTTCCCCTGGATGACTTTCCGGAAGAATCCGAGGCTGAAACCTTGCTTGAGCCTTATGGGTTCGACATTACAGATTTTGTTAACGAGGAAAAACTCTACATTCTGGTAGCCACAAAGCGGCATGAAGGCTGACACCCGCCTAAAGCGTGATAGGCCCCAGCCAGGGGACTTCACATAGATTATCCTGATTCTCATAGTTATGATCGGCATCCTTCATTCCTCGGTTTACACTTTTCAATAATGCGGGCCTTCGCCGCGCCGCAGCGGCTACGGCCGCGCAGGCGGGCGCCAAGAGATAAATTCTTTTGTTCGTACTTTTTGGTGTCAGGTGTCAGGTGTCAGGTGCAAGAAACACTGAAACCTGAACACTGAAACCTGAAACCTGAACACTGAAACCCCAAACCTGGAGTGGTGAAAAAAAGTGTAAACTACTTTGTGGCGAAAATGAAGGATGCCCTATAATCAAAAGGAGGGAAAGCATGTCTGATGGATTGGACGTTATTATTGTGGATGACGAACCAGGTGTATGTGAAGTGCTCTCAGGAATCATCGGGAGATTCTATACGTGGGGTGATGTACTTGCCATTACAAATGCCGATGAGGCAATATCGTATTGCCTAAGTCGTGATATCAGCGTTGCGATTTTTGTAATAGATGTATTTCTTGGCGAAAAAAGCGGGTTTTATTTTCTTGATACCATTGGGGAAAGATTTCCCGCAGTCTATCAAGACACGATCATGATCACCGGAAATGCCAGTGATGATGTGGTGAATATGTGCATGGCCTCAGACGTTAACTATCTATTGGAGAAACCCATTAAGCCATACGCTTTGCAGCTTGCGGTCAGAGCGATAGTAGCGAAATACATGAAATTTGCCAGGAAGCTAATGCAAGATCCGGCTTTTGCGGTGAGCGTGGCAAGATTTTAGGTGCCTTGACATCTTTGCCTGCCTGTAATAGCCTCCTCATCAAAATCCTTGACACACAACCTGTATTGAACCCATCATTTCAGTACACCTTTCCATGATTGAAGCCCATGGAACAATATCGGATGGCTTTGAGCCCGTTTTTTTGGGACACAGATGGATTCAGAATTCCATTCTGGAGTACCGGAGGGGCAACCGTAAACTTCCATTGTTGAAGGGAAGGGCGGTCATATTTCCTGAAAGGCACTTTGCAGCCGCCCTCATGCACCTTTATGTCGGCACCTTTTCGCTGGCAGAAATCGCTGACATGGTCTCAGTCACACGTGCTGAGCTCAGCTTCTTGCGCACGCAGATAGATTTCATGACGCTGGTTGATACCCTTAAGGTGTTGTTTACCAGGTATTTCAGGGATAAGCTGATTTTGAACGAATATAGACCTGGTGAGTATGCCTCCATTGCTGCCGAATACGCCATCTTTGAAGAGCTTGCCCGAAATCAGATACGTTTTCCCTTGTTCAGGCGGATGAAAGCGCTTGCTACTTCGATCTCTGATAAGGTAAAATTCGATCTTTCCGTGGACCTGTACGATCTGCAAACATTCAAGAAATTGTTCAGCTTTTTCGTGTTTGAGGAATCTTTTCTTCCGGCTTTGTCAAAACCGTCTTTCCAGCACCTGAAAAGGGTTGCAAAGGAAATCGTTTGGAAAAGGCTAAGGGCGGATTATGATGAACTTGATTCCTTACTTTGTCTCGATCTTCCAGGAAACGGGGTGAAGGATGCACTAAGAAAATGTTTTGCTTTTCTAAAACTTCAACAGGCCGATTTTATTGCCAAACAGCCGATTTGCAGTTAGCTGGTATGAAAGGAGGAGCCATCGTGGTATCATGAGTGAGGAAGTGGACTATTTCAAGGAAAAGCTGAAGAACCTCAATCGAAAATGGGCGATTTTGGGTGGTTGCATCTTACTCGTTCTCCTTGTCGGGTTGGGATATTTTGGGGTTTATAGGCCTGTCATTGTTATGGATACAGACCAGGCAGGCATTTATATCAAGAACAAGGGTGGCATGGATGCGCTCGTTTACAAGGTAGACGGCTTTTGGTATTGGGCCGGCCAGGTAGCCTTATTGGCGAACATGCCTGGCATCCACCAGCGGGTTGGTCCGGGGGCAGCCCCGGTCAGATTGCAGATTCCCGATATCCCCATATTTGGTGGGCAAGCCACTCAAGAAAGCCCTTGCTACATGAAGCTTGCGGTGCGCTACAGGATTCCTGGCATTCCCATATTCAGATATACTACACCGTTGTACTTTGAGTATGATTTGAACCGTAAAATATGGGCAGCAACAAAGACCATCCCTCCCAGGTACAGGTCCCTCGGAAACCTTGCGATAGGCAATATTGGCGAAATTGAACTAGACTTCCATTAAGGATCCATACAGAGACAGGAGATTAGGTCAGCATGGACGAAGACCAGAGTCATAAGATGGCTGAACAGCCGTCCACCCAGATGATATTCAGGTACTTTCTTATCATATTCCTAATTGCCATCTTCTTTGTGGGTAAGCTCCTGTGGCCCTTCTTGTCTATTTTAGTGATGGCCTTTGTATTGACCGGTACCTTTTATCCTGTCTACCGTTTCTTTGGCAAGAAGATGCGGCCAAGCCTGGCATCTCTTATCACATGTTTGGTCATATTCCTGGTGGTTTTTCTGCCTATAGTCTTTTTGGTGGGAGCCCTTTCCAGCGAGGCGTACGGCCTGTACCAGATGGGCAGCAATGCTGCTATCGGCCAGGATATTAAACAGCTTTTTCAAGACAGCAAGTTTGTCGAAAGTATCGAAAAACTCCTTGCAAACTACGATATAAGAATCACTGCCGAGCAGTTTAACAAGGGCCTGTCGGAAGTTGGGAAGTTTATAGGCCTTTTCTTGTATCAGCAGGCCAGTGCAGTCGCCTCTAATGTCTTAACGTTTGTGCTCAATTTTGCATTTATGCTGCTGGTGATTTTCTTTCTGTTAGTTGATGGCAAGAAGCTTATCAGTTTCCTCATAGAACTTTCCCCACTTCCCGAGGATCAGGACAAAAAACTTATGGGTAAATTCCACGAGATGGCCTCGGTCGTCCTCATCGTAAACGGTATATCCGGGCTGATTCAAGGATGTATGGGGGGTGTTGTTTTTGCCATCTTTGGCTTAGGTTCGCCTTTTCTTTGGGGGTCTATCATGGCCATTCTCGCCTTTTTCCCCATCCTTGGTACTTCTCTTGTATTTATCCCTGCCTCTGTCTATCTTTTCTTAAAGGGTAGAATAGCGGCAGGTATTTTTTTCATCGTCTTTTGTTTAGTTGTTTCATCTGTTATAGAATACGTGGTCAAACCAAAGCTTGTGGGAAACAAGGTGAGAATTCACACACTTTTGGTTTTCCTTTCCGTTTTGGGAGGCCTGAAGGTATTCGGAATTCTTGGTATCATCTACGGTCCCCTGGTCATCACCGCGTTCTTGACCCTGACTGACATCTATCGCTCAAGTTACGAGACCTACATAAGAAAGGCTTAGCGCTAAGCCTATGAGTCAGAACTAAATGACCCCGCCTCTTTGAGCGGGGTCATTTAGTTGGATAGTTACTACAATCTCCCTGTTAAGGTCTACGCTTGCTCACCTCCCGTCACCGGCCTGCGATGCATCCGTAAGAAGCAACCCAGCACGAATAGCGCCACCAGGAGTCCGGCCAGAATCCTCGTAACCACACATGCCTTAATGAGGACATAGCTAATGCCTACCAGTGGCATAAGTGCCAGACGGATAATGGGCTTGGACCAGGTGTGAGTGTTGATGAGATCCGCCCAGAATGGACCGTACCGGTAATACATCCTGACAAACCATCTGCCGGACATGTTTGTGAGCAGGCGCTGGTCTCTGAAATCTCTCAACAATTCTACGTGGGGTTCTGCGTATGAGCCGAAGGCTGCGGTTGCAATAAAACATCCGCCGCCGCTACTGCTTCCGCCGCCACCGCCAGATGAACCAGCGCCTTCGCTCGTCTCAACGCCACCACTGCTTGCTTCGGCAAGCCCGCCCGGGTCCACAATGAAGCCATTAACTACTCCGTCGCTATCGCCATAGCCGCCGTCCTTGACTTCTAAGGTTAGAGATCGGCCGTCGTTGTTGAAGGTCGTATGTTCCGAGTAGTCCTGCCAGCCGTTGATTGTGTCGTATTTGTAAAAGACCCTGGCCTTTGAAATATCTTTTGAGAAATAGATTCTCACCATTACAGTGGCTCCGGGCTCAGTTACACTTAGGCGATAAGAGAAAAGTCCAAAGGAAAGATTGCTGGGCCTATTGGTATTGTCGGAAATGGTTGCCGGATCAATCGTCTCCAGGGCTTCGATGGACGTAATGGAATCCGAGGCCTTGCAAACACCAATGGTGGCATTATAAACCACGGATTGTATGCATTTAATGAGCTCGCGTTGGTTGTTATCAGGAGTGTCGTCTCCATTGAGGTCCACGGAATTATCAACTTCTTGATCGTCTGGAACGCCGGGAACGCCATTGTCGTCAACATCGTTGTTGTACGAGGCGGTGGTGAACTTAATAGCATCAGAAATAACATCAGACCAGTCTGAGGGCTCCAGATAGACATCGTAGAATCGAACGCGAACATAGTACGTGGTGTCTGGCTTCAACAGTGTGTGCGGAACGGGCAGTTCCGTGAGGTGATTGGTGCAGGTCACATCAAGAATCGGGGAGTCCTTGAAGTCCTCTTGCTTGCTGATCTGCCATTGGCTTTGGCTGTGGAGGTCGCCGTCCGGGTCCGAGAAAGGTTCGGTGGTGATAAGTAACAGCAGGTCGCACCCCATCTGACCATAGTAGGGTGATGTGATAACCGGCTCAAGCGGGGCAAGATTCGACGCTGGCACGTCTACGATCGTCACCATCTTTTCCGCGTTTTTTGTCACGCTGTCGAACGTGTAGCTAGCCTTGACGGTGACTGTCTCATCGCTCATCACCTCTGAGGTGGAAAGCACAGCGCTGTCATTGATGGTGGCATAGAGGGATTCTACACTCCAGTCCGCGGTGTCGGTGACGTCTTGGGTAGTTCCATCGCTGAACGTGGCCGTGGCTGTGTAATTAGACGTTGAATTTTCATTCACTGAACTTGCGCCGGTGATGGACAGGCCGGTAAGGCTAGGCGCAACGTCCGACAAGATGTCAATATCACAGGTGTCCGTGGATTGAAGGCCACTGTTATCGGTCACGGTCAACCGGAAGGTCAGTGATGATTCGCCTGGTCCAACACCCGGAGCCGGGGCGGTAAAAGTTGGCTGGGCTACTGACGGATCAGATAAGGTAACAGCAGGACCTTCTGTCTTGGTCCAACTATAGGAACGAATAGTGCCCTCAGGATCATAGGAGTTTGAACCGTCCAAAGTGACTGTGTCGCCTTCATTCACCGTCTGATCTGGACCCGCAAGGGCGACAGGTGCCTGATTCGCATTGGAGACATTGATAATCACAGTATCAGTATCTTTCAGACCCTCATCGTCGGTGACCTCTAACTGAAAAGTGAGGGCCTCGCCTCCACCGCCGACAGATGGTGCTGTAAAAGTCGCCTGAGGTGCCGTAGGATCAGACAGGGTCACAGAAATGCCTGCCGTTTGAGTCCACAGGTAGGATTCAATAATAGAATCGGGATCTGTTGAATTGGAGCCGTCCAATTCGACCGTCACACCCTCGTTGACCGTCTGATCAGTATCGGCATCGGCCGTGGGCGGAAGGTTTGGTTGATAGCATACTTCATTGGAATCCCCACTCTCGTTGCCGGAAGTATCAAAGGCCCTCACCACAAAATAGTAAGTGGTATGATCATCAAGATCATAAATAGTGCAGCTTGTCTCAGTTTTATCCCCTTCCCAGTTCGGATCACTGTAATTGTAACTTTGGCCTTCTAATCGGTAGAAAATTCTGTACCCTGCCAGATCTCCTTCGCTATTAGCATCCCAGGCCAATGTTACGTCAACTGCATAGACATTCTGGGGGAATAGAAAAAGAATTGGGGCCAAAACGACAAAGAATAGAAGACTGAAAAGGAAAAAACCGGAAGATTGGGGTCGTGAAAATTTTGCTGATAATATATTAAATGATGACATGACAGCACCTCCAGAGTGTGTTTAGCCGTGCTCAACACAGCTTCCAGGAGGTGCTGCGTATGCCCGGTAGCCCTGCTACCTTATCTTTGCAATCTTAGACTTAGGCCAGCAGCTTTGCGTCCCACCCTTTCGAGTGGTTTGCCTTTTTCGAACATTCTTTTATGCTTTGTAATTCAAAGAAGCTGTCCACTGAAATAGCAACATGCGTGCCAGATGACCCGGCAGAAAGACTGATGGTTGCAATACTTATTTTTATTGTAATATCAGCTAATTACGGGGATGATCAAATCGTTTTATCCGGTTTGATCCGAGGAGTGGGAATTCGGGGGAAATGGCATGGCCCAAAAGAGAGATTTGTATTACAAAAGTGTAATAAAATCTGAAGATAATCATTTGTTTTTTCGCCAGCGTGGGTGGGTGATACCAAACTTCCTTATTTTGTAGTTTAGAGCCCGAGGACTGATGCTCAATCGCTTTGCTGCATCCTTCTGGATCCACAGGCTTTCCTCTAAAGCCCTTAAAACCACCTCTTTCTCATGTGCCTGCAAGGGCTGTGTCGTATCCGATGTGTCCAATGTGGGTTCAGTTCTTGGCAACCTGATTGGTTTCGGGAGAGATACATTCTCCTCCTGGATGGTCTGTCCTTCCTCTAGTATAATAGCCCTTTCAATCGTGTTGGCAAGCTGGCGAATATTGCCGGGCCAGGAATAAGACTTGAACATTTCAATGACCGCTGGCGAAAAGCCGTTGATTTTTTTCCTCAAAGAACGGCAGCTCTTTTCAAGGAGGTGGTGTGCAAGAGGTTCAATACACTCTCTTCGTTCTCGAACAGGGGGAAGACGTACGGTCAACACATTGATTCTATAGTAGAAGTCTTCTCGAAATTTTCCGGCTGCTACTTGTTCTTCCAAGATCCTGTTAGTGGCTGTAATGACCCTCACGTCCGAATAGATGGTTTGGTTTCCCCCCACCCGTTCAAAAGATTTTTCGTCTAACACCCGCAACAACCTTGCCTGGAGGTCTGAATTCATTTCGCCAATTTCATCCAGGAAAACGGTTCCCCCATTGGCTTGTTCAAACCGTCCTGCACGGGTTCTGTTGGCACCCGTGAACGCCCCCTTTTCATGGCCAAATAACTCGCTCTCAAGAAGGGTCTCCGGTATATTGGTGCAGTTGATTTTGACAAAAGGCTTTTTCCGTCTGGTACTATTAAAATGGATGGTCCCGGAAAGAAAACTCTTTCCAGTGCCAGTCTCTCCTGTAATCAAAATGGTTGCGTCTGTTTCAGAAAACTTCCTAAGGGTTGCGATGACTTCCTTCATTGCCGGACTACGTGCGATGATCCGGTCAAAACTGTATACGACATCCTGCTGACGCCTCAGGTAGTCAATTTCATTCTTCAGGCTGCGGTTTTCCAGCGCCTGTTCCAGCGCCAGCTTTATTCTCTCCGGTGAGTAGGGCTTGGGAATGAAATCAAAGGCCCCCTGCTTGACAGCTTTGACAACCAATTCCGCCTTTTCTATTTCGCTGGTAATGATGATGGGGGTATAGGGAGCCATTGACTTTAGCCGTTCCAGCAAGGCAAAAGCGTCTTCCTCTTTTATCTGGAGGTCAAGAATGATCAGATTGCTCTTTTCTCGCTCCAGTTTCTCAGAGATATCTTTGCCATTTGGCCAATAGGTGAGCTTATACAAACGGGAAAGAGCCTTCGAGAGCACGCTTCTCCAATCACGACTTTCTTCTATGATAAGTATCTTAGTCACTATTAGGATGCTGTTTTTTTACCCTCACCCCCGGGCATAGACCCCTATGGGCCGGAAGCCAGACCCTACCCCCTGCCCGCTCGTGCCCTGTCCGCCTCCCTCCACTTAGCAGGAGGGAGGGCCTCGCAGTGGCAGGCGGGCTTCAAGGCCTCCGGCTCATAGAGACTACGCCTCGGAGAGGGGGGGCAGGGTGGGATATTAACTTGATAGTATGGGAATTTCCTTTTTTAAGCGGCGAAGCCGCATTACATAAAATCGCGAAGCGATTTTATAACTTGAGATTTGAAAGGAAAAATAGCATACACTAATATTTCAGGCAAGGATTTTCGATGGTTGTATCTTTCCGGACCGGAAACAGGTTGGAACAGCTATCGTTTTTTCTTTCTCCGAACAAGGCGTCTCCTTACCACTTTCCTGCGGGGTTTTCGGGAAATCACAGATGATCTTGTAGCGTCTTCAGAAGCTGAAACCATGTCTTGCAGAGGGCTGTCGCTTGTTTCCCCGGGAAGATTTTGACGGTGGCGGCAGGTTGCCCTCGGGCATCTTAAGATCGTTTTTCCATCCCTCTCAGTGGATTCTATCAAAAATGGATTTCTGCATTGTGGACAAACAATGTGGTATGGTTTGCCCCAGCTTACAAAAACGCAATTCTTGTTGGAACACACGTAGAAAAACTTGCCCTTGGCGGTCTGTTCTGCTTTGACCTTACCGGTCGTGCATACAGGGCACACCATCGCCAGGTCTTCTTCAAAAGCTGCAATTCGCTCTTCTATGAGATCGTCGGCTCTAATCGTCTCATGCGCCTCCGAGACGATGTCCGTTTTATATTCGGTCTCAACCGTCGAATGTGCTTTTGTCTGATCTGCTCTTGTCTCAGGCTTCTCCACCTCTGTTGTATCTGCCGAAAGATCTGTTTCTTGTTCTACGGGTTCTGAGACGGGCAATGGCATTTCCTGGTCAGAAGGCACGTCTTCCAATGCTGTATTTTCGGAAACTGTTTCCTCATGCAAATCAGGCTCTTCGGAACCGGGTTCAGGCGATATGCGTTGTGCTGTTTCTTCAGAGACCGCGGGTTCCTCGTAAGGGCCTTCAGTTTCAACAGAAGGTGGAAACTCTGTCGGTCTATCTTCCGGTTCTGGTCCTGTCGCTTTTTCGGATCCTTCCGGTTCTTGAACTCCGACGTCTTCGCCTAAATCTCCAGCAATTCCCAGAGACCTCTCTCCCTTGGGAAAGATCTCTTTGACCTCAAACTGGCTTAATTCTCCGCTGGCCGACACGATTCTGGATTCGGATCGAGAAACAGGGACGACTTGCGACCTTGTTTCAGCTTTTCGACGGCGGTAGATGTCCGACAGTTTCAGCCTCTTTTTCCGGGTGGTTTGCTGCTGGTGTATCTCGGGTGTTGGTGCCATTTCTGGCCGGGGTTTTTCTCTTGACGGGGTGACTCCTTGCATCTGTAAAGTTTGGTCAAATTGATTGATCGCGGATTCCAGGTCTTTGCGCCCGGATAGTACCTCATCCATCGTTTGAACAAGGTAAGCAAGAAGATTCATACCGGGCATTCCCGGGAAGGCCTGGTCGAGCAATTTGGCCATGCTAATGGCAGGTTTTTTGGCGAAAAAGCTGCCATTAGCGTCAATTTTAAAGTACTCCTTCTGAACCATGTCTTGCAGTGCTTTTTTCACATCTTCGTGCGAATCAAGGCCCAATTCTGCCAGGTCGTTGTGGAATGTTTCGTCTGCATAACGTTCTGGTGGGTTGGATGAAAACCCTTTGATTTCACTTTCACGTTCTGCAAGTAGAACCAGACATGATATGGTTGCCAAATTCAATGGGAGTGCGCCAATCCCCTTGCTGGTCCCGACTAACCGTTCCATATGCTGAGCCAACGTGGTATCAAAGTGTTCCCTGACCTCGTGAGGCGCAAGTTTCTCTTGTCCGGCATCTTTTTCCATGCGATGTTGCCCTTTTTTCAGTTTGCCAATTCAAAAAACTAACGGCTGAAAGCCGACGCCATATCCACACCATATCATAGTGATACAGGTCGTGATATTCCCCCGCGCCTATCTCTCAAACTTGCAAATAATATGCCTATGTTAGCGGCCTGTGATCTGAGAATCGATTTAGAAGGAGACAAGGAGTTTGCCGAGTTGATGGGTCCGAGCCCTGCGGTGGGTAGCCCTTGGCATATTTTGTGCTATTTTACAAAAATAGTCTGTTCTTTTCACACGGGGTGAGCTCCCCGTATCAGTCTTTCCCCAGGAGGTTCCAATGGCCGCTGTCATATCCCTCAAGGGCATCAATCAAGCAATATCCAACCTCAATTATCAGAATGAGAAAACCTTAAAGTACGGGCTAGTTCACGCCATAAGTCGCCTTTATGAAGATGAAAGCTCAGTTGAATCGATCCAGGGCATTGATACGGAAGAACTTGTCAAGGTGCTTTGGGATACAGGCGACGATCCTGCGATAATCAAGAATAAGCGGAAAAACCTGAGCAGCATCAAATCCTCTGTCAATGCCGACTTGAAAAAGCTTTACAAGGATGGAAAAAACCCTGAAGGAATAACCATCGGGCGGAACAACATATTTGTGATGGCCGATGAGGCAAAAGACAAACTCCTTAAGGAGTTGAGCGTTGCTGAATCCGTTACCCTGGAAAAAATAGCGGAATCCCTAAGTGTTATTAAAGAGGTCTTGTCAAGCCCGGAGGCTTTGGCCGATGCACAGAGTTCTGATGGCCCAACCATGTTGGAAGAGTTGCGCAGCACCATACTGGGCTTATCAGAGAAGCTTGGTTTGAAGGGCAAAGAAGATGGTCTGTTGGCTCAGGCTTCAGAAGACGGACAAGGCCTCGAGGGCGTCGAAGATGATGCTGACTTAGCTGACGAGGCTGAGGTTGTCGAGGAGTTGGTGACAGATGAGGCAGAGCCTGAAGAGGTGGAGGAGATCGAAGAGGTCGATGATGTTGGAGTCGTAGAAGAACTTGAAGGGGCTGATGCCGAGGAAGACCTCGAAGAGGTTGAGGTGGTGGAGGGCACCGGGCAAGAAGGACCCACCCTCGGACATCTGGAAGACGACTATTCAGAGGATACCGGTCAAGAGGAGGATAACGTTCAGCAGGATAGACTTTTGGCCGAGGAATTCCATAGTTATCTGGGTGATACGGACAGGTTCTACAATCAGTATCTTCTGATTCCTGGGGGAGTGTATATCGTAGGCAGCAAGGAGCCCAAGAAGGATGAACAGCCACAGCATACGGTGCACCTGAAACCTTTTTATATGGGTAGATTCCCTGTTGCAAACGCGCTTTTTGAAATCTTTATTGACAAAACCGGATATAGGACAACCGCAGAAAAACTTGGGTACAGCACAGTTTACTACGGGCGTTTTCGGGATATGTTAGATGAAAAGACCGGTTTGGTTAGATCTACCTGTCATGCCGCCATTGGTTGCAAAACAATACACGGTGCGTGCTGGTATCAACCGGAAGGGCCGGGTAGTACAATACATAATAAAAGAAATCACCCTGTGGTTCATGTCAGCGTGGAAGATGCCATGGCTTTTGCAGCCTGGACCGGCAAAAGGCTGCCTACTGAAAATGAGTGGGAGGCCGCTGCACGGGATGCCAATGGTCATGCTTTACCTTGGGGAAATGACTGGAAAAGTGGCTCTTGTAACATTGAGGAGAGCGCGATAGCGGACACAACACCCGTAGACAAATATATAGAATTCGGAAATGATTTTGGGATAGTTGACACAATAGGCAATGTATTGGAATGGACCATGGATACTTGTGAACCACCTTTTCGGGTGAAAAATAGCTCTAGTTACCATATCGTCAAGGGGGGAAGCTGGATATCAGGCAATGACATACGGTTATTCGGCCGCTTCAAATGGAACGCCGAGTCACCCTCCAACATCCTCGGATTTAGATGCGTCGCGATTTGAGATTTGAATAATTCACTCCCCCTTAGCTTCAACCGCTTTCTCCGTGCTGCTCATTGTGGAAGTGGTTCCGTACTTTCCCATCAAGAAGATAATCACCAGGCAGAGCAACGGTATAAACAATTGCCCCTTGAGTATCGTGTAGACGGCAAAAACTTCCAAGAAAAGCCGAAAGAGTTGTACAGCTCTTTGTGTCATGGTGTCCTCCTGAGCCGAAGATTCAAAGGAACTTTCTTTGTCTCATCGGTAATCTGACCCCGAAACCTAAGAAAAAAATAAGCTTAGTCCCACGGGATCATTGATTTTTATGACCAGGATGGCGTCATAAGATGGCGAACCCTGCCCAAGGGTACAACCAGAAATGAGGAAAATTCTAATCACCCTGGGGGCTGTCTTAACTTGTGCTGTGGACATTGATTGGTATAATTCTGAGGAGTATAAAACATTACGTAGACACTTACGGCCACTTGATGAAGACCGTAAACCGTAAGGCTGTAAGCCGGTTAGGGGAAGCTGTTGGAATCCC
>Ga0114922_10002045_pt1 | contig 19061 bp, 19 predicted proteins | sample AartaG_FD_100975 | JGI IMG/M metagenome (GOLD analysis project Ga0114922, IMG submission 100975) | Deep subsurface microbial communities from Aarhus Bay to uncover new lineages of life (NeLLi) - Aarhus_00045 metaG | ecosystem: Environmental > Aquatic > Marine > Oceanic > Sediment | place...
AAGACCTCCCAGTAGAGTAATAAATCTGAAAACAACTACGGAAATGTAGTGCCATAAACTATTTTTATGCCTGTAACTTGTTGTTAGTAAAGAATATTATTTTTAAAACTGTCGAAGATGAGTTAGACTATCAGATGGAACTGATTGAATATTTTCAGGATACCGATGAGCATCTTTTTACAATAGTCGATAATCTTCTTAAAAATCTCGAAAAAAAACCCGATATTAAAACCAGCCATCTGGCCGCCAGTATATTGTATTTTATGAAGCTTAACAATTACAAGGTAGCTCCCTATGTTGAGCGCCTTCGGAAACTAAACAGGCAACACCATGAATGACAAACAGTTGCAATCATTTTATAGATTGATCGCTTTAGAGGAATTTGAACAGGCTCTGGGCTTAATCAAGGCTGAAATCGAGATAACCGATAAACCTGAAAGAATAATAATCCAGGCCGTTAAACTAAAACAGCAATTAAAAAAATATCTTTCTTTTGAAGCGGTTTAGTATTATATTAATATAGAACAATTGGAGGAATTATGGCAAAAAGACAATCTTTTGCAGATAAGGCAGCAAAGAAAAAACGCACAGTCAATTGCAATATCTGTGGTTCGCCTATTACACCGACCCTGTTTTTGGTCGCCAATAAATCAGATCAGGGAACTTACAAGTATAAGAAAAATATGGTCAACATCTGCAAATGCAATCATAAAGAGTATTACGGATAATCATATATATAATAACATTAATGTCCGGCCTTTCCATAAATAATAAATTAACAATTGTCATTCCCCGCCAAGGCGGGGAATCCATATTGTGATATATCTTGTTCAATAACAGTTACTTATAACTAACAGATAAAGCATCAATATATCATGGATTCCTGTTGCCAAGATCCTTTGGACTTCCGCAGGAATGACAATTTTCGTATCTAAAAGCAAAATCTATAATCTTTGAAAACAATCATACATGACGCCAGAACGCTATCGCCTTGAAACATAAAAGAATAATTTCTGTTAATATTTTATAATCGTCAAAATCATTCATCCTGCTTTTAAAAAAACCCGGACACTAATGATATAATAACTTTAGCATTCGTTTTTATAGACCTGTCTGATTACTGCCAGACAGGTCTATTTATTTGCACTTTGTGAAAAAAGTTACAAAAACAGTTGATATACGTTTTCTGTATATTTATATTGCGTTTAAGATTGCTCTATAAGAACGGAGGATTTATGCCAAGAATAGAAGTGGACATTCAGCGATGTAAAGGTTGTGAATACTGTATTGCTGCATGTCCTGAAGACGTATTAGTTTTATCTGAGACCTTTTCCTCATCGGGGTATTACCCGGCGAAGCCGGTCAGACCGGAGAACTGCACCGGCTGCAAGTTGTGCGCTTATGTTTGCCCTGATGTGGCTATAGAAGTCTGGAAATGAGGTGAATATGGCTGAGAGAATGTTGATGAAAGGCAACGAAGCCTTAGCTGAGGGGGCTATTAGAGCAGGATGCCGGTTTTTTGCCGGATATCCTATAACTCCCCAAAATGAGATTCCTGAATATATGTCCTGGCGTTTGCCTGAGCATGGAGGGACCTTTATCCAGGCCGAAAGCGAGGTTGCGGCGATTAATATGCTGTTCGGCGCCGCTTCCTGCGGCGCCCGTGTAATGACATCCTCTTCAGGTCCCGGAATATCACTCAAACAGGAAGGTATCTCCTATTGTGCCGGAGCCCTGGTGCCAATCTTATATGCTAATGTGGTCCGGGGTGGACCTGGTCTTGGCAACATTGCGCCATCCCAGGGTGATTATTTCCAGGCAACTCGGGGCGGCGGCCATGGCGATTACCGTGTTTTCTGTATGGCTCCTGCTTCTGTCACTGAACTGGCAAATTTTCCAAGAATCTGTTATGAAGTGGCGTTTAAGTATCGTATCCCATCAATGATATTGGCTGATGGTCTATTGGGGCAGATGATGGAACCGGTTGAGTTCGATTTCGATCCTATCGACCCAAAGGCTTTAGCCGAACCGGACTGGGTATTGGGCGTCAACGAAAACAACCGCCAGAGAAGAGTCGTTAAATCATACGACCTTCGACCTGGCAAAATGGAAGAGTTCAATTTTAAACTCGAGAAGATTCTTGATAAAGTAGTAAAAAATGAAATCCGCTTCGAAAGCTTCAATACCGATGATGCCGAGCTAATCCTGACCGGCTATGGCACAGCTGCCAGGGTCTGCAAGTCGGCGATGGCATTAGCGCGTAAGGAGGGTATGAAAGTCGGACTCATCAGGCCAATCACATTATGGCCGTTCCCCAAAAAGGCATTCTCAGACATTGCCGACAGGGTTAAAAAATTCCTGGTACTTGAAATGAGCCTTGGCCAGTATGTCGAGGATGTTCAATTGTCAGTGCTTGGCAAGGCTGATATCAAACTTCACAAGCGTCCTGCCGGTGGTATTCCCACTACCGAGGAGGTCTTTGAACTGATAAAAGAACTTCTGGGGAAAGGCTGAGATTCTGTCTCAATCAAGACAAGATAAAGGAACAATTGGAGATAGATATGAAAAAAGTTTTTGAAAGAACAAAAGGATTGACTGAAATCCCGATGCGATATTGCCCCGGTTGTGGTCATGGTATTGTGCACAGGCTGATTGCCGAGGCAATCGAGGAGATGGGATTAATATACAAAACCATTCTTATTGGGCCAGTCGGCTGTTCGGTTTTTGCCGATGAATATTTCAATACTGATGCTATTCAGGGAGCTCACGGTCGTGGACCGGCTATCGCCACTGGGATGAAACGGATTAAGCCCGAATGCCTTGTTGTCTCCTACCAGGGCGATGGCGACCTGGCCTCAATCGGAATGGCCGAGACGATTCACTCAGCGAACAGGGCTGAAAATATATCCATTATTTTTATCAACAACGCTATCTATGGCATGACCGGCGGTCAGATGGCGCCGACCACCTTGCTGGGAATGAAAGCCACCACCTGCCCCTATGGACGTACAGTCGAGGCTAATGGTTATCCATTCAAGATGTGCGAGCTGCTGTCTGTACTTGAGGGTTCCTGCTACCTCGAACGGACATCGGTTCACGCACCGGCGAATGTCCTAAAGACAAAGAAGGCGATTAAAAAAGCATTCACTTATCAGCTTGAGGGACGCGGATTCACCATGGTGGAAATACTTTCGCCATGCCCGACCGATTGGGCTATGACTCCCTTGCAGGCAATCGAACGAATAAAAAATGAAATGATTCCGTATTTCCCGCTTGGGGTTTATAAATCGCCAGACCCAAAAGCTAAACTTGTCCCGGTGACGGTAGGAGGATGATATGTATCAGGGTGTAATTATGGCGGGTTTTGGCGGCCAGGGTGTTGTTTCCGGCGGAATCCTTCTGGCCTATTCAGGGATGGTCGATGGCAAACAGGTGACGTTTTTCCCTGCTTATGGTGCTGAAATGCGCGGCGGAACTGCCAATTGCTCGGTGGTTATTTCCTCTGAGGAAATCGCCTCGCCGGTAGTCGCTTTTCCCGATTCGCTAATGATATTGAACGAGCCGTCACTGGGCAAGTTCGAACCGACATTGCGCTCGGGAGGTATACTGTTTCTGAATTCCTCACTCGTTGAATCCCGTTCTAAAAGAGATGATATCGAAACGATTGAGATACCCGCTAACGACATCGCAGAGGAAATCGGCAATATCAAATGTATCAACATGGTAATGATCGGCGCTTATGCCCAAAAGACCGGCGCTATCGATCTTGAAGCAGTGAAAAATTCCGTTAAAAAAGTGTATGTTCGCGCTAATGAAAAAATCCTCGAGATGAATCGCAAGGCAATAGACCGCGGCGCTGAATTGGTTAAATAGAATTCTGAAGTCAGATTGAATGCAAAGGGCAGACATTGTGAGGCTGTCTCAAAAGTAGCATTGGTATTTCGGGAACTATGATTCACCGCGGGTCCTTGACGGCCGAAATATATAGTTTTTTAATTTGATAATGCATTTCAGCTTACAAGTTGCGGGAATCGTAGTTCCCGCAGCACCAAATAGAAAAACGGGGTTTTGAGACGGTTTCATTGTGTCTGCCCTTTTTCTGTATCGTTGAATCCTTAAACGCGTCGTATGGCTAATTTAAATAGGTTCTTATCCCAGATTTTGCAGTTAAACAATCAGATATAATAAGTAACTTATTGTAGCTCTGCGCGTAGGGGCATCCTAAACGGATCCGTATGGATATGGCTATACGCCGCTACGGCGACTTTTTTGTTATCCTTATTTCTTAAAGACTATTTGATAATCCTAAATTGGTAAACTACTTGATTTAGCTTATCCATTTTAAAACTCTTCAACCGCAAAATCTGAGTTTAACTGTAAAAAGCTGAAAAACTCAGCTCTGTTTGATTGTACCGAATCCCCGTGTTAGAGATTTGCCCACTCCCAGAAACTGCGGCAACTGGAAATTGATATAAAACGAACCGAAAAAGCCGGCGATATTGGTGTCTCGTTGAATAATGTATTCATCTTTCGTGTTCAGCGAGATTCTCAGGTTCATATCTATTGGAATATCAAAATTACGGGCGATTGCCAGGAAATTGCTTTCAAGGATTGTCGATAAAGCGGAGTTTCTTTGCTGAGGGTCATTCTTTATATCAGGACCTATTTCAGACTCCTGGACAGTCATCCATGGCGTTAAGAAGCGGTATCTTGCTTTCTCTTCAGTGAGGCAAAGCGGAGATTTTTTTTCTATGATTCTTTTTTCGGTAATTTTCCAGGGGCTGACTTTATTTATTTCATCCAGCTTCTTGAAAATTTCCCAGAGCAGGTCGCACCCCTCATTAACAGCGACGACAAGCGGGGCGCCTCGAATAACTTTATACTGAATCAGAGGATATTTCCCGCCGGAGGGCACATAACCGGGGCGATTCATCATATTTTGCAGCGATGACGATATCTGCATCGATAGAGGACATGAACCCAGCTTAACCTCTCGATCCGTCATCAACGTAAGCAACAAATAGTCAACAAGCATTAACTGCACCTACCTTAAAAAAATTGGCTTTATGTCCCCCATTTTATTATTATGTCTAATTATATATGCAGGTATTTGTGAGTTGTCAACATTTTTATTTAGGTTATATTAAAATGAATAAAATTTTTTTTAAAGAATATGAATTCATTCACACCAAAAATATATCAGGCTAAACTCACCCCCACACCTCCAGAGCCTTTTCAACCATCTGTTCAAGCAAATCCAGCTTTAACTGGCAGTTTCTATCACACAGAGCGTTTTGCGGCTCGGGGTGAGTTTCGACAAACAGGCCATCGATTCCGACTGCCGCCGCCGCCCTCGCCAGCGGGATGATAAACTCAGGTGACCCCCCCGATGAATCGCCCGCCGCGCCAGGTTTCTGCACCGAGTGAGTCGAGTCGAACACGACCGGATAGCCGAGTTGTTTCATTATCACCAGCGACCGAAAATCCACCACCAGGTCATTATAGCCAAATGTAGTGCCTCTTTCGGTAAGCATTATTCTGGCGTTGCCTTCAGCTTCAGCTTTAGCCGCCGCCTCACCCATATCCTTCGGGGCCATAAACTGCCCCTTCTTGATATTCAAAGGTAAATTTGTTTTAGCCGCCGCCCTGATTAGTTCGGTTTGACGGCATAAAAACGCCGGTATCTGTAAACAGTCGGCAACCTCGGCGGCTATTGACGCCTCCTCGGGCGTGTGGATATCTGTTAAAACAGGGAGATTGAATTGCTTTTTCACATCATCAAGTATTTGCAGAGCTTTATCGGTGCCGATAGAGGCGAAAGATTCTCCCGATTGACGGTTTGCTTTCGTGTATGATGATTTATAAATAAAAGGGATTTTGAATTTCTCGGAAACCCGGACGATCTCCTCAGCCGTAACAAAGGCGATAGCTTCAGACTCAACCACACACGGTCCGGCAATGAAAAACGGTTTATCGCCGCCAATAGCTATTGATCCGATTTTGAACTTTTTACCGGCCACGGTTTCTCCTTTAATGCTACTGCCTGCCAGATCGATTTTCTGCCTTTTTCTTTGAATTTTCTCTCCAGGGTCAATTCAAGAATAAAATCAGGCATCTCGACCTCGACCTGGCCACGAAATATACCCTCTCCCAAAATAATTATATCGCTTGTTTTGGCTTTATATTGCCAGTACTTAGAGTTATTGAGAAAAGCGGAGGTAACAGCCTTTATATCAGTCCAGTATGTTTGAAGACCTGAGTCGCTCTGAGCCTGGTAATATAACAGGTCTTCATCAGGAGGATAAGGAATATCTTGCCATTCAGATGTTTTCTCACCAGAGCATCCAATGACAATACAAGATAACAACAAGGCTGATACTAAATATTTCATTTATTTTCCAGTATAGATTTATCGTTTACGCCGGCGCTGGATATCTCACGTGTGTGCCGGTATTTTAGAGCGGCCTCAACAAGTCCTTTAAACAGCGGATGAGGCGACATGGGCCGCGATTTCAATTCGGGATGAAACTGGCAGGCGATGAAATACGGGTGATTGAGTAATTCAATCATTTCTACCAGCTTTTCATCGGGAGATAACCCCGAGAATAACATTCCGTTTTTGGTAAGAACATCTCTATATTCGTTGTTGACCTCATAGCGGTGACGATGGCGCTCGTTGATTTTCTGTTTTCCGTAAATCTTATTTGCTAAAGAACCTCTTTTAATATTGCAGGGATATGATCCGAGTCTCATTGTGCCGCCCATGCGCGTCATATGCCGCTGTTCGTCCATAAGGTGGATTACCGGATGCGGGGTTTCCTGGTGGAATTCGAAAGAGTCTGCGCTGTCGAGACCGCATACATTCCGGGCATATTCGATTACAGCACACTGCAAACCAAGACATATTCCTAAAAACGGGATATTATTTTCACGCACATATCTAATCGCTTCGATCTTACCTTCAATACCGCGTTCACCGAAACCGCCGGGAATTAATAAGCCGTCAACATTATCGAGAAACTTTTCCGCTCCCTCGTCAGCAATTTCCTCCGATGATACCCAGACAAGTTCAACCTCGATTTCATTAGCGATACCGCCGTGAATAAAAGCCTCCATAATGGATTTGTAAGCGTCCTTAAGGTGGATATATTTACCGCATATTGCAATCCGAACACGGTGCTTTGGATTGGTGATTTTCTGCACCATTTCTTTCCAGTCGCCAAGATCCAGATCTTTGCATAAAAGTTTCAGGTAGTGTACAACCAGGTTGTCAACCAGTTCATGGTGGAATAAAATGGGTACTTCGTAGATAGTAGAACAATCAAGGTCCTGGATTACCGCCTCGGGCGGAACATTACAGAAAAGGGCGATCTTCTTTTTAATATCCCGTGACAGTTCTTTTATTGTCCTGCATATCAATATATCCGGCTGGATACCGATCTCACGAAGCATTTTTACCGAGTGCTGGGTTGGCTTTGTCTTTAGCTCATCGGATGTCTTCAGATAGGGCACTAAAGTGAGATGGATATACAGGGTGTTTTCCCGGCCATTATCCAGCCCCATCTGTCGGATGGCCTCTAAAAACGGCAACGATTCAATATCGCCGACTGTACCGCCAATTTCGGTTATGATGATATCAACATCTTCATACTGCTTGGCAAGGCGTGTGCAGCGCGAAATAATTTCATCGGTAATATGAGGGATAACCTGCACTGTTGCTCCGAGATAGTCGCCGCGTCTTTCACGTTGAATCACTGCGTCATAAACCTGCCCGGAAGTCACGTTCGAAAGCTTATTAAGGTCAACATCGATGAACCGTTCATAGTGTCCTAGGTCTAAATCGGTCTCGGTACCGTCGTCGAGCACATAAACCTCGCCGTGCTGAAACGGATTCATCGTTCCGGGGTCAACATTGATATAAGGATCGAATTTTTGAAGCCTGACATTCAAGCCGCGGGATTTCAACAACAATCCTATACTTGCGGCGGCAATACCCTTTCCAAGGGAGGAGGCCACGCCTCCGGTTATAAATATAAATTTTGTTTGTTTAACTGTACGAGACATGTTTACCTCTGATTTTCCAGCATTTTTTCCGCTCTGAATAAATCTTCCTGGGAATCAATGCCGAGAAATATATGCGATGTTTTTATAATATAGATGCCATAACCATTTTCCAAAGCTCTTAGCTGTTCTAATTTCTCTGTTTTCTCCAACGGCGTCTGCTCTAACGAAGCGAATACCTGTAAAAATTCCGAGGTGAAGCCATAAACGCCTATGTGCCGATAGACCTTAATTGAATCAGCGTTCACCTGATCGATAACGCTGTCAAACCAGGGGATTCTGCTTCGAGAAAAATACAAAGCGCGCCCATCTCCGGCCAGTACAACCTTGACGACATCCGGATTATCGATTTCTGATATATCCGTTATCCGGCTGCAGGCAGTACTCATAACAGCCTTCGGATTATCGATTAAACAGTTGGCCACTTTATCAATCACCTCGGGCGATAACATCGGTTCATCCCCCTGGATATTTATAACAAGATCGGTCTTGATGCCTTTAGCCGCTGATGCCGCCCGGTCGCTGCCGCAGGTAAACTTTCCATTGGTGATTACAGCCTTGCCCCCATGATTGATGTCCGTATCGGCTATTCGTTGATCGTCTGTGGCAACTATAACATCATCCAAAGTAGTAGATTTTTGCGCCTGCCTGAAGACCCTCACAATTATCGGCAGTCCACCCAGTAAGGCTAATGGCTTGCCCGGGAATCTTCGCGAATCGTATCTTGAAGGAATTATTCCGATTACTTTCGGCACAAGTTATTTTACCAAAACGTCGAGGCGCTGTCAATGAAAAAGAAAATAGGAGTTTCCTCAAAATATTTTTTCTGATGATAATTTGATGAAAACAAAGAACTATTTAACAGGCAGGGTTTTCCAACCCTGCAGCGGCTCTGGAAAGAGCCGCCTGTTAGTGCGGAAGTCTCCCCGATTTCCACTTCTTCGAAATATTAACAGGGATGAGTTTCTATTTGCGCGAACAAGCTGGTGCATGAGGACATACACCAGCCACTGCCAAATATATTTTAATTGTGTACCAGGGGCGTTTTAATTATGATTGCAGTGTTGTCAGGTTACATTATAAGCTATTGGTTTGACCTGAAAACTTATCTTTGAATATTGAAGGAATTGAAATGAATCGCTTCCAAATTAGACTAATAAATAATGAAGATCGCAAACGGGTCGCCCAATTTCTCATCAAGAAGTGGGGATCAGCAGAAATTGTCACCCGCGGCCATATTCATCATGCCAATAAACTGCCCGGCTTTATTGCTGAAATCAAGAATGAACTTATCGGCCTGATTACATACCACATCTATAAAAGCCAGTGCGAAATTGTTACCCTTAACAGCTTAATCGAAAAAAAGGGAATCGGCAGAGCTTTGGTCGACTCGGTAAAAGATGCCGCTTCCGATGCTGGCTGTAAGAGGCTATGGCTGATAACAACTAACGATAATACGTATGCTTTAAGATATTACCAGAAACTTGGTTTCAGGGTGACGGCCTATCATATCGACGCTATCGAGCAGTCACGCAAGCTAAAACCGGAAATAGCGCATATCGGTATGGATGGCATACCGATAAGAGATGAAATCGAGCTGGAAATGTTAATCCAGGATTGATTTTTCTTGATTAGTCCTGCGGGTTTTTCTATGATTGCAAATGGCAAAATATTCTAGATCTGATTATTTGCCCTATTAAAATAAACTGAATAAGCAGATAGAAAGTCAGGAGAAAATAGATGGCACAGAACTTGGTTGAAAAGATTGCTCAACGGTTTGCAGTCGGGCTGGATGATGGACATATTGTGCAAAGCGGCGATTACCTATCGATAAAGCCTGCTCATGTGATGACACATGACAACACTGGCGCCGTTATCCCGAAATTTGTCGGAATAGGCGCTTTCAAGATCGCCGACCCTCGCCAGGTAGTGTTTACTCTCGATCATAATGTACAGGACAAAAGCGAAAACAACCTGAAAAAATATGCCAAAATCGAAGAGTTCGCCAAAATGATGGACGTCGATTTCTATCCGGCCGGTCGCGGAATCGGGCATCAGATTATGTGTGAGGAGGGATATGCCTGGCCAGGCGTTATGGTTGTCGCTTCCGACAGCCATTCCAATATCTATGGTGGATTGGGCTGTCTTGGAACACCTGTCGTTCGCACCGATGCCGCCGCCATCTGGGCTAAAGGCCGAACCTGGTGGCAGGTACCGCCGGTGGCAAAAGTTGAGCTTACTGGCAAGCTCAAGCCCGGCGTCGCAGGCAAGGATGTGATTATCACCCTGTGCGGTTTTTTCAACAAAGATGAAGTCCTAAATCATGCCATTGAATTCTCAGGTGAGGGAGTCGCGTCCCTTTCCCTCGACCAGCGTTTGACAATAGCCAATATGACTACCGAATGGGGCGCTTTAGCCGGCGTTTTCCCGATCGATCAGGCAACGATTGCCTGGCTTAAAAAACGGATTGAATTTGTAGGCGAAAGGGGGTTAGCCGGTGTGTCCTCTGATGCTGACGGCAATGGTGTCCATCCAAGGCTTAACGATGACAGGTTCAAACAACTTGAAGGTGATATTCCAGAAGCTGATCCGAGCGCTTATTATGCCAAAGAGATTACTCTTGATCTTAGCACGGTAGAACCTCATGTCAGCGGACCGGACCATGTAAAAACGATGACATCCGTTTCAGAAATTCGCAAGAGAAACATAACAATCAATAAAGGCTATCTGGTTTCCTGCGTTAACAGCCGGGTCGAGGATTTAGCCCAGGCGGCGGCTGTAGTGAAAGGCAAGAAGATAGCTGATGGAGTCGAGCTCTATGTTGCCGCGGCATCGAGCGAGGTGCAGGCCGAAAGCGAAAAGCGCGGCGACTGGCAGGCTCTTGTTGACGCCGGCGCGATTGCTCTGCCCCCGGGATGCGGTCCCTGTATCGGTCTGGGTAGAGGGCTTTTAGAGGATGGCGAGGTTGGCATCTCCGCCACCAATCGCAATTTCAAGGGCCGCATGGGATCAAGAGAGGCTCAAGCTTATCTGGCATCGCCGGCTGTGGTGGCCGCCTCGACAATCGCCGGTATAATTGATTATCCCGATGCAAAAAAAGCAGGGGCTATTAAGGCAAGCATCAAAACGAATGAAAAACCTGCGGGTGAGGCACCTGATGTTAATATTTTGAACGGTTTCCCCGAATCAGTAGTCGGCGAACTGATCTTCTGCCATCAGGATAACCTCAACACCGATGGCATTTACCCGGGCAAGTACACATACCGTGACGACTTTACTCCTGCTCAGCAGGCCGAGGTTGTTATGGAAAACTACGACCCGGAATTTAAAGATATAGTCAAAGAGGGCAACATCCTCGTGGGCGGATTCAATTTCGGTACCGGCAGTTCTCGTGAGCAGGCGGCTACCTCGCTAAAATACAAAGGAATCAGGCTGGTCCTGGCTGGTTCGTTTTCTGAGACATATAAACGCAATGCCATAAATAACGGCTTTCTGGTGATTGAAGCGCCGATGCTGGTAGAAGACCTGAAAACAAAATATGGAACTGATAAACTCACTGTGAAAACCGGTATAATTGCCACTATCGATTTTAGGGCTTCGAAATTGATTACTGAGGAAAAAGAGTACTCCTTGAGTCCGGTTGGAGCCGCCGCCCAGGAGCTTATTATCGATGAGGGCTTGGAAAACTGGGTTAGGAAGAATTTGAAGAAGTGATTGGCAAACAGGGAAAACTGTGCCGGATGATGTTAAACAAATAATAGTAAGTTGGCGCATGAGGACATACGCCAACCACGAATAATACATCGAAAGGACAATCAATGAGCAAATCAATATCAAAACAAATCTCGGAGTTTGCGGTAAATCTAAAATATGATAACTTGCCGGAAAATGTCGTGCATGAGGTTAAGCGTTATCTGTATGATTCGGCAGGCTGTGCTTATGGCGGCTATCATACTAAGGACGTCAACATCCTGCGTGATATCTATAAAGAGATGGGCGGCGCCGAGCAGGCTACACTGATTGGCTTCGGGGATAAAATACCGGCAGTCAATGCTGTGCTGGTCAACTCGCTTATGATACGCGCGCTCGATTTCAACGATATCTACTGGAAAGAGGACCCGTCGCACCCGTCGGATCTCATCCCTGCCGCCCTGTCAATAGGCGAACTGGTTGACGCCTCGATGAAAGATGTCATTACTGCGATAGTCTTAGCCTATGAGTTCGAACAAAGGCTCTGCCTTTTTGCAGTGCCCGGCGTCCGTGAACGTAAGTGGCACCATGCAACATTGACCCAATTCGTATCGCCGATTGCAGCCGGTAAATTGCTGGGATTATCCGTCGACGAAATGGTCAACGCTATCGGCATAAACGGCTCGCATAACCATACAATCGGCTGTCCGACCTCAGGCAAGCTGACTATGATGAAGAACACTGTCGATCCGATGGCAGTCCAGACAGGAGTCTTCGCAGCTTTGATGGCGCAAAAGGGTTATTCCGGCACAATCGAAGTGTTCGAGGGCAAGGAGGGGTTCATGGATGTCTTCGGCCCGGGGTGGGATATCGATAAACTGACCGGCAATCTCGGCAAAGATTTCAAGATATTAGAATGCAGTATGAAAGCGTTCCCGACCGAGGCGCTGACTCATACTCATTTGTCCGCTACTCTGAAAGCGGTCAAGAGCAATAATATCAGCTATGACCAGATCGATGAAGTGACAATCACCACAATCGCCCGCGCCTGTGATATCCTTTTCGATTCGCACAAATACAGGCCAGAATCACGCGAAACCGCCGATCACTCGTTGCCGTATTGTATCGCCGCCGCACTGGTTGACCATCAGATAACCACGCAATCATTCTCTGATGAGAAGATGAAAGATAAGCGAATATGGGAGGTCATCGATAAAATCAAGGGCGAAGCTTCCGAGGAATTCGAAAAGATGTTCCCGGCAAAACAGCCCTCAAAAGTCGTGGTCAAAACTAAGGATGGCAAAGAGTATTCGGAATATTTAGAATATCCCAAAGGCGACCCGCGTGAGCCGATGACAATGGATGATCTAACTGCAAAATTCAATGCCCTTTCGACTGAGTTGTTGTCTTCAGATAGACAGAAGAAGATAAAGGACATGATCTTTGCCTGTGAAAACATGAACGCTAAAGATTTTATGGCTGATTTGGTAGTGTAGCAGCGGCAGGTCGGCCTCCGATCGGCCTAAGGCGGAGAGAAGGCCGACAACATTTGATTTAATGTCGGATTAAATAAAGGACTTCGTCCGTTCTCTGCCTGCGGCGGAACAGAACCCGACCTGCTTTACTTAAGATTCAACAAAACGCTTGCCTTGTATAACAGTATAATATTAATTCCGGCCTATGAAACTTGAAACCTTTTAACCAGATATGCCGTAATTCATAACGGTAAAAACTATTCATGAAAGGATAAAAAAATGTGTAAAGGATTAAGATGCATGGGGCTGACGATTATTTTCGTTCTTGTATTGATTGGACCTTATTTTGTAATAACGTGTTTTGCTGAACCACCATCGGGAAAACCCGCCTATCCTGAATCAAAAACTGTCGATGTCGTCGATACGCTTCACGGCGTTGCTGTAGCCGATCCCTATCGCTGGCTGGAATATAATGACAGCGCCGATGTTCAAGCCTGGACCGACCAGCAAAATGCCCTGACTAGATCGTATCTCGACCAGGTGCCGGCTCGTGAGAAAATCAAGGCTCGTCTGGAAAATCTCTGGAACTACCCAACCCAAACAATGGTCACTAAATGTAAAAAACGATACTTTATCAGCAAAAATGCCGGTTTACAGGATCATAATATCCTTTACACTATGGATAAACCCGAAGGCGCTCAGAAAGTAGTAATCAATCCCAACACCTGGAGTGAGGAAGGTACCTCCGCCATGGACTATTGGGTGCCCTCCGATGACGGCGACTTCATCACTTACGGCAAATCGGAAAGCGGCGCTGAACGGGGCATAATGCATATATACGATGTTGTTTCCAGTAAGGAGCTGCCCGATACTATCCCCGACTGCCGCTACCCCAGTGTCAGCTGGCTGAAAGACAACTCCGGCTTTTTCTATAACCGTCACCCCGCCAAGGGCACGGTTCCCGAGGGGGATGAAAGCTATTATGATAAAATCTTTTTTCACAAGCTCGGGGATGATTACACAAAGGACAAGCTCTATTACGACAGAACCGACATCAAGGAGCTAGGCTATGGTTGTGATGTTTCCACTAATGACAGATTTTTAATCCTGTACGACTTCCTTGGCTCATCCCGCACGAACGAAATACGGGTGATTGATCTGGAAAAGGGCAGTTCGCCGGAAGATATCGTCACCGGCTTCAAAGCGTACTACTCCGGAATTACACTTGATACTGTATTATATATCCGTACCAACGAGGATGCCCCTAACTATAAGATCATGGCTATCAATTTAAAGAATCCCCAGCGTAAGAACTGGAAAGAGACCGTACCTGAGGGGGATGACTTTTTGGAGGAGTTTACAATTATCAATAAAAAGCTGATCTTGCATTATCTTCACAACGCTCATTCGCAGGTCAAGATATACAGTCTTAACGACAAGCACCTTAAGGATATTCCTTTACCGACTTTAGGCACTGTTACAGGCTTCTCCGGCAGATGGGATGATGATGAGATGTATCTGGGCTTCACCTCGTTTACGTATCCCACAACTCATTACCGTTATGATTTCGATGCTAACGAACTGAACGAGTATTATCGATTCCCGGTCAAGGTCAATACCGAGGGTTATGTGACCGACCAGGTCTGGTACGAATCGAAAGACGGTACGAAAGTTTCGATGTTTGTAGTGTATAAGAATGATATCAAGTTTGATGGCAGCAATCCGGTTTATCTGACTGGCTACGGCGGCTTCTCCGCCAATGAGACCCCGTATTTTTCATCGAGCCGGTTTATCTGGCTGGAAAACGGCGGTGTGTATGCATCGCCAAACCTCAGAGGTGGAGCCGAATACGGTGAAAAATGGCATCGCGGAGGGATGCTTGAAAACAAGCAAAACACTTTCGATGATTTTATCGCCGCTGCCGAATGGCTGATCGATAATAGCTATACCAGCCCTGAAAAGCTGGCTATCTCCGGCGGATCCAACGGAGGCCTTCTGGTGGGCGCGGTGGCAATCCAGCAGCCGGAGCTGTTTAAGGCGGTTTTCTGCAGTGTGCCATTACTTGATATGCTTCGCTTTCACCAGTTTCTGATGGCTCGCTACTGGGTTTCGGAATACGGCAGTTCCGAGGACCCCGAGCAGTTTAAGTATATTTATGCCTACTCACCATACCATAATGTGAAAAAAGGCGTGTCGTATCCGTCAATAATGTTTACTGCGAGTGAAACCGACAGTCGGGTTCATCCGATGCATGCCAGCAAGATGACAGCCGCTTTACAGAATGCCACTTCATCCGATGCCCCGATACTGGCATATATCGACCGCAAAACCGGGCACGGCTGGGGTGTGCCAACCAATATCAGAATAGACAAACTCGCCGACAGGTATGCTTTCTTGTTCTGGCAACTTGGGATGAAGATAACAGTGGAATAGAACATCCAACACTGACCTGTTTCCGTGATGTCAAACGCTCTTCCCCATGGGTATAGTCGAAGGTTGGGGGCCTGCCCGCTCACAAGAGTGCTGTCGGGTGGCCTATTTATTATACACAAAAACGGTTAATGCAATACTCGGGCGGAAGATAACCTCGCTCCAGGATGGCTTACAGCCAGCAGGCTATCACCAGGCGATTTGGCACGCCGATGATAACTCCTCCAGCATGTATTTCTATAAGATTCAGGCGGGGGATTATACTGAGACTAAGAAGATGGTGTTGCTGAAGTAGTTAATACTGCACTAATATATATCCGTAAAGTTTATTGTTCTTTCTATTAGACTTATTATGACACCTATAACTGATAGTATTATAATTTTGAAATTTTTAATTAACTCAGGATAAGTATAACATAGCTTATAGACTAGGATTGGATGAAAGATTTAGCCACTATAATTCTGGAAGCCCCAATAATCAATCATCTAAAATCAAATTATGGTATTCCTCATCAATATGCGTGGCATCGGAGGCAGCAAAACCAATTAGTGAATCAGCCGGTGGTGAAGGTTTGAGGTAAGTCGGCAGTATGCTTATAGTTTCACGATGCGTCCAATTTGATGTTCCATAGCCCAGGGAAAAGCCAAAGATTATTAAAGCCGCCGCTTTGAACAGGGTATATGCTAAGCGATGTTTTCGATTTACTTCCGGTATTGATAGGAATTGCCCGCGTCCCCGGACATTACCTATAATATTAATTTCATTATGAATTACCTCAAGTTGCTTGCGGCATTCGGCGCATTCTTTTAAATGTAATTCGATTTCATCTAGTTCTTTATCGTTATCGATAATCTCCAACGCATACTCTAATATTTTATCCTCACTGATATGGTTCATTCCAAAATCCCTTTCTCTCTTAAAATTTCACGGCAGCGTTTTACAGCATAAAATATGCGGGATTTGACAGTTCCCAGCGATAGTTTCGTTAATTCGGCTATCTCATTATAGCTGTGATCGGCATAGAAACGTAATACCAATATTTCACGATGCTTGTTATCAAGACTGCAAATCGTCTCCGCCACCAAACGATCACGTTCATCGTGAAGAATATCGGCCAGTGAATTCTGTTTTTTATCGACAATTGCTTTGTTGTCAAACCCCTCGTTGCGTTTCAAGCGCTTTAGTTCTTTCAATGCCAGCCTATAGGCTATTGTGCTTAATAATCCCTGAACGGTACCTGTATTATTTTTAATCTTTGCTCTGAATGCTCGAATAAAAGTCTCCTGCACGATATCCTCAGCCGCAGCTGATGACCCGGTGATTAAAAGGGCAAGTGACAAGAGACGTGGTTGATGATCCTTCGTTAGATTAATCCAGGCCGAATTGTCGCCTTGTTGAGCTCTGCGAAAGCATTCCCATTCCGAACTCAAGGTTTGATGCCTTTTTGCCTGCACCATTTTTTTATTTCTTCAACATCCGATTGTTCACACCAGGTTTGATAGATATCACCCCGGTATTTCTCAGCAACAAATTTATCTACGTATTCAAGATACCATTTAAACAGTTTAGCTCGAAGTTTAGGCGCATGGATTTTAAGAGAATCCAGGTTTGCAACTGATCCAATAGTGTAATTAGCCAACAATTGACGTCCGGCATCACCTTTTGATGAATATCGCAAACGCCAGCTATTCAGTCCATCTGTACGGAATTCTTCCATCCACTTATTATATACCTCCCGAAGCTGTTTGCCATAGGAAATTTTAGGTGATGTTACCAATGTCACCAGCCCTAAATCCCTTCCTCTTTTCGACAGCGGTTTGAGATTATCCGTAATATAAAGCGTTTTGGCAAAATATACAGGACGGTTTGCATGTTCTGCTGAATTGATGATCATATAGATAAGGGTATCACAGAATGGGCCGGTTGGTGGTATCGATATTTTCTTATCTTTTATTTGTTGTTTGATAAAACCCCTGAGATTGTCCAGATTGCCTTTGCTTATAAATCGAGGGGCGCCATGCTCGATTACATAAATTGGATACCAATCCGAGTTGAGCAAACTGCGGTTAATTATTGTGACATCCGTACGCATTTGCAAAACGTTTTGAAGAATCCAGATCGGATAAGTATCATTGTCGCCGTTAGTGATAATAATCGCGTTATTATCGAGGCTAATAAGCATATTGTAACAGAAATCCATCACCTCATCCTGAATTGTACCGCTCTCAAGCAGCTTCCGTAGAGCCAAATTCAACTCCTCATGCTCACCCTCATCCATATAGTGAATAACCAGTGAAAACCAAGGATCAGAGTATTTAGGATCCAGAGCAACAGCCTGTTCCAGATATCTTCGGGCATCTCTGTTGGCGTGCGCTCCATGTTTTAACATTGACTTGAGATAAAGCAATGTAGGATTAGCTTGATATTTTCTCAAGCCCTGATTCAGAAGTTCTTCATAATCTTTATCCTCATCTTTATCCTCGGCATACCGGGCGGCATACATCCAATTGGCATATGCGTATTCGGACGGGTAAGCATCATGATAGGCTTTCCATTGTTTTGCTAATTTAACATAGGTCGATTCATTGTAGATAACTAATCTTTTACTTTTAATCTCCTCGGGCCGTTCGATCTCCGCGGCATCTAAATAACTTAATGGTATTAAAAAGATTATCGCGGATACGATATAGGCGCAAAATAAATGATACTTTTTCATGTCTATTTCTCCTTTCTACTATAACAATCTCGATGAGTAGAAAAAGTTCATTAAAAAATAGGAATATAATAGTATTTATTTTCACCTCGTTATTATGATGTCTTTTAACTTATTGCTTTCCAACGGGTTCCGCCCACATATTTAAAGCATGTGAAGATTTCGAATTCAAAACTCACAAAAGTTTGTCCACATGACCTTGACGGCTGAGAGTGAGGTCGGGGCCGTCTATTCCCCGCGTCAACAATAAGATAATATGAAAAGGCCGCTTGGGGAGTGTGTTGATACCAAACGGGATGGCTGCGGTGTTTTAAGATAAAAAAGGCAGTCGGCGGCTGCCTTCTTTGTTGAGAATAGGCAAATATTAAACCGCTACAATTTAGCCACAGGGTGGCACATTTTTCGACCGCCACTTGGTACGCTTTTCAAGCGCTGTTTACATAGCTGAAGGCAGACAACAAAAACACTGTGTGGCAAGTTATATTTTATCCTGTCACAAAGGAATAAAATCGATTTGGACTATGGAAACTACAATTAAATATGAACATGATAAATTATTAACCATTGGGGTATGGAACGAATCAAGGGAAATCAGGCAAATTAGAGGTAAAAGTAATAGATATCCTACGAAGCAAGAGATGTTAATTATTCGTCGTTGGGCAGATCAGGAGGGATTGGAAATTGCTTCATA
>Ga0114922_10002046_pt1 | contig 19060 bp, 22 predicted proteins | sample AartaG_FD_100975 | JGI IMG/M metagenome (GOLD analysis project Ga0114922, IMG submission 100975) | Deep subsurface microbial communities from Aarhus Bay to uncover new lineages of life (NeLLi) - Aarhus_00045 metaG | ecosystem: Environmental > Aquatic > Marine > Oceanic > Sediment | place...
AACGCATCCTGAAAGAGATCCAAACCGGCCAGTTCACATCCGAGTGGATGCAGGAATGCAAGGCCGGCCAGGCCCGCTTCAAGGGCATCCGCCGCGTCAACGACGCCCACCAGATCGAGGAAACCGGCGCCAAACTGCGCGGTATGATGCCGTGGATCAAGGACAAGGCCCTGGTCGATAAGAGCCGCAACTAAGTTGCATCTTCGACTTTTCCGAACAGGACAAAATAGGAGCCGCAGGAACTATTCTGCGGCTTTTTGCGTCCACGCTACCCATCCGGGTAGTCCTAATTTTCAGTGCGGGTGAAGCGAGGTGTCGCGCGTCAAATGTGCGCTGCAGCAAGCGCAATGCTGCTCCGCAACATTAACCCTACCTCGTTGGAATCGAATGGATTATCTATCTCCTCAGGCCGGAACGAGAATTGTTGCGGATTACCGGCCGCGCCAATTCGAAATCGCCGTTGAAGGAGATAACATCATGCGTGCACTCATCCTCGCCGCTTCACTCGCCGCCACCTTGGGCGCAACCGCCCCGGCAATCTCAGGAGAGATCGGACGCGTTGTTCTCGATCCCGCCAAGGGCCAGAGCTTTGAAATCGGCTCCGGCAAGGCTGTCGGCTACTACCTCGCCAAGGACGGCAATTGCAAATTGACCCTGACATTCGCGCCGAAAGGTAACACCGAAGGCGTCAAAGGCGCAGGCACCCGCGTCAGCTTCCTGGTTGCGCCAGGTGACAACGGCATGGTCGAAAGCCCCGAAGGCAAATCGGTCATGTTCTTCTGCGAACGCGACGCCAAGCACATGTCCGTCGTCCCATTCAAGCGCACCGCTTACGTCGCTCCCAAGGCCAGCTAAGCCATAGGCGAGCCGACTAAACACCTGACATAGAAAAGCGGCGGGGCTGATGTTTCAGCTCCGCCGCTTTCTTTTATTCAAACCCACCGGTTTCACTTTGTTGGGCTCGCCGCTTGGTACGAACACCCACCGACACTAGGTTCAGGCAGCAGCGTCTATTGCCGCCACCAACGCACTCTCGAAGATGCGCCGCCCATCGGTTCCACCCAATGGTTTTTCAAAGAGCCTCTCTGGGTGCGGCATCAGCCCGAGGATACGGCCCGTAGGATCCGTTATACCGGCGATGTTGCGCTGCGAACCGTTGGGATTGTCCGTTTCGGTGAGTTCACCATCCGCATCGCAATAGCGGAAGGCGACGAGATTCTCGCCCTCCAGCCGGTCCAGCGTCTCCTGGTCCGCGAAGTAATTACCGTCGTGATGGGCGATGGGGATGCGTACGACCTCCCCCTCCCGATAACAGCCCGTGAAATACGTCGCATCGTTATCGCAGCGTACATGAACGTCCCTGCACACGAACAATAGCGAGGCGTTGCGCATCAGCGCTCCCGGCAGCAGTCCCGTTTCCAAAAGAACTTGGAAACCGTTGCATATGCCGATGATCGGCGTGCCGGCTTTCGCCTTGGCGATCACATCGCGCATAATCGGTGAGTGGGCCGCCATGGCACCGCAACGCAAGTAGTCACCGTAGGAGAAACCGCCAGGCAGGATCAGGAAATCGCTTGCCGGCACTTCGCTTTCGCCGTGCCAGACCATGTTGACTTTGGCCCCGACCGCCTCGGTGGCGACCTTGACGTCGCGGTCGCAGTTGGAGCCGGGGAAGACAATGACGGAGGCGCGGATCATTCTTTTTGTTCCGTTTCGGTCGTTTCGCTGGCGTCGTTCTCCAGCAATTTGCAATCACCTCGCTCAAGGCCGGAGAGCTGCTTCTTCGTAAAGAACGAAGCCTTCAACTCCAGACTTGCCGGGTTCAAGCTGATCAGCACGAGGGTCGTGGTCTCGTCAAGCTGCGTCAACGCCATTGGCTTCGGTGACCACAACTGAATGGAACCGTCCTTGGCTTGATTGAACGGACAATTCGGTGCGCAGATCTCTTTTGTCAGCACCGCGAACGAGGATCTGTGATCACTTTCTGTCGCCGTCGCTTGCCAACGCCCAGAGCCATCCAGCTTCGCCGCATCGTCAAGCTCCAGCTTCACAACAACTTCGCCCTTGCTGGCTTCAAAGGGCTCGGTATCGAGTTTTACGGCACTCGTTTCACAAGACAGCGACAGCGGTTTCGAAAGATCGAGCGAGCGCGCTTCCACGATCCCAATTGACGTCAATCCTGCCAATAACGCCACCGACAGCTTCCAACGCCGCAACCTCATTGCAGCACCACGATGGCGACCACCACGGCGGAGATCAGCGGCAACAGGATAAATATCGCCGCCTTCAGCAGCATGAAGCGCACGGCCTCGCCAGCATCGCCGCCTCGCGCGGCTGGATCAGGTTTGCGCATCGGCCTGCTCCTAGCACGTCTGGGAAACTTGAACCGTCAGTCCACAAACTGAAAAGAGTAATTCTCGATAACCGTATTGGCGAGCAGGCTCTGGCACATGCGTTCGACCTCCGCGCGCGCCGCTGTCTCGTCGGCAGCCGCGAGGTCGAGTTCGATGAGCTTGCCCTGGCGGACGTCGGAAACGCCATCAAAGCCGAGCGCACCGAGCGCGTTTTCTATTGCCTTGCCCTGCGGATCGAGGACGCCGTTTTTCAAGGTAATCCTGATAAGCGCTTTCATTTCCCACCGGTCAATGGAGTGTGATTCAGACAGTACAAAAGCGGCACCGTCCTGCGCCGAACGCAGAACGGCGTTTGCATCAATGAGGTTTGCCCGATGGCGAGTTCGACGACACCAACACCGGCGTTGCGCCGACCATGGGGCGGTTCTCGTTTAGGATGCCGAGACGGCGGGCAACTTCCTGGTAGGCTTCCAGCATACCGCCGAGGTCCTGCCGGAAGCGGTCCTTATCCAGTTTGTCGTTGGTCTTCACATCCCACAAACGGCAACAGTCCGGGCTGATCTCATCTGCCAGCACGATGCGCATCAGATCGTTTTCCCACAACCGGCCGAATTCGACTTTGAAATCGACCAGGCGAATGCCGATGCCGAGGAACAAACCGACGAGGAAATCGTTGATGCGCAACGCCAACTGCATCATCTCGTCGATCTCTTGCGGAGCCGCCCAGCCGAACGCCGTAATGTGCTCTTCAGAGACCATCGGGTCACCGAGCTTATCGTCCTTGTAATAGAATTCGATAATCGACCGCGGCAGCGCGCTGCCCTCCTCCAGCCCCAAACGCTTGGCCAGCGATCCGGCAGCGACATTCCGCACGACCACTTCAATCGGGATGATCTCGACTTCGCGGATGAGCTGCTCGCGCATGTTCAACCGGCGGATGAAGTGCGTCGGCACGCCAATCTCGCCAAGCTTCATGAAGATCAGCTCGGAGATCCGGTTATTGAGGACACCCTTGCCCTCGATCAATGCGTGTTTTTCTGCGTTAAAGGCTGTAGCGTCGTCCTTGAAGTGCTGGATAAGCGTACCTGGTTCCGGGCCCTCATAGAGGATCTTGGCTTTGCCTTCGTATATGCGGCGGCGCCTGTTCATGCCTGGTCCTTTAAGAATGATCGAGCTCATGACACATACTTATTATTATTACACTATGTCGGCATCCCTAGGGCCCTGTGGAAGACCCCGCGGGCGACATTGCGTCGTACTTGTTTAAGGAGTGCGCGTGTGCGCTGATCCGCATCCAGAGCGGTTCGAGCAGGTGAGATTAGCGGAATGACACTCGCGAAACAATGTTAACAATTACGTCGATCGCGAGCATCGTTTCCTTTGCGCCAAGTCATTGAAATGCTTGGACTTGATGGTTAAATTAGGGATGTGACGCGGGACCGCCATACGCCGCAACACACAACTAAAGCGCGATTTCAATCGCGAGGACAGCCAGGAGTGGAGGCCAGAGATGACGACTTTCGACAACCGCGAGAAGGCTTTTGAGCAAAAATTTGCTCACGATCAGGAGTTGAAATTCAAGGCCGAAGCTCGGCGCAACAACCTTCTGGCCGCCTGGGCCGCCGAAAAAATGGGAATCACAGGAGATTCGGTCGCCGATTACCAAAAGGAAGTCCGCCGCGCTGATCTCGCCGAAGCAGGCGACGAGGACGTTTTCCGCAAGGTCCGCGGCGACTTTGATGCCAAGGGGATCGCCGTGTCGGACGAGGAACTCCGCGCGCAAATGATCACCAGCATGGAACAGGCGATCACCCAGATCGAATCTGAGCGCTAAAGCGCTTGCCATGCGGCTGGGTCGAGCCCGCCAAGGCGCGGCCCAGCGCCTATCCCAATTCTTTCATGAAGACGCCGAACTTCAACAAACCCTCCGGCCACGGACCGTGGCCGGAATTCACGTTGAGGTGTCCGCACGCGCCGGTTTCAACCAGAGTGGCACCCCACGCTTTTGCCAACGTTTTCGCGCGCTCAGACTCGCAGTACGGGTCATTGGCCGAGGCGACCAACATCGCGGGAAACGGCAAAGGCGTGAGCGGCGCAGGTGCAAATCCATGAATAGCCGTGCAGGCGTCGTAACCCTGCGTCACAGGCCAGCGGTCGGCATGGTCCACATCCGCAGGCGCGACAAGGAAGGCGCCGGCCACTTTCGCTCTATTCAATAGTGGTGCGGCGTACACCGTTGCAACGACACCGAGACTGTGGGCAACCAGCACGACGGGACGTTGAGCTTCTTCAACCCCCACGCGTATGCGCTCCGTCCATGCTGAGAGGTCGGGTTCGTACCAGTCCTCCTGCTCCACGCGGCGAGCCGTCTTCAAGCTGCGCTGCCAACGGCTCTGCCAATGATCCTCTTCAGAACCAGACCAGCCAGGAATGATCAGAATATCGGCGTCGGCGGCACGCATCTATTTTTCGACTCTACTTTTTACTGCCCAACTTGAATGACCCGCGTTCAACATAGGTACCGATACACGGATGACCAGATCAGCCGAAGACGCGGGAGAAGATCGTTTCGGCATGCTTCAAATGGTAGGCGATGTCGAACATCTCATTGAGTTCCGCATCCGACAGGTGCTTCGTAACCTCATCGTCGGATTTTAACTCGGTTAGAAAGTCCGCGCCCTCATTCCATGTCTTCATCGCATTACGCTGGACGAATAGGTAGGCGTCTTCGCGCGAAACCCCTTTCTGGGTGAGCGCCAGCAATACGCGCTGCGAGTTGTGCAGACCACTCAGCCTTTCGAGGTTGGCCCGCATACGATCGGGGTACACCACCAGCTTCTCGATCACGCCGGCGAGCCGATTCAAGGCGAAATCCAAAGTGACCGTGGCATCCGGGCCGATCATGCGTTCCACCGACGAGTGCGAGATATCACGCTCATGCCAAAGAGCGACATTCTCCATCGCAGGCATAGCGTACGCCCGCACCATGCGCGCCAGCCCCGTGAGATTTTCCGTCAAGACCGGATTGCGCTTGTGCGGCATCGCCGATGAGCCCTTTTGACCAGGCGCGAAGTATTCTTCGGCTTCCAACACCTCGGTGCGCTGCAAGTGCCGGATCTCGGTTGCAAGCCGCTCGACCGATGAAGCGATGACCGCGAGCGTGGCAAAGAACATGGCATGTCGGTCACGTGGAATGACCTGGGTCGACACCGGCTCGGGCTCGAGGCCCATGGCATCGGCGACGTATTCTTCCACCCGGGGATCGGTGTTGGCGAAGGTCCCGATGGCCCCGGAAATAGCGCAGGTTGCGACCTCCTTACGGGCAGCTTCGAGGCGCGCCTTGTTGCGCTGGAACTCCGCGTAGGCCTGGGCCAGCTTGATCCCAAAAGTCGTTGGCTCAGCATGGATGCCGTGGCTACGCCCGATGGTCACGGTCAGCTTGTGTTCCTGCGCACGCGTCTTGAGCGCCGCGAGCAGACGGTCCAGGTCGGCGAGCAAAAGATCCGCAGCGCGCGTCAGCTGGATATTGAGGCAAGTGTCGAGCACATCTGAGGAGGTCATGCCTTGGTGCACGAAGCGGGCGTCCGGACCAACGAATTCCGCCAGGTGCGTCAAGAAGGCGATGACGTCGTGCTTGGTAATAGCTTCGATTTCGTCGATGCGGCCAATGTTGAATTCGGCGGCACCGCCTTTGTCCCAGATAGCTGCGGCGGCTTCTTTCGGAATAATGCCGAGTTCGGCCATGGCTGTTGCCGCATGGGCTTCGATTTCAAACCAGATACGGAAGCGGGTTTCAGGCGACCAGATGGCGGTCATCTCGGGACGGGAATAGCGCGGGATCATGAGCGTTCTTCTTTTTGCTTGAATAAAGTCGTTGTCCGGCTGCTAGCACCCCAATCGCAGCTCAGGCAATGGCCGAACGTCTAAGTCCCAAACTGCTGTTGATAGGCGGCGGGGGCAAGCCAATCCTCCGACGTTGGCGCCGCTTCGTAAACCGCGCGGGCGGCGGCTCGGGTGACAGCATCGGCGGCGGCGCTACCGAGTTGCGCGAGTGAATAAACAGAATTTTCCCGCGCCATGCTACCCGTCGCCAAGACATATACGATGTCTCCATCAAGCGGGGAGTGAACCGGATGGATCGCCCGCGCAAGACCCGTTTGCACCATAATAGCTAAACGCCGGGCCTGGCGTTTATCGAGTTGAGCGTTGGTAGCGACAACCGCAAGCGTCGTATTTTCTCCCGGTCCGCCCTTGACCGGCAGCGGCCGCGGTGGACCATCCCAGTTGTGCGGAGCACCCAGCCCACCGAATTCACGGTCGCGTTCGAAGGGGTGCGCCCAAAAATGTCGGGTATCACCCATGGTCACGGTTCCAACGGGATTGGCGGCAACGAGCGCACCGACAGCGAGCCCGTCACCAATTGCAATCGACGCGCTGCCAAGTCCCCCGCGCAGGTTCGCGGTCGTCGCGCCAAACCCGGCGCCCACGCTCCCCAACTCGAAGTTTCCCGCCGTCGCGGCCTGGCAAGCCTCCCTCGCCAGCCGTGTGAAGGCGTCCGACAGATGCCGCTTGTCACCCCCATTCAAGAGATCGAACAAGATCGCCTGGGAGACAATGGGAACCCGAGCCTCGCGAATCTGGAATCCTACACCGCGTTCAGTCAGCCCGTCGCGAACCCCAGAGGCAGCAGCCAGCCCGAATGCAGAGCCGCCCGACAGAACGCGATGGCGTGGATTTCTTCAACCGTTCCCTGCGGAGCCAGTGCCGCGGTGTCCAGCGTCCCCGGTCCGCCGCCGCGAATATCCACAGCGGCAATGCAACCCGCTGGCGGCAACACCACCGTAACCCCAGAGCGAATTGTCGCATCATGGGCAGAGCCTACAGCGACACCAGCAACGTCGGTGATCAGATTTTGCGACAGGGTCATAACTGGAAATCAGCGTAAAATGGGGAGGATTAGACACCCAGGAACCTTGGCTGTCGGAGGCACAAAGGTCAACGTCACACAAGCACCCCCGCCCCCCTTATTCGATTTCATCGCCACTGCATAAAACTCTCGAAATTTGAATTGCGATCGTCAAAGCCGCGCCCATATTCAAGTTGTAAAATAATAGGTCGGGTGTGTTGGCTATCCGCCACGCAAAGTTACCATTGGAACAATGGCCGGTTGAACACTGCGCTATCCTGCGTAAATGCTTACTAACCAATACCAATCAAACTGGGTTGGTGACTGGCGATGTCCGCCCGGTCGGACAGGCATGTCCAGTGAGGAAACTGAAAGGGATCGCAAGATGAATGCGAACGATGTGGTTCAAGAGGTCGCCGAGCTAAACGGCCTCATTGATGAGACGGAAGACCCACGCGAATGCTACGCTGCAGTGCGGGACTGCATCCGTAAGCACCACGAAGCAGGTGAAGAGATCCCCGAGGATCTGCAGCGCCTTGAGAAGGTTATGTTGACTGAGTGCCTGGCGGAATCACAGGGACGCTAAGCGTTCCTCCGCATTGGTACTCAATGGCTGGCGCCTGTTGCGCCGGTGAAGGCTCGCTCACATCAAAATCCGGTGGCCAAACCTGGCTCGACCAGACCGACGCGTCCGCTCGCATCCGAGCCGGGCGCTTTTTTTTATTAGATTTGTCGGCTTGAATTCATGCGAAAGGCGCCCGCGAGGGGCGCCCCTGTTGCTCTGGGAAGTCCCAATTAAGAGAACTGAATCAATTCTCTACGTACGTGACACGACCGCCATCGACATTTTGCCATGTATACATGGTGTAATCGAGCCGATTGACATCGCCCTTTTTGTCGAATGCGATTTTGCCGATCACGGTTTCGAACTCCTGTCCCGAACGCATTTGCTCGGCGACTTTCTTCGGATCGAGCGATTGAATCGCCTCGGCAGCCTGCTTGATGATCTGGACGACGGCGTATGAGTAAAGCGTGTAAGCCTCCGTCGAGATGCCTTTCTCGTCGAATTTCTTTAAAGCATCTGTGGCTTCGGGACGCTTACGCGGGTCTGGCGCGAAGGTCATCAGTGTGCCAACGGCGGCCGGCCCAGCGATGGACGCAAATTCGTCGGTCGCGATCCCGTCCCCCGACATCAAGGTCGCATTGAGCCCGTGGTCGCGCATTTGTCGGACGATAAGACCGCCCTCCGTGTGAACGCCACCGAAGTAGACAAGTTCCGCACCGGCATCCTTCATTTTAGCGACCAGCGCGGAATGGTCCTTCTCCCCAAGGTTAATGCCTTCATAGATCACCTCGGTGATGCCGGCATTGTTGAGGGCCTTTTTCGTCTCGTCAGCCAGTCCTTTGCCGTAAGGCGTTTTGTCGTGAACGATAGCGACCTTTTTGTCCGCGAGATTCTTGGCGATGTATTCCCCGGCAACAGTTCCTTGCTGATCGTCACGGCCGCAAACGCGGAAGACGTTCCACATCTGGCGATCGGTGATCTTCGGATTGGTAGACGCCGGCGTCACCATCAGCATGCCGTTCTCGAGGTAGACGTCGGAGGCTGGGATCGAAACGCCGGAGTTAAAATGGCCGACAACGAATTTAACGCCTTCGCCGGCCATCTTATTGGCGACCGACACCCCCTGCTTGGGATCCGAGACATCGTCTTCAAAGACGAGCAAGATCTTCTTTCCGTTGATACCACCAGCGGCGTTGATGTCTTCGACCGCCTGTGCGGCGCCGTTCCTGAGCTGCGCACCAAATGCGGCGTTAGGTCCTGTGAGCGGACCGCCAACCCCCATTTTTATCGTTTCCTCACCGCCGCTCTTAGAGCTATCGGTGCCCGAGTCCCCGCAAGCTGCGACAGCGAACACCGAAAGAACGCTGATGCCGGCAATCAAAAAGTTCCGCATCTCAACTCTCCATTGGGTTAGGAGGCCACTCCATGGCAATCTGGGATGTCGACGCTGTAACTGCGAGGGGCGTGGAGGTCAATGCTTGCGCCTCCAACTCAATGCCCCAGTTCGCTCGAACAACCAGGGGTACTGAGTTTGCATCTGCCACGCGCGCATCACCCGGTAACCCGCAAAAGCCATTGCCAATAGGACCAAATAATCAACGATGACATTGCCGGGCATCAAAAACGGCTCGTGGAACAGTGCATAGTGGATGAAACGGACCGCGAAGGTCATTAGCCCGATGTATACAGCGAGCTGCCACAGCGGCTTCCAGGTCATGGCGATCGCACGACCGGTGGCCCAGCTCGCCGCGCCGCCCAGAACAAGGGTGACGAGAACGAAAACAGCCAGACCGTTAGGGCCGGTTGGATAGAGTGTCTCCATCGCAGTCGTCTTCCCGTTATCGCGCCTCAGAACCTGTCTTGCTCAATGCCGTCCACCCTCCAGGTAGGCCGCACGTATTTCGGGACGGTGCAGAAGCTCACGGCCTGCACCGCTCATGGTGATTTCGCCGTTGACCATCACATAGCCGCGATGAGCAAGTTTCAACGCATGGAAAGCATTCTGCTCGACGAGAAACACGGTGACCTCGTTGCTCCGGTTAATCTCGTCAATCACCTCAAAGATCTGCTTGACGATCAACGGAGCAAGCCCCAGCGACGGCTCATCGAGCAGCAATAGTTTAGGCCGGCTCATCATCGCCCTGGCAATGGCCAGCATCTGCTGCTCGCCACCCGACAACGTGCCACCGCGTTGGTCGAGGCGCTCCCGCAAACGCGGGAACAGCTGGGTCACGTGCGCCAGGTCAGCATCGAAGTGTTCGTTGGAGACGAGCTGCGCACCCATCTGCAGATTTTCCAGCACCGTCATACGCGCAAAGATACGTCGTCCCTCCGGCGACTGGGCAATACCCAAGCGGGCAATCTTGTGCGTCGGAAGCTTTGTGATGTCCTTGCCCTGAAAGTGAACATCGCCCCGGCGTGCCGACGGAGCGCCGAAAATCGTCATCATCAGGGTTGACTTGCCGGCGCCATTCGCGCCGATCAGCGTCACGATCTCCCCTTTGTGTACGTCCAGATCAATGCCGCGCAGCGCAACAATGCTGCCGTAATAGGTCCAAACCCCGCGGACTGAGAGCATTGGTTCGCTCATCCCTCGATCTCCGCCTCAGCCTCATCGACTTCCTCATCCTCGACGCCGAGATAGGCCGCAATGACCTTGGGATCATTCTTGATATAGTCCGGTGTACCATCGGATATCTTCTTGCCGTACTCGAGCACGACAATGTGGTCCGAGATTTCCATCACGACGGACATGTCGTGCTCGATCAGTAGCAACGACGTGCCGTTGCTATCCCTGATCGATAACAGCAACTCGTTTAGCTCCGCGCTCTCGCGCGGATTGAGACCCGCAGCAGGTTCATCGAGACAAAGCAGCACTGGTCCGGTGCACATGGCGCGTACGATCTCCAGACGGCGCTGGTCGCCGTACGGCAGTGCCCCCGCAGGATCATCAGCACGGCCCTTAAGGCCGATACAGTCAAGCCAGGCAACCGCGATCTCAACTGCCTTCGCCTCCGCCTCGCGGAAACTCTTTGCACCGACCAGGCCGAGTAGCGAATAGCCCGATGCACGGTTCAACCAGTTGTGCTGAGCAACAATCAGGTTTTCAAGCACCGTCATCCCGGTGAACAGCCGGATATTTTGAAAGGTGCGCGCAACCTTGGCCTTCGCGGCGATCTCCGAATCCGCCATGCGCTCAAGCAGATAGGCGCCGCCCCTACCGATACGTTGCGAGCGGCCGGGAGAGTCGGTCAGCTCCGCAACCGCCGGATCGGACTGCGGGCCGCCCGATACCAGCGCGATACGGCCGCTGGTTGGTTTGTAAAAACCGGTGATGCAATTGAAAACCGTTGTTTTTCCGGCACCGTTCGGACCGATCAGAGCGGTGATTTGACCACGTGCAACGTCGAATGAAAGGTCGTTGACGGCAACAAGACCGCCAAAACGCATGGTCAAGTGTTCAACCCTGAGGATCGGTTCTAAAGCCGGACCCATTCCAGGATTCATCGCCGTCTGCACCATCAGCCCTGCCCCTCCTTGACGAGGTCGCCGCCAATGGCGCGCTTTTCGTGCAGGACGAGCGAAGGTTCGCGTTTGGAGATCAGCCCGCGCGGACGCCACACCATCATGCCCACCATCGCCATGCCGAACAGCAGCATCCGGTACTGGGTCGGATCAAAGCCTGCGCCGAAAATGGACTTCAGCCAGCCCAGTTCGCGCAACAATTCGGTTCCGCCGATCATCGCGACCGCGGCGATGGCAACGCCAATTTGGCTACCCATACCGCCAAGCACCACGATCGACAGGATCACGGCGCTCTCCATGAACTCGAACGACTTCGGCGAGATAAAGCCGAGCCGGGCGGCGAAGAAAGCGCCCGCGATGCCGCCAAACATGGCACCGATCGAAAAGGCGGTGAGTTTGGTCGTCACAGTGTCGATACCCAGCGAGCGGCAGGCGATGTCATCCTCCCGCAGGGCTTCCCATGCGCGGCCGATGGGCAAACGCCGCAGCCGGATTGTCACCCAGTTAGTCAATATGGCGAGAGCCAGGATCAAGTAGAACAAGAAGAACAGCCGGTGCAGCGGCGTAAACTCAAGGCCGAAAAATGCAGCAAAACCCTCATCTGATGCATTGAAGGGCAGCCCAAAAAAAGTAGGCCGCGGAATACCCGATATCCCGGCTGCGCCGTTCGTCAACTCGACCCAGTTGATCAGCACGAGCCGAATGATTTCGCCGAAAGCAAGCGTCACAATGGCCAGATAGTCACCACGCAAGCGCAACACGGGGAACCCGAGCAGTATCCCCCAGAAGGCGGCGAAGATGCCCGCAAGCGGTAGGCAGAGCCAGAATGATAGGCCGAAGTACGTCGATAAGAGCGCGGTCGAATAAGCACCGACAGCGTAAAAAGCCACATAGCCAAGATCAAGCAGACCCGCGAGCCCGACGACGATGTTGAGACCCCAGCCGAGCATCACGTAAATGAGGATCTGGATGCCGAAGTTATCGATCCACTTCAGCGCGCCTCCCGGCCCGGCGATCAATACCGCCAGGAATGGATAGGCAATCAGCCAGATAAGACCAACCAGCCGGAACGTGGCGGTATAGTTCTGCAACGGGGCCAGAACTTTACCGGCCTGTGTTGCAAACGACTGAACGCTGCGGGAAACACGCCCTCCGACGACAAGCCAGCTGAGCCGGCCGAAGAACGCTATGGCGACGACGGTCGCGACAAGATCCCAGCGCGGATCGAGGACCAAGCCGTGCCAAAGATCCTGCCGTGTTCGAAAGGCCAGGATTGGAAACGATAGTCCCAACGTAAAGAGCGCCAGAAAACCGGCATCGCGAAGCGCGCCAAGCCAGTTGAATGATGCCTTCTCATCGGATGCGACTGTTTTTGCCTCACCCTCCGACATACTCAGACCTTTTCCACGTCAGGTTTGCCGAGAATGCCGGACGGCATGAAAATCAGCGTGATCGCCAGGATCGAGAACGCGGCAACATCCTTGTAATCAATCGAAAAATAGGCCGACCAAAAAACCTCGATCAGGCCGATCAGCAATCCACCGATGACCGCACCGGGCAACGACCCGATACCGCCAAGAACAGCAGCCGTGAAAGCTTTGATGCCAGGCACGAAGCCGTCCGAAAAGTTCACCACGCCATACTGCACCATGAACAGGACACCCGCGACAGCAGCTAAGGCAGCGCCCATGACAAACGTCAGCGAAATCGTCCGGTCGACATCGATGCCGAGCAGCGAAGCCATTTTTCGGTCCTGCTCGCAGGCCCTCTGTGCCCGCCCCAGCGATGTCTTTTGCACGATGAACCAGAAAGCCGCCAGCAGCACCGCGGTCGTGAGGATAATCAGAATCTGTTTGTAAGATAGCGTGATGTCTCCGCTACCGATCGGGATCACAAATCCGCCTTCAATAATGGGCGGGATCGACTTGTTGCGAGGCCCCTGCACCAACTGAACGAAATTGATCAGGAAGATTGACATGCCGATCGCCGAAATCAGCGGTGCAAGCCTAAAGGAGCCCCGCAGCGGCCGGTAGGCGACACGCTCGATGGCCCAACTCCATAGAGCGGTAAGCACCATGGCGATGATCAAAACGAGGACCAGCGCCAGCGCGATGGCGAGACCTCCGAAAAGCGATGTGATCAACAAAAAGAGAATGAGGGCGATGAACACCGACAGCATGAATACGTCGCCGTGCGCGAAGTTGATCATGCCGATTATCCCGTACACCATCGTGTAACCGATGGCGATCAGGCCGTAGACGGAGCCCAGCGTCAGTCCGTTAATGAGCTGCTGTAGGAAGTAATCCATTTGAGCCTGTTTGGTGGAGGCTTAGAAGCGGGTTCCGGACGGCAGCGCCGGAAAGCGGTGACTATCACACTCGAGAGGCAGGACGGCATGGATCGCCCCGCCATTGGACGGTTCCCGAGAGAACAGAATAAAGTGGTTCTACAAAATGTTGTGCGACCCGTCGCAGAAGGGCTCATCGTCAGTGGACTTGCAGCCGCACAGATTGAAGGTTCCGCTGCATTCGGCCTCAAATCGAAGCGGTTCAATGTCGGTACCCTTGTGCGAGCCATCGCAAAACGGCTGCTTTTTCGACCGTCCGCAGCGGCAATAGAAATAGGCTTTGCCTTCTTCAAGCTCGACCTGATAGGGCCCCGATTGTGCAACGACCGGCTCTTCTGCCACGGCCACCTCCGTTCAAATGACAAGTCTTCCCACGTATACCGCACGCCCCTCACTGCACATCTGACACAGCTTCCCGGCAACGGCACCCCGAACCTAGCCATGAAGACTAACCAGTTTCGGTCAAGATGCTCTAGCTGCTATCCAATGGGGGAACAAGCCCGTACGCGGAGCGCCGCCGTGCCATTGAGGTGATTTGCACACACTTGCCGATGCGATCGACCAGAACTGATTGATGAACCGTCAAATTGCCGAAAAAGTCGGCTGCGCCTCGCACGTCGCTCAAAAACGGGCATGCTTGGAGGGCTGGACTTGCGTCGCCGGCCGCTCGACACAGCGGCGACGCAAATCAAATGGGGTTTGCGCTTAATTGAGGAGAATATCCTACCCCAAGTTCATCAGACTAACACCTTGCCCTCTTCGTCAATCGCCGTTGCGACGTCTTCATCGGAGGTCTCTTCGCCAAGCAGCATTTCGTTATGCGCCTTGCCCGACGGGATCATCGGGAAACAATTTGCAAGCACCGCAACGCGGCAATCGAAGATCACCGGCTCAGGCGTTTCGATCATCTCCTTGATCGCAGCATCAAGATCGTTTGGATGATCGCAAATGATGCCCTTCCAGCCATATGCTTCAGCCAGCTTGACGAAGTCGGGCAGGGCCTCGGTATAGCTTTCCGACAGCCGATTGCCATGCAGCAGCTGCTGCCACTGCCGCACCATGCCCATATACTGATTGTTCAAGATGAACACCTTCACGGGCAGCCTGTACTGCACCGCCGTGGACGCCTCTTGAATGTTCATAAGGATCGAGGCGTCACCGGCAATATCGATGACAAGGCTATTCGGATGCGCCAGCTGCGCGCCGATTGCCGCCGGCAATCCATAGCCCATCGTCCCAAGCCCGCCCGACGTCATCCACCGGTTCGGATCCTCGAAATGGAAGAACTGCGCCGCCCACATCTGATGTTGGCCGACTTCCGTCGTGATGTAGGGATCGCGGTCCTTGGTCAGTTCGTAAAGACGCTCTACCGCGTACTGCGGCATGATCACGTCCTCCGACCGCTTGTAGGAAAGCGATTTCCTGGAACGCCATCCATCGATCTCTTTCCACCAGCTCTTCAACGCGGCCTTATCGATCTGAGGCGCTTTCGACTTCCATACTCGGAGAATGTCCTCCAGGACGTAAGCGACATCCCCAATGATCGGCAATTGAACGCGAACGTTCTTATTGATCGATGACGGATCGATATCGATGTGGATCTTTTTCGAGTTTGGCGAGAAGGCATCCAGCCGGCCGGTGATACGGTCGTCAAAACGCGCACCAATGCAAACCATCACATCGCAATCGTGCATCGCCAGGTTGGCTTCGTAGGTGCCGTGCATACCGAGCATGCCGAGCCATTGCTTGTCGGAAGCTGGAAACGCACCAAGCCCCATCAGCGTTGAGGTCACGGGATAACCGGTCAGCCGTGCCAACTCGCGCAACAGCTTGCTGGCCTTCGGACCCGAATTGATCACGCCACCGCCAGTGTAGAAGATAGGTTTCTTGGCACCCGCCAACAGGTCAACCGCTTCGCGGATCGCTGGCTGATCAGGTTTCAGTTTCGGACGGTACGTCTTGTGTTGGATATTGGCCGGCCCAACGTAGTTTCCGGTCGCGAACTGGATGTCCTTGGGAATATCGACGACAACCGGTCCTGGCCGTCCCGAACGCGCCACATAGAAGGCTTCGTGTATCACCCGCGCGACATCGTTGACGTCTTTCACCAGCCAGTTGTGCTTGGTGCAGGGGCGCGTAATGCCAACCGTGTCGCACTCCTGGAAAGCGTCGTTACCAATGAGATGGGTTGGCACCTGACCGGTGATGCAGACCAATGGAATGGAATCCATCAGCGCATCCGTAAGACCCGTAACGGCATTTGTCGCGCCTGGCCCCGAAGTCACCAACACAACCCCAGCCTTCCCCGTCGAACGCGCATACCCCTCAGCGGCATGCACCGCCCCACCTTCCTGGCGCACCAGGATATGCTGGACTTTGTCCTGCTGAAACATCTCGTCGTAAATCGGCAGCACCGCGCCGCCCGGATACCCGAACAGGTGTTCAACGCCCTGATCGGCAAGCGCCTTGAGCACCATTTCAGCTCCGGTCATGGTTCGTGCCATGGGCCCCTCCATTAGGTCCGCTAGCGAGCCACCGCCTGGCTCCCAACCAACAGTCTTCCGTTCCGCAGAGCGGTCTTTTGCGCACCCCAAGCATCATTCGATGTCGCGGCACGATCAGGATCGCGAGGTAACTTCAAAGATGGTGCGTTGTCGTCACCAAAACGCTGAGATGTGGACCGCATTCTGCGCAAGTCAACGAAAATTAAAAGAAGCAGCAGGAAATTCTAATATTATTTCGCCTCAACCCATCTCCAAGCAATCATATATCTTCTTAGCCATGTGAGCTGCCGTTTGACGTAGCGTCGCGTCTGCGTTTTGGCCATCTCAATGGCCACTTCCAGTGCAATCTCACCATCAAGATGCTGCATCAGCGGAGCCACGCCGAGTGCCCGCATCGCCGGCAGCTCTGGATCAAGTTGCATCTGCCGCAAATGCCGTACTTCATCCAAGGCTCCCGAGGCCATCATTTGATCGAAGCGGGCTTCGGCGCGCCTGTAGATGGTCTCCCGCTCCGGCGCGATCACCAGCCCCGTCCAGGCTCCGGCGGGCAATACTGGTGTTCCCGCTTGCGCCTGCCATCGCGCCAGCGGTTGCCCGGTCGACTGAAACACCTCCAGTGCCCGCACGATCCGTTGCGGATCGCTGGGCCGAAGGCGCGACGCCGTCAGCGGATCGAGCCGCATCAGCTCCGCATGCAGCTCCTCCGCCGACCTCCTTCGCGCCTCCCCCCGCCAGAAGGCTCTCACGACGCTGTCGGTTTCGGGCATGGGCGAGAGCCCCTGCGTCAACGCGTTGAAGTAGAGCCCCGTACCACCGACGAAGATCGGGCGCTGACCAAGCCGTTCGATTTCTCCGAGGACTTCACGCACATCCTCAAGCCAGCGCGCCACCGAATAGCTCTCGCGGGCGCTGACGTGGCCATAGAGACGATGCGGCACCGCCCGCTCGTCTGCTGGTTCCGGCCGTGCCGTCAACACGCGCATTTGCGCATAAACCTGCATGGAATCCGCATTGACGATGACACCGTCATAACTCTGAGCCAGGCGCATGCCCACCGCCGACTTGCCGCTGGCGGTCGCTCCTGCAATAAGAATGGCACGCTTAGCCGCCAAGATCGCGATCCCATTGTGCAACTACGGCAGCTTCGCAGACAGGGCTTGATTGATTTGGCTGCGAGCCCATTTGACGTGTCACGCTCTAGGGATACCAACACCGGATCCAAAACCGCCGATGCCCGATCCTTCATCCCTGGTGCTTGTAATCACGGCGCCCGAAAAGGCTCCGTGTCTCAACGCCACCCTGACCGATACCATTACCCGCATCATCGCCAAAGACGCGATCATCGAAAGCCGCTGGCTATCGACCGGCGAAGCCTGGGAACTGCGGCTCGTCACACAGGCTGACGGTGGCCAACGCTTGAAACAACAGGCTTCCACGGTCCTCATCGGCTTACCCGTTGATGTGAATATCCTGCCCGACGACGGCGCCCCAAGGCGCAAGAAACTCCTCATCGCTGATATGGATTCCACCATCATTGAACAGGAGTGCATCGACGAGATAGCCGATTTTGCTGGGGTCCGCGACAAAGTTTCGGCCGTCACAGAAAGCGCCATGCGTGGTGAGTTGGACTTTGCCGAAGCCTTGAAATCCCGGGTCGCTCTGCTCGCCGGCCTCGAGGTCGGCCTCCTTGATGAAATCATCGGCAGCCGAATATCCATTATGCCCGGTGCTCGGGCGCTCGTCGCGACGATGAAGGCGCACGGTGCGCACACCGCCCTTGTCTCCGGCGGGTTCACATACTTCACCGACCGTATCGCCAATTCTGTCGGCTTTGACATCAGCCAAGCCAACCAGCTCTGCGTGTCGGATGGCCGCCTCCTGGGCACGGTCAAGCAGCCAATCCTTGGCCGACAGGCCAAACTGGAGGCCCTAAAAAGCGAAGCGAAATTGCACGGTATTCCACTCTCACAAACACTTGCCGTGGGAGATGGGGCAAACGACCTCGCGATGATCCGAAAGGCCGGTCTCGGCGTTGCCTACCGGGCTAAGCCAATTGTCGCGAGCGAAGCTAAAGCTGCAATCAAGCATGGCAATTTGAAAGCGTTGCTCTATTTGCAGGGCTATACACGAGACGAACTTGTCGAATGATCCCTCCCGGCCCGTGATCACCGAAGTCTCCCAGTTCACCCGCCATCATCCGGAGCCCACATGCTGGACGTCTTCCTCCTTCTGATAGGCTTTGCGCTGCTGGTCGCCGGCGGCGAGCTGTTGGTGCGCGGATCTGTGGCCATCGCCGAACGGATTGGAGTTTCCCCGTTAATCATCGGCATCGTACTGGTCCGCTTCGGCACATCAATGCCGGAACTCGTCATCAGTGTGCAGGCCTCGCTGGCGGGCTCGCCAGGCATCTCTATCGGCAACTTCGTCGGCTCGAATATCTCGAATATCTTATTGATCGTCGGAATTTCCGCCCTGCTGGCGCCGCTCACCGTAACCTCGCGTGCCTTGAAGCGAGATGGTGGCGTCGTCATCGCTGCATCCGCGGCCTTCACTATCTTTGCGTTTTTCTCGCCGTTGACCCGGCCCATTGGCCTCGTCTTCATCGGACTTCTCGCCACCTACCTCATCTATGCCATCCGCCAGGAACGACTTGAACCCGAAGCCGGCCACAGCGCCGCATTCGAGATGTCCGAAGCCTATGACGAACTCATGCGCAATGGCGATCTCGCCGGCGCGTTCCGCCTCAAATGGAGCACGCGGCTCGGACGCATCCTGCCCTTTTTAATGGCTCTGGCGGGCCTCGCCACCATTATTCTCGGCGGTCGCCTTTTGGTTGACGCCGCGGTCTCCCTTGCCCAA
>Ga0114922_10002047_pt1 | contig 19053 bp, 16 predicted proteins | sample AartaG_FD_100975 | JGI IMG/M metagenome (GOLD analysis project Ga0114922, IMG submission 100975) | Deep subsurface microbial communities from Aarhus Bay to uncover new lineages of life (NeLLi) - Aarhus_00045 metaG | ecosystem: Environmental > Aquatic > Marine > Oceanic > Sediment | place...
GATACTGTTGGCGAATTCAGTTCTGGATAGCTTTTGGTAGGATATGCTGACAGATTGGTTAAGGTTAGCCCAGTATTGACACCAACTTGAACAAGCTGGCAGCATGTTCTACTTAATTCGCCAACAGTATCGCTACCAGGGTAATGACATGTCTACCTGGATATGCGAGAAAATTGCCATCTAAATAAACTACCTGATTTATAGTCTGTATCCCCACAATTTCTGTAGCCTGTATCTCATCAAGCTCCGGTATAACAATCCGATCCTCTGACGTAAATGCGGTCACTGTCACGGAAGTAATGTCCTCATTGGCGGCTACTTCCTCCGCAAGCGGCAGTCTCACGGAGTTGTCAAGGGTTGTGATAATACTGCCTTCTGGAAACGCAGCTTCTGTTTCATAGGCTTCCACGCCGAGGATCTGTCGATTTTCCCCGGCCATCTCTACCGATGTAACGGTCATGTGAAATGGATACAAAACAGTCAATCTATCTCCTATCTGCAATTGTTCAAGAAAATCAGCATCTTCTATAACTATGTCCGTTTGTCCGGACATATCTGGCAAAATGGCTGCGGCTAAACGCGTCTCATTTCTGCCATCTGTTGTAATAACCAGGCTATGCAGCGGAAAGCCTACTGAATCGCTGCTGAAAGGCGCTCCATCTGTATCTCCCACCTCTATAACCGGGTGCACAAGTGTTTGGGAACCATCTGGTATTTGTGTAATAACGAAGTCCTGGGCTTTTGCTATCCGATCTCCTTCCTTAAATCCCTTGACAGATATTCGCTGTGTTGATGTGCCTGGAGTCAATGCTTCGGCCAGAAGGTATGATTTCCTGCCATCGGGTGTTCTCACAATACAACCATCCGATAGGCCAGGTGAAGTATTTAAGGGAGCGCCCAAACTGACCCAATTTTGTGCCACATTTGGTATTAGATCCAGGCTTTTTACATAGCTAACGCTCGTAATATCCTCTATGATCTTGCAGATTTCCGAAGCGTATACGTCCCTTCCGAAGATCCATCCAGTTCCATCAGGCCCCCCTGTCAGCGGGTGCAAAAATGCGTCCAGAACAGATAGCACTTCCTCCTTGACATCTTCAGCTTCCTGAATGTTCCGGGGAACGATCTGAGCCTCGATTGCCACCTGAATGTAGCCAGGTCCAATGACATTTATACGCGCAGGACTGGTCTGCGACAGACCGACGAACGTATTTTCCTCCAGGAAATTCTCCACCTGCCGGACAAGTTCCGCGCTTGGCATAGGTTTTGGCTCCTCATTGTTGGGGACAATGATAAGCGTGGTCCATCCAGGTTCAAATTCCAGGTTGCGGTTGATGTTCGGCAGGCACTTCGCCCTGGCAATAAGGGTACCTACTGCTTCCTTCGCCAACCACTCCAGATCGCTGGATGTAACGCTTCTATTGCGATGTTTCAGGGTTTGCGGACCACGTTCTTTCACCATATCCGTAGTCTCTATATTGGCTCCACCATCGCTGGATACGGGATTTGTCGCAGAGGCAATGCCTGTTACAGACGTTTTAATCTGGCTGATCTTCTCTTTTTCCTCGTTGCCAGCAGTTCCGCCGCCATATCGATATTCAGCCGCAACTATATTATTTGTCCCCTTTGGCGGCACAAGGCCGTGCTCTCCATCCCCGAATTTAACAGTCCCATTTTCACGATCGATGGTATAATGTCGGCTGTATGGATATGATTGCAGGAAATTGGCCACCTCATGCCAGCGCACCCAGATCTCAGTCTCCCCTGTCCCAGTATTCTCATGCTCCTCTATGGCATCCTCTCCCTCTTCATTCTCAATTTCAATCCGTTCGGTCTCTGGCGGGACGTTCTGCTCCAGTATCATAATTTTTTGACCAGATAAGACCGGCGTATTCGATATATTAAAGCTCTGGTTCTCCAGTCTGCTGCTGGAACCCAAAATCTCATCTGTCACTGTGGCGCCCTGGGTTGCTGGAACAGTGTTGATATAGACACCGGTTAGCCTTTGCGTATCCTGAGGATCATTTTCTGGCGAAAGCGCCCGAATCCAATGGTATTCTGTCAGATCAAACTTTGCCAGTGATAGCATATCTGAAGGTGTGAGAAACGCTACAGTTCCCGATTCAGAAAGGTTATTTGTATTGTCTATAATGGTTAGCTCTTTCCATCCTGAGCTGCTATAGTATTCCCACTTCAGAGACGGAAGGGAGGAAGAGGAACTGGATTCGGATATTTGGCCCTTAATGACACGTCCTGAGAATACCCGAGGTGCAACTGATACATACAGCGTTACCGGCTTTTGTGAATATGCGGAATCGAAACCGAGATAAAGGGCAGGCTGAGTATCCCGATAATATCCTGGGCTTAGCGCCGTTATTGGCACAAACGGCGTGAAGGCATTATCGCCTTTATAATTTGCATATATAAAGCCATTCTGGGTCGCCACAGTGGGCGGACGTTGAGCCTGATAGCCTGTTGTAAGGCTGGTTATAACTGGTGGATCGAGATTGCCCGTACCTGGTTTGACTCTGAATCCTTTCTTCGGGTCGTCCGGATCCACCTGTTCATACTCCACTGCTTTGCCATAATTGCCGCTGGAAATACGCGCCCTGATCCAATATCCCTTCTGACTATTGACTTCGCTCTCAGTTGTTGGTCTGGATGAGAATCTAACAATACCTGGCTCTGTAAAGCTATTTGTGGTCTCCTGCGATGGCACAAAGGGATGCCAGCTATCATTTCCAAGATATTCCCATGCCAGCCTGACATTTGGCGGATCCATCTGCACACCTACACCAAATCTAATATTGTGCTGGAATTGCCTTTCTCTTCCAATGTAAAGCACATATCCCGGCCCAGGCTGTGCGCTGAAGGGATAAAACGCCTCGCCTGTTCCTACTTTCTGTCTTTCAGCGTAGACATGCAAACCCGACTCAACGCGCAATATACTGGTTCCCATCTTATGGCCAGACTTCAGACTAGGAGAAACATCAACTGTATATACTCTACCAACTGACGTCAAAGCCCGAACTTTAACAAACTCCGGTTGCTCAGGATCATCAATCAATAATATATCGCTTTCTAAAATATTGTCTCTCGCCAACACGATCATGAAATCCCGGCCTGGGTCAATTGGTCCTCTGAGTGTAGCTATAGTACCAGATAAAGTACCCATATACTCAACAGGAGTACCTTCAACGTGATCTCTTTCGAGTCCTGGTCTGACATTCATAAAATTCTGCTCAGCCTCAATAACACGAAGAAACTCATCTTCTATCAGAATCACGTCATCAGTATCAGCAAATTCCGGGTCAGTAAGAACTATATCAATTGCGCCTGACGCCGCAGGCTGTTGCAATCCAGTTGGGACCACAACCAGTTGGAGTTGATTAATTTGAGGAACTCCTCGATAATTGCCATCCCCTATCCGCACTCGCAGCCAATAGGCATCTATACCAAACAGGTTTGTTATGCGCATATTCGCCGGTCGTGGCATCGAGATAATACCTGATTGGGTCAAACTATCCGTTATATCAGAAATGTTATTCGATGGTATTTGTATCCACGATTCCAGCGCTGCACTCTGACTTTCCCAGATGAGAGTCGGTAGATCCGCTGGTTTGACCCCAACATTGAGGGTTAATGTGGCATCAGGTTTAGAAAACGCCTCCTGACTGCTGATATAGAAGATGCTGTCTGACGTGGGAGATTCGCCAAAGGGGTAAAAATCCCTGGTAATATCCAGAGGAATATCGTCATTATAGGCAAGATCCGGAGCTAATCCACTTCCAGTCACCACCAACATGGGATTAGTCAACTCTAAACTATGTGCAAGCGGCACATCGGGGATTGGGATGGGCAAAACACATCGCAGCCATCTGCCCTGGATGCCGTCCACGATACCAATGCCCTGAAGAGTCGTTTGGTCAATGCTGCTCAAGCTGCCAAACTCGAGAATCAATTGAGTTTCCTGCATCGATAGCGCAGGAATTGCCGTTTTATCTGCATCCTCGCTTTGATACTCATAGGACAATTGGCCAAATAGCCACTCAATACTGGCCAGATCCGTCGATTGGGCCTGGAAACTTACCCGTACGTTAGGAGTTTTGGAGAAATTTAGCAGATCGCCGTCGCCAACATATAATATATGCGGTATACGCTTTGATCCCACAAATGCAGCAAACCCATTGGAACTCTGACCAGCCAACACGGAGGTTTGATCTGTATACCGATCCCAGGTTGGGTCCATAGTAAAGCATTTGGAAAGCTTTGCAGGAATAACTATAATATCCTGGTCCGTCTCAAAGACCACTTCCTCTCCGCTTTCACTTGATTGAGCGCCAATCTGCATGCCCTCAGATACAGCCGTTGCATCAGAGCCATCCTTAAGTGTAAGTGTTACAGGAGCCCTGGCCGGTGAAGGCGGAAGAAGAGCTATGCCCATTGTATCAAGAAAAGCAACCACGTTCTTCTCAGGAACTCTATTTAAGCGATCCAGCGTTATCTCCAGAAGTCGCGCGAATATGCGCTGCAACATAACACCCACATCGCCATCTGCCGGAGGTGTCCACTCCGGGACATAACCATTGGCCAGTTCTCCCAAACGCTTTAATATATCTTCCAGCTTCCTATTGTCCAGGACAGGGGGCTTACCTGGCATTAGAGTTCTCCCCTTTCCAGATAGAACGGATATACCATATTAAACGTAGTATCAGTCCTTCGCACCCGGTATTGCATGCTTATGAGCAATTTCCCTTGTTCCTGCTCATCGTCGTCTACGTCCACTTCCAGTACCTCAATTCTCGGCTCAAACTTGATTAGAGCTTCTTCTACCTCGTGTTTGACGAGCGCTTTTGTGGCTGAACCTATCGGCTCGAAGACTACCTTCGACAATCCCGCCCCAAAATCGGGACGCATAACGCGCTCGCCCTTTGCCGTTTTTAATATCAGCAATATGGACTGCCGAACCTGATCCTCAAAGCTGTTCATCGCAATGTGGCCCTGGCTATCTACTGCAAAGGGAAATGCTATGCCTTTCCCCAGAAATTTCCTGTCTTCACTGGAGCCATTACCCATGTCTCAATCTCCGTTTCTAGCCGACCATAACCGTTCCTGCTGCGACAATGGTCCCAACCGGCAGGTCCGCCGGATCATTGCATGTTTTCACCGTATCTCCACTACGCGCAGCCGGCTTCCCATTGATAAATACAGTTATGCTGCCCATCATGATGGTGCCTTTGTTCATAGGCGGAATGACAAACGTGCCACCGATAGGAACATGCGGCGGCATATTGCTGGCAGTGCTGTCCTTTGTAGCCGCAGGCATCCCCATGACTTTGACATCCGTGCTGAGGACACCATCAATAATTCCTATGAAGGGGTGTGGAGTCAGAACCGGCGGCGACGGTCCAGGCGGCTGTATCATATGCATGTCTGAAGCTGTTACCTGATCCCCCTGCTTTGCTGCTGGCACGCCCATGAACTCCACCTCCTCAATTCAGGTTTATCATAGTTCCTTTGATATCAGTGTTGCCTGGAGAACCGTCCAGCGTTAATCCGCCCTGGGCCTCAACTTTTGTGGCAGACGTAGACGAGATCTCGATATTCTGTCCACTGATCTTAATGGTTCCCTGAGATGCCTCAATGTTAATATCTTTGGACGAACTGATGGTAATAGTATTATTTGCTGTATCAATAGTGATTGTGTTGCCTTCACTTTTATCAATAATCTCGATCTTCTCGGATCCGTCAGTATCATCCAGGCGTATAATGTGCCCACTGCGGGACTTGATAAATCTCAGGTTGTTATTGCCATCTGCGTTTGTATCCGGTGGCGCGTCCTGACCATTCCATAGCGCCCCTAGCACATACGGCCTCGTTATATCGCCGTTTTCAAAGGCCACCAGCACTTCGTCGTCCACTTCAGGCAGGAAAAAAGTACCTCGCTCTGCGCCAGCCATAAGCGTGGCGATCCTCGCCCAATGTCCGATGTCATCATCGGACAGACCTGGGAACCTGACGCGCACCCGTCCCAACCCCTCCGGATCTGCGTTATCCGTTACAATACCGATTATCACACCACTGATTCGTCCTTGCTGTCCCAACGTTGTCCCGGTTCCCATTGCTCATCCTTAGCTTTGCATCTTCACCTGGAAGGAAGTTTGGTAACCACTGTCGCCAAGCGAATGCGTTACCTGGTTAACTGTATATGTGCCGCTGAAGCGGCCAACTCCGCTTAGCTCAAGCTTTGTATTCACCTGAATGTCCGGATGCCCCACGCACGTACCATTGCCCGTAACAAGCTCATTTTGCTGATTACTCAGTACCTTCTCTGCATAAGTGCGAGCCTCGTCCGCGCTGGCCACCGGAGCATCAGTTATAACCATACCCGATTCACCGCCGGAGCCCTGCGAGATCTGCTGTTGACCTGTGGATGACAGATTTTCCCCGCCAGATCGCTCAACGCTAACAGAAAAGCTTTGCTTCTGGGCCGGATCCCAGCCGCGCACCTCCACGGAGCTTACCTGACCAACGGTGTTTAGCCTGGGGGAGAAGCTTGTAAGAGTCTTCCCCCATTCCAGTTGAACGCTGCTTGGCGACGGCCTAACGCTCTTGAAATAGAGCGTATCGCCGTCAACCCAGAGCAAGTATCCATTGGCCTCAGCCAGTCCGTCTAGAAAATCGAAATTTGTCTGGTCCTGCACCCTCGGTTCGCTGCGTGCGGATGTAGTATCTACTGAAGGCATAAGTCCCATCTCTGCCGCAATCTGAGAAACTATCTGGCTATCGGGTATGCCGCTATTGGGCGTAGGTCCCTCGAACCGCCTGTAAAATGTACCTCGCGTTAATCTGTGCAGGAGATCAAACCCATTCACAGTGAGCGTAGCCGGTCCGCTGCTGGAAAAATCCGCTTCCAGTGAGGATACTTCGCCTATTATCATTTTCCGTAGATTGCCCACATATCCCAGGCTGATCTCAACGCGGCTGCCCTCTGTAAATATACCGCCCTGTGCGTTAATCAACTCCATGGTTGGATCGTTAACCTGGAAGCTAAACTGATTTGGCGGATCGCTGTGTTCATTTACGCTGATCTGGGTTATTGATTTGGCGGTTAACAGCGGCAGAGGAACGTAATTAACCGCCATCTCGAAAGTAGGAACGAATATTTCAGGTAATATTCCCGATAGTGACATTATCTCTACCCTATCACAACGTAGGTACAATTAGCCTCTGACCAGCCTGAATCGTCAACGGATTATCAATATTATTTTCCTCGGCAATAGCGCGCCATTCCCCCGGATCATCATACTCCTCTGCCGCGATCCCCTGTAGCGTTTCCTCTGACTTAACGACCCGGCTTTTTGCCCTATCAGATGACAGGAGAGGTATGGATGCCAGGAGGCTTTCCAGAAGATCGTAGCCTTTCAGCGTTATACTCAGAGTGGCCCGAAGGGGCATCCCAAGGGAATTGAAGTAAGTATATCGCTGCGTGACACTCTCCAGAACGCATGGAAAAATTAGGGTTCCCCAGATAAACATAAGTCGCGGCGGCGCATGAGTATCAGAATTAAGATTTGTCAGTGCCAGTATCAGTTCCGTATAAAGCCGAACATCAACGCCAGAATCGGTCGTATCAAAAAACAGATCCATGGTTAATGTCTGTGAGCTTCCTCTGACAAACTGAAGCAGTGAAGAACCAAGGCCGGGTATACCTACCTCAGCATACTGATTAGTCCTTTGAAGCTGATACTCCGGGGGATTGAACATAACTGGAATGGGGATCGGTATGGTAGTATCAGTGTTGACAATAATTGCCTTGGTTAATGGCATTAGCGCAGTCCCTTCCTTTCCCGCTCAAGCCGCTGGCGACGCATTATCCTGTCATAAACTTTATCCGCGATTTCCTGGATGTTGATTTGCTGTTGCTGCTCGTTCACAGCATCGGGTACCGGTCTGGCAGCACTGTTTTCGACCTGCTGTCTGTGGCTACCCGTAACATTATTGGTATCTGGCTGTGATTGTTCTTGAGGCGATACCATGCGAATTTCCAGGCCCGGCATTGGGGTTGGAATATCAGTTTGCTCTATCAATTTCTCTACTGCATCTTTTGGTTCAGCTTGCAGGGGAGTTGGTGACTCTTCGTCCTGCCGAACCGGCAATGCTGCATCCCCTGTTTCGTTTGGAACGATCTGTTCCCGGATAACATGGCCGTATGCCTCCCGTTCATCGCTCCGCGTCGATGGCACATTCCTGTTTGCTCTGAAATTGCCGCTTTCAAAATTTGATGGAACTCCTGAAACAGGAACATCTCTGCCAGGGGAATATGTCATTGGAGAACTGGGATAACCGCCCCTTATCTCTACTCGCGAAGAAGAAGCTGCTCTTGCAATGACCCGCGTTTTGAGGTTACCCATAGCCGGCGATGCTTGATCCGCTTCATCAGCCGCTTTATTACGTATAATCGGCAGACTACTACGAGAGTTATCCAGCATGGCATCAGACGGAGTGATAGCTCCTGAACTATGGGAAAATATATCCGCTTCTTCTCTCCTGGGCTGACTCTGCGGGCCACTTGCTGCCAGCTTTTCTGGTTGTAATATCGCAAGCCTGATACTGGGGCGATGAAGGGTATTTTCTTTCCGAAGCAATGGTTCCACTTCTTTTTGAGGAGAGGGCTGGTTGTCCGCTGTCAATGCCTGTGGTTCATCCGCTGATACAGACTCCATGTCATTGATTATCAGCCCACGCGTCTCCGCTGATTGCGGCATTTGTGTTTCTCTATGGCCGAACTCCAATGACATGGGCGACCACCCCGGCCAGGGCGATACACGTTGAGCGATCTGGTAGTACCAGTCCGATAACTGCATTGGTCTGGCCACAGATTTTTCCAGGCGATCCACAATGCCATCTACCAGCGAATTTGCCGCACTTACTCCCTTCGGCTTCCATGACTGACGGGCATGAGTGGCAGCAAGCGCTGTATTCTGGTCCTTACCTTCATCAGAAGCTCTCATAGGTCCTGTTTCCTGTTCAGCCTGGCTATCTCCTGTACCCAGCGGCGACGATCAGCATGCTCAAGTGAAAGCAGTTGACTATGCGACCAATGAAAATGGTATGCGATATAGGCTACCTCCTCGTAAATCAAGTCGAGGGGGTAGCCTATGATCCCCCCGGGTGTTCTGTATCCACCTGAAATGTCTTTTGGCAGTGCGGGCATAAGACCTTTATGGCACTTGTGCCATTACTGTTTATGCGGTTATAGAAGTCCTGCAAATAGGCCAGATCGGCTGCGAACAGATCCTCTATAACCCTGGTATTGATCGCCTCAAGACTGCCAAGTCTGGTAACTACACGGGACAGCAGTATAACAGCCAGATACGCAGGATTTGATTGCACTCGAGGATCTCTCAGCGGCAAAATTTCATCGGCGGCAGTTGCCAGCCTCATGACACCGTCCCGATGTATATTGCCGTCTTTATCTACGTATCCACGAGGCAGAGTAAAATCGAATTCCGTCTGGAACATACAGCATCACCTATTAACCATTGTGGACAAACGGCTGGTCAGCCAGCTCTACGATCTTTTTTATTACTAAGTACATAACACCGTAAATTCTCAACTGGTTCGGCACGGACATGGACAAGCGGGACGCTTGTCTTACTGGGGCTTCTAACTAGACGAGAATTTATGGCGTAGTGTGCTAAGCCCGTTCTACGCCTTCACAGCTAATTGTCAGGGTATCGATAGCGACATCATTCCCCTTTGCGCTGAAATCCGGGCCATCCCACTTGCTGGGCCATGCACTGAAGAAATTCCAACGCACTTGCTCGTTGCCAGTATCATCCAGAAGGATGATTGAGCCGTTCTTGCGCTCGATCTGGCCAGTGACCGCGCTCTGGTGCCATGCGTGAAGCTCGCTGGAACTTGTGATGCCCCATTTCAATGTTATGTCCGGATAACTGACCTTACCTGGAAGCTTGCGCACTGTTGCTGCATCTCCGCCTTCGCGATACTCTACCACCTCAACGGCAGAACCGAAACCAGTGCAATCAGAAAATCCTGCCTGGACTATACCATCCATCTCTACAAGAAATCGAAAGTCCCTGTAAGGATCGACCCTTGCCATGGGAATCCTCCTTTCGTTCTCAAAATGTCAGTTGACTATTAACCACCAGTTTGCTGCTGTATGCGGAAGATAACAAACTCGGCGGGTTTGACAATAGCGATGCCAATCTCAGTCACTACCTGTCCAGCCTCTCGTACATCCGCTGGATTCGTCTCTTCATCGCACTTTACAAAGAAAGCTTGAGCCGCTGTTTCACCAAAAAGGGCTCCATCTCGCCATGACCTCGTCAGGAAGTCAGTGGCACTGCGCTTGATACGTTCCCATAGTGGATGGGCATTGGGCTCAAACACCACCCATTGAGTTCCCTCTTCTATGGACTCGCGCACATAGTTGAAAAAACGGCGTGTACTGATGTAGCGATGCTCAGAATGGGCCTCGTCAGCTCTGGTGCGAGCGCCCCATACCTTAATAGTGCCATTGAAGACGCGTACGACGTTAACTCCTTCGGGATTTAGCCCGTCCTGATCTGACTTGCTCAGTTTCTGATCCACATCCAGAGCGCCCAGGATTACCTCATTTGCCGGGGCTTTATGGACTCCGCGATTGGCGTCACTTCGCGCGTATATTCCGGCCATATGACCCGAAGGCGGTGCACTTATGTTGGCGCTGGTTATAGGATCAGAGACCTGGATCCATGGAAAATAGACGGCCGCATAGCTCCCTGCCTCGCTTCTGCCAACAGGAGCGATGCTTCCAGCGGTCAGGTCCGCTGGGTCTTGCACTCCATCCAGGACTGCAAAGCGGTCTCCCATGTTAAAGCAGTGAGAGATTATGGCGCTATGCTGTGCTTCTGTCGCTGCTCCTGGGATCGCTACGATTGCTATCTCATCGATAGGAGCAAAGGCAGTGAGTTCATTGGCTGGATCTGTCAGATCACCAGCGTCACTAACTCGCATAACCCAGCACCGCGTGCCTCCGTTGTTGAAAAAACCATAGACCGCGTGAGCCAGAGTGGAGTTTCCTGCCTGAAAATCGCCAAAAGTATTCTGAAAGCTCACCCAATTGGTAATAAGCTGAGGTTCTCCCGCAGCAGCGACAGTATAATGGGCAGTATCGCTACCTGGCTGAAGCGGCATTGCCACATCATCGGCCACAACACCGATAAATCCCGCTGTGCTTGTGCCAACACCAGCTATGGGTTTCGCTGCTGGCGGTATTTCCTCCACGTAGACACCTGGCGACAAATATTGTGCCATGATTCTCCTCCTTTCATGCCAAATGTTTCCTTTTTGCTCTTCTAAGGCAACTTAACGTTGTATTCATCCAAATCTGAAGGCGGAACACTTATATTAACATTGTGAGTTATAATGCCCGAAACCACCTGCAAAGTATAGTTCCCTGTGGAAAGCAAACCTATTCTATACCGTCCCTGAGAATCAGTTTCTGCTGATAAATTGTTCTCCGTAATTGTGACAGTAGCCCCTTCCACCGGATCGTCATTGGAGTCAGTAACAACTCCGCCTATTCTGAAGAATTCCTCTAAAGTTGCAGTTGAGATGGTCTCTTCGTCAGGGGATGTGCGCTCCCCAAAGCTTATCTGGGAAGCAATGACCCCAGGGGCTTCCTCGGGCTCAAAGACATCTACAGCAATTGTCAGCGTGATCGTGAGAGAGGCGCGCATCTGATTGCTCATAGCTGTCCAGAATTCAGCCGGGTTCTGAAGACCATCTGCCCGGGCCGTAACCATAGGCAAAGGCGGTTCCTGGTTAGCAAGGCTTCCCTGCAAAAACTGGGATGGAATAGTAGGATACTGTGACAGCAATTGCAGAATTTGCCCCAGCAGTTTATGCTCCTGCAATGATAATTCGTCGCCTCCGTTTCCATTACCGGCTACAGGCCATGCTGTAACCAGATATGAACATGCTACGCGAAGCGGTGGCTGTCTGATAGTCACCGTTCCGTTTGCCCGTTCATATTCCAATTCATTGCTGCGCAGTTCCGCGTCTTCGCGAATATCGTACAAGAATAAATCCACCGTGGTGTCACCCGGGTCGAACTGATCCGTAGGAGGGTCAAATACTATCTGGCTTGCCTCCAGGCCCAGCGTTCCTGGTTGGCTTAAGATGGCTCGCAACGTCTTACTAAGGTCATCAATCATGTGAATTCACTCCATAAATTCCGTCTATGGATTCTCCTGTATGGCTGTAGAATCATCCCAGGTCCTACCTAATTTCTGGTATTCACGTCTTACTGCATGGATCAGATGCGTCATCTGCACTACTCCACCATCTCCCGCTGCACAAAAAGCTCCCGCAAGCGCGATGTTTTTAATATTTCCGCCGGAGAGCCTGAACCTCTCTGCCAGAACATCAAGATTTACCTCTTCGGAGATGGGCATCTCCTTCGGAAAAATAATCGACCAGATCCGACGTCTCATCTCCTCATCGGGAAATGGAAATTCTACAATGAACTGCATCCGACGGGTAAAAGCTTCGTCGATATTCTTGCGAAGATTTGTTGCCAGGATTGTAATCCCGTCGTATTCCTCCATTTTTTGCAGCAGATATGCTATCTCTATGTTTGCATATCGATCGTGGGCATCTTTCACCTCCGAACGCTTGCCGAAGAGTGCGTCGGCTTCGTCGAAGAAGAGAATGGCATTGCTTCCATATGCCTCCTGGAAGATCCTATGGAGGTTTTTCTCCGTTTCTCCAATATACTTGCTGACAACCTGAGATAGGTCGATCTTATAAATATCCCTTTGCAGCTCATTGGCTATAACCTCAGCGGCCATTGTCTTCCCTGTTCCGGCTGGTCCCGAAAACAGGGCATTTACACCTTTCCCGTATGAAAGCTTACGGTCAAATCCCCAATTGCCATACACTATATGCCGATATTCTGCATGACGACATATCTCCTGAAGCTGAGATATGCGCTCTGCTGGAAGAACAATGTCATCCCATAAATACTTCGGCTCCAACTTCAGCGCAAGATGCCGTAGATTCTGATTGGACTTTGCGCGACAGGCTAAGTTAAGATCCGCCATCTCCATCTGCCCGTTATCCGGGTCACGCCATATAGCCATGTTTCTCGCCTTTGCTATTGCATCACGTATTTGGCCGCCGCTGATTCTGAAGTTGCTCGCAAGCTCATCTATATTTACTTCAGGAGATACATGACAGTTACTGGAACGTAGAAGCGAGTTCCACCAGTTCTTCCTGACCTCATAATCCGGTACAGGAAAGATTATATTCATGAACAGATGGTCTTCAAACTCGCTTGTAGGTTCCCAGTCGGCTTTACTGTCGAGGAAAGTCAGCGGCGAAAGCGCCTCGAATGCCTTAAACAGTGAGGAAATGTAAATTGTACTCTTTTCAGACCCGACTAAGTATTCAAAGCCATCCAGATAAACAGCGGCGTTTTGCAGTATCGCTTCCCGAAACAGCAGGATAACCAGGTCAGCAAATGTCGCTGGGCCGTCAAGCATTGCCGACATATTACATACCAGCAGGTTTATTCCAGTATCTCTGCAAAGCGCTTCCGCTGCTTCCCGCTTTCCGGTGCCGTAGTCTCCGTGAAGCATATATATCGGTTTTCTATCCGCTTCCTGGACATGCTCCATATATTTCCGCGTCACCAATAGCATCTTTTCTTTCACATTTTCGGGGATCCATACTTGATCCCAGGTTATCCGCGGCGCAACCATTTCCGCAAAGGAACTTATCCTTTCATCAATGGCATCAAAACCCAGAATAAAGTCGAGAATTCGGGCATCCAATCCCAACGGACGCGATAGCAAAGAGCCTGTCCCTTCCTGTAGCCCGTTGTCAATTTGCACAAACCCGAATCTTAATAGGGAGGATCTATATGAGAATGCAGACATTGCAGCAAGCCTATCATCCTGTGCGGCGCAAAACAGCGAAAGAGCAAGCTCAACAGTCGGTTTCTTTTGGGTAACGTCGTTTTGGAGATAGGCATATATCCGCTCATATTTTCTTTCCAATTCCGGAGCCAGACACAAGAGAATAACCCGCTTTTCAAAATCACTGAGGCAAAATAACTCCGATAAATGGGCAAAAGATAAAGGAATTCCCCGCCTAATGCTAGTCTCTAATCTTTTCCGTATATCCGCTTCCAGAGACATGAGTAATCCCATCAGATGCTGAATTTCGGGAGGCTCCGTGCTTATTTGCTCAGAGAAAAGCCCATCTATCTCCTCGTCTGTTATTACCAATCCCCTGAACTCGTCCAGGGACATCAAGTCAATTGAAGTACCTTCATCATAGCCCTGCTGCGCCATCCGCGACTTCAAAATATGGATGTAGAGGAGCAGATCAATCCATTTCAGTTCATCTGATAGGTGTTGCCAGTTGTTTTCGTAGTGATCCATATTTCATCAATTGGTTATATTTTCTGAAGGATAACTCAGCTACGCTGCGATGAAGCCAACCATCATTTTTATTTTTCATTATGGCCTCTGTCAGATAAAGGCCGATCTTTTCACAAGATTACTTCTTTGGCTCACGGACGAATTCGATTTTCCATGAAGTCCTGGATTTGTCGACAAAGCCACTGATGGGCGATAAGCTATACGGCTCATCTTTCCGATTAACCGTGAATCCGATCTCAATTTCATCAGGATGCAAGTGCTCTGAGATAAACTTCAACGTATCTTTATCGCTCGGTAGAATGGAAAGCCGTAATCTAAACTCGTCTATTGTTCCGGCAAGCACTCTACTTATTTCACAGCCAAATAGCTCACCAAAACCCACAGCACCCATATAAGATGCAGTTACTACCAAGATCAGTTGCTCATGGGTGTCATTCATATTTCTGTTCCTTTGCGCTCTTCTTTATTGAAATATTAAGCCCTGGTGGCTCTACCAAGCTGGTGCTGCAAACTCGACAGTGGGTTCGGGTGGCATATTCGTCGACCACCACGCTACCAGATCCTCGATAGTAAACACCTTTACCTTATCAGTAGTGCCACCTGCGGTAAATGGAGTATTCGGAGGTGGCCAAAACGTGAAGACTTCCGATCCATTTCCGGTTGCCAGCGCGACATGAGCTAATCCATCAAAGAAAACAAGATCACCGCGCTGAGGCATATTGAGATTTGGTCCCGGAATGGCATATGTATGCTGAGTGCCACGCGACATAGTATCCACCCAATCCGCAGTCGGTGTCGAAACATAGAGATTGTGAATCCAGTTCCAATCAATAGCACCTGCTTGACACGCTGATAACAAGACCGCTTCCCAGCAATTCATTACGGTGGCAGCAGTTACAGCTGGGAAGGGGGTTTCGGTTGCAGCCGAAGCCCATGATTCAAAGTCCGTTCCCGATCCAGGGCCTGATGGTCTCCAAACCATGGTTGTTCCAACGCTTGTCTCCATTGAACTTGAGGCGGCGTCATCTACAAGCGTGTGAAAAATATAGCCCACCAAGGGAGGACCCCGATATCTACTCTCGACACGCAACCAGTATCCAGAGGAGGAAAGTACCTTTACTGTTTCTCCCTGTGGAATGCTGTCAAGAATATTGTTCGGATTGCTTAAGTCCAGTGAACTCCTAATATTTGCACCTATTGCTGGAAGTATTACTCCCATCCAAGGATAAGGCGTTCTAATCAGTCTTTGTAGGAAATTGCCAGCGCGCGACTGCTGCACGACATGGATCAATTCATGTGCGAGCAACCTTTTCCCCTCAAGTGTTCTGGGTGAGTACCGCCCGGTACCGAATATAATGTGATGTCCCACTGTGTAGGCCTTAGCGTTAGCGTCTCTAGCCGACTCCTCGGCATCCGGGCCATGATGAAGACGCACTCGCGAAAGGTCGTAGCCAAAGTGGCCTTCCATCTCCTGTTGTAACGCGGGATGCAGTGGCACTCCTGGACTCGACAGAACTCGACCCACGCTTGGCAAGGCATCATCGACCTGGCCCGGCGACTGCCATGAGTAGCGTTGAGTCAACGGTATTCGCATCACTTGCTCTGCAGCCTGATCCGCTTCCTGCTCATATTCATCATTCGCCATACCCAGAACTAACTTTGCCTGAATCACGCGCTTGCCAAGAACCCTTTGCACAAATCGGTTGCCATACTGCCTTTGAAGCCGAAGCAATGAGCTATTTCTCCTGCTTTCGCTCATAGGGCTCAAAAGACCTGATCTTTGGATGGAAGACGTATGTTTTACGGCACATGCATTATTTCCTAACCGACAGCTTATGTTTTCCAGCGCACTCTTGGCCGGTTTCCTTAAAATGGTTTTTGGTTTCACACTCCCAATTCTGCTTAGGGGAGTTCCTTTGTTGCGATACACTTTCCTCTGCTGACGCATCATGAATATCCCCCCTGGATTATATCTTCATGCTCATCCGCGCTTCTGATGCCGCTTTATCCTGTACCTCCAGATCACCAATTGAAGTAGACACTCTTAGGCTCCCTCCTGGAACGGTCGACCCACTGTGAGAGCTTTTGGCGACGTTGGTTGCCTTTGCCACTCATCATATCTTTGCTCAAGCCAAGGGCGAGATGGTCCATACCTTGCTGGATTCGTGAATGAAGACCTTTCAGCGCCCCTATGACATCCAGATCATTGCTGTCTGGGCCTGCTGCGGAAGGATGCATTAGCTCATGGCGCACTTTGAAACGGTTCGCGAACTTCCTCGCTTCTTCGTCTGTCATCTTACCACGCATTCCGTATGCAATCTTGACCAATTCGCGATCCATGCCATTCAGAAACCCGTCCCTTACTGTTGCGTCCCTGCAGATGTGCTTCAAGTGCCTCAGCTCATTGGGGGAAAACGATCCTGGGGACGTGCGTAATACGCTGCGGCACCTTTTAAGTGCCGCTTTCCGGCTCGGTGCCGGCCTGCGCTTTGTAGGCGTAGGAATAGGCTTTTGAAACGGGCGCATGATGGCAACCATCCGCTGTTGCGCTTCATTTAATCCGGCTTTAGCGAGCGCCGGATCTACGGAGCGGCCCTTTGCCACCGTTTTAACGCTCTTTTTCGCCTTTCCGCTCAGGTTACTGAGGAAAAAGTCGTCGCAGACATCCGCCCGATCCTGTGCGAGGGCTTCGTTGCCATCCGGGTAGGTTGTGGAGCGCGGATCAGCGTGACCCAGGAACAGAATTCCGATAGGGTCAAACATAAAGGCGTCGCCATGCTCCTCAAACGCATCAATGAGCTGCCTCAGCGCGACCTTATCATCCGGACTGAGGTAGACGCTATTTGTCGCAAAGAAAATTTGGCCGATTAACGGGCTTTTACCATGTGGGTGGGACCAGCTAGGAAGTTGGTCGCTGGCCTTGCTGCCACCGCCCACCTTCTGACGCTGGACAATTGGTTCGGAAACGTATGTCTTCCTATCTATTCTCCGTATATGACTACTTGCTACCTGCTCTGCTACAGATTTGCCCGGTAAATCAGAACCTGTCTGCTGAACTACATGTGCCAACTCATGCGCTAGTAGTTTTTTTCCCGCGGGTGTTCCAGGTGAATATTGGCCGTTCGCGAAAACAATATCTCTACCTTTAGTGAAAGCTCGCGCGTTTTCTGCTCGCGATGCTTCAGCAGCTTGAGTATCTGTATGCACCCGCACTTGACTGAAGTCGCGACCAAAGCGTGTTTCGAAGAAAATACGATCTGTTCTTGAGAGAGGGTGACCGCTACTCTCCACGGCATTGATACGCTCTTCCACATCCTGGTTGGTTACGAATTTTTGTCCTGGCAGATTTTTGGCCTGGAGTTCCGCCTCTTCTTCCTCCTCCAAAGCCTGCATTTGAATTAGAGCATTTGTTTTGGGCTGAATTTCTTCTTCCTCTTCATCTTCTGGCTGTCGCTGCAGCTTTGGCTCCGGCATTTGCATCACTTGCTCCGCCACCCGATCTGCCTCCTGTTCATATTTATCTCCAGGCTGCCCGATTTTCAGCTTAGCCTGGATAGCATGTCCGGCAATAACTCTCTGCACAAACCGATTGCCATAATGCCTCTGAAGCCGAAGCAAAGAGCCATTTCTCATACTTTCGCTCATAGGGCTTAAGAAACCTGGTCTTTGGATGGCAGATGTATGTTTTGTTGCGCATGCATTATTTCCTATGCGGCAGCTTATGTTATCTAGCGCGCCCCTTTCTGGTTTCTTTAAGATCGACTTTGGTTTCACATTCCTGACTTTTCTTGGGGAAATTCCATTGTTGCGATACGCTTTCCTCTGCTGACGCATCACGAATATACTCATAGACTATGCCTTTATATTCATCCGCGCTTCTGATGTCGTCGTCTTCACACTCATGTTTAAAGCGTAGAGACGATAGAATACGACAAATACCAGACTGGATCTGGGGTGTAGTGAAATTTCTCAGGCAAATTTTTGCCTGCTAAAATCACATAAAGTTGTTTTAAAAAAGCAATAATTAAGAGGATAGTTCCGTCTAGTGTCAGCCTTCCTTTAAGTATTAACTATATCATAGAAAATGCCCTTTGTCAAAGCGAAATTGCCCAGAATTAGTGTTTTATAGGAAACTCAAGAGCAACATTAAGAGGAATTTGGGAACGGTGCTGAAGAAGGCAGGTCTTGAGAACGTGACTTTATATACTTTCCGTAACACATTTGCCTCGCAGCTAGCCATGGCAGGTGTCTCACTGCGGGAGATACAGAAGATGGCAAGTACCAGAAGCCTTGTGAGCATCGTGTCAACCAGAGCAAGCTCAGGAAAGGGGTGCATCTGCGCAACCTGGCTTCTGAGAAGGAGCAGCGTAAGAAAGACAGGGAAACAGATGCCAAAGCATATCCAGAGCATCTGAGACTGACTTCACCCTCTCACCTGGAAGCCTGGATAGACTCACGAAAGCTCTCAGGGAGCACGGACTGGACTGGAAGATTGACAACGCTGTCTATGACTGCGGACATGACGCCACTGGCATATATGAGTATCTCATGGAAGACAGCATCACCCCCATCATCGCTCTCAACCCCAGGTCTGGCA
>Ga0114922_10002048_pt1 | contig 19047 bp, 16 predicted proteins | sample AartaG_FD_100975 | JGI IMG/M metagenome (GOLD analysis project Ga0114922, IMG submission 100975) | Deep subsurface microbial communities from Aarhus Bay to uncover new lineages of life (NeLLi) - Aarhus_00045 metaG | ecosystem: Environmental > Aquatic > Marine > Oceanic > Sediment | place...
ACTCAGTATAAATAATTTATCATCTGCCACAATGTAAGGACCCAGTCCGAACCGGTTAGTCTTTCCGCTGGACCAGACAAATCGACTGATGTCATCGGGATGGCAGCAGACGAATTGATTGCGCTGCGGTCCGGCATCCTTGGGTAATATACAAAAAAGATGTCCCGAGTAGAATAGCGGTGTCTGTTGCTCGGACGCCATGCCTTCCTCCGGTTTTATCGTTTGCAGCGCCTCCACCGAAAAAACACCATCTTCATGTTTGATTCTGACCATCGAACTTCCTGATCCGTACCCGGCTGTCAGAAAAATTTTCCCGTCTCCTAAATAGACAGGAGATGGTGCGATGACATTGTGGTTCCACAAACGTGATTCAAACAGAATCTTGCCGGCTTCTTCCCCATCTGCGGCAACACCTACTATCCCCCCGATAGAGCAGTACACATACATCTTTGTCCCCTGTATCACAAAAGGCATGATGGAGGAGTGGGACATTTTCCATTTGTTGGGATTGGGCGTTTCCCACACTACCTCACCGGTTTTACAATCAACGGCGATAATCAACGACTTTCCTCCCACAGCAAATACAGCCAAGGAATCATCGATCAGAGGACACTGGCCGGTGTACCAAAGTGGCACCTCGGTTCCGTATTCTCTAACCAAATCGATTCCCCACCTGAGATCCCCCGTGACTGCATCCACACACATGACATGACATTTGGGTCCGATCGTCACAACATACCTATCTGATACTGCCGGCACAGTCCGAGACATTCCATGATTTCGTTTCACTATAAGGTCGTACCCTCGGCGCCAGATCTCAGCTCCATCATCAAAAGAAAAACAGCGCAGAATATCCGCTCTTTGTTCCTCGTCGTAATCAAGAAGATAAACTCTTCCGTTAGAAACGACAGGGCCGGCATGGCCCTCCCCCAAATCTATCGACCAGAGAATTTTTGGCCCAGCATCGCCCCATCTGTCGACAAGTTCGATATTTTCCTTGCTGATATTATCGAAACCGACTCCCCGGAATCTCGGCCAACTACCCTGGCTGGTGGAAGGGATTCCCTCAAAACCTTCGAAATAAGCCCCGATTTCCACCGCATCGCTTGTGCTGATAAATCCAAGAGGCCGGTTGTCCATACCTGGAATGTTTTCTGCAAAATCCTTGACCGGATTGTACAGGAGCCACCAGGTCAGAAAAACCAATCCGAGAAAGGTTGTTCCGAGAATAGTGACACGGTTTACAAATTTCTCATTCATCACCGATATGATAAACCATCAGCGCATCGCCATGCCGCATGTAAAGTCGACCGTCCTTGATGACAGGATGAGCCCAGTGCTCTCCTGAGCCTTTTTTTACTCGAAAAGAACTCACCACCTCAAACTCCTGTGGATTGGGTTTGACCAAACCCACATCTCCGTTTTCACCATAACAATACATCATCCCATCCGCAAAGATTATCGCTCCTTTGCTCCCGATTTTCCTTGTTGTGTGCTGGACTTTTCCGGTTTTCCAGTCCAGGCAATGCCACCCGCGACCGTTATGTCCCGAGCCGTATATATAGCCATCGACCAAAACCGCGGCCCCCATCTGGCTGTCCAGTTTTTTCTGGGACCAAACCCGTTTGACACCGGTTCCGTCTTCTAAGAGCTCGAACATCTGCCCCCCTGTACCATAACCGCTGACCGTATATATGAACCCGTTATGATAAAGAGGTGTATTCGCATTGACACTATAATCCGTGACATGGGAATGGCGCCACAGATACTCTCCCGTATCTGCGTCGATGCCAATGACAGACGAACCCGTCATTGTTAGAAGAAGGCGTCTTTTGCCGTGTTTGACAAGACAGGGGGAACAGTATCCCGATGTTTCACCGTCGGATTTTATCTTCCATATCGTTTTTCCTGAATGCCTGTCTAATGCAACGATCGAGACACTTCGCCCTCCTGGGGTACAAAAAACGCGTTCCCCGTCCACAAGCAGGGATTCCGTTATTCCCCACTGCAAATTCCGCGCTCCGAACTGTGCCTTCAGGTCAACCGACCATATCTTTTTCCCATCCGTGCTCATACAGACGGTTTGTCCCCTGGCACTCATCAGATAGATCCTGTTACCGACAACGGTCGGAGTGGTCCGGGCACCGGGACGACTCCCACTCCATTCCGGACCGTAGGAAGCCTTCCACACAGACTCGCCGTCCATATCAAAGGCAAACAGAAAACCTTCTCCTTTTGTCATCCCGGTCAGATAAATCCGATCCGCTGTCACGGCCGGCGAAGAATAGCCGTCGCCAAGATCCTCCACAGCCCAAATTTCCTTCGGCCCATCCTGTGGCCACTCCTTCAACAGATTCTCGTTGGGATAAATCCCATCACGATTGGGTCCTCGCCACTGGGATTCTATTTGTCCATAGGCCATAGAACAACCCAATCCAATAAACAGCAATGTTGTCACTGCAAAGATTTTTTTCATTTCGATCCTCTCTTTATTCCTACCTTAATTATTCATAAAAAATGCCGAACCTTCTTCCAATTCCGGGTCCTATTCAAGTTTATGAAAATCATATTTTAGGATACTTTGTGTACTCTCAGCAATCAACTTATAAACAAGCCGCAATTTTAGACTAATCCCATGGAATTAGTAATATCGTACACCATCGCTATTTTGCCGTCAATTAAGCGACAGATTTGGAAGTCCTCCTGATTCATGAATTTGAGCAAGCATCACCATAATCATCCTGAATTTTGAACTCAAATTGAGATAGTAGCAAAATCCGAGTCATAGGACAAATTTCCTTTTTGACATATGGACATAAGATTCTTATTATTACATTTAGCACGATTCCTAAGTCTTAAAGGAGAACGGATGCCATGAACTTCAGAAAGATTATAGTCATTACTTTAATTTTTTTCTTTTCTGTCCTGACGCTCCACGCCCAATTCTATAAAGTCTATGACTATCAACCCACAGAAGCAGGCGAGATAGAGGTGGCGATGTGGAATTCTTTTATCCTATCCAGCGATGTCGATTAGAATTATTTCGGACAAACGCTCTCCAGGCAGGGCCTCCTCGCCCACTCCTTAGAGCTGGAGTACGGCCTTTCCAATAAGTGGGGCATCGCTGCTTATTTCGACTTCGAAGATCCCAAGGGCGGAAGCTTGAAACACGTCCGAACCAAAGCCCTGATGGCCCATTATGCCTTTTTCGAAAAGGGAAGCCGTCCTGTGGACATCGCCATTTATCTGGAATACATCTTTCACAACCCGGGTTACAAAGACTACGAAGAGCTGGAAGTTCGCCTGATCTTGGAAAAGGATGTGGGGGCCTTCCGGATTGACTTTAATCCCATATTCGAAAAAAAGACCAGCGGATCAAAAGTTACCGAAGGAGTGGAGTTCAATTACGCCCTGGGCATTTATTACTTGAACAATGGAGAAGGGATTTATTTCACAAAAAACCTTATGATCCAACCAGGGATAGAGATCTACGGAAAGATGGGAGAATTCTCCCATATCAAAAAATGGGACGAACAGCGGCACTATATTTTCCCCACCGTCGACCTGTTTATCGGCAAAAGACTTCACTGGCATTCGGGTATCGGATTCGGTTTGACAGAAGCATCGGACAAGATAACCTTCAAGAGTATTTTGTCCTATGTCGTAAAGTTTTAACTTAAGCCAAAGGATAATAAAATGAGAAAATCAAAGCATTTCACGTTTCTCACCCTTATCGTGTTTCTGATTGCTTTATCCGTCGCGGCTGCAAAAATCGATTTCAACCAGAAAATCATGGATAAAGAAACTCAGGACAAATACAATCATTACGACAATCCCCAAGTGTGTCTGGGATGCCACATAGAAAAATTCGACAAATGGAAAAATTCCCAGATGTCCAAAGCTTTCACCGGAGATTTTTTTCAAGCGCAGTATAACAAACTGGCCGTTGTGGATGCCGGGCGGGACGAAAAGGTCAAAGGACTCAAAGCCGGATGCATCGGCTGTCACTCCCCTTCTGCTTATCTGGCTGGCGATTATCCTCCAACTCCGACACACCCGGACAAAATCGACAGCATCTGGGATCAAAAAGGCGGAATCAAACTTTTTGCTGATAGAGGTGTTTTCTGTGATTTCTGCCACACAATCGAGGACTTCGAAGACACGATGCCCTTTAATCACAATTACGTTTCCAACGCAACACCAGGGATCGACCCGAAAAGGGGCGACCTCGAATTTCCCTGGTCTCCTTACCATAAAACGGCAAGATCGGAAATTCATGAGGATGCCGCTTTTTGCGGGATCTGCCACAATGAGTTGAATGATTTTGGTGTCTGTGTCAAAGCGACAGAGATTGAGTACCAAGAAGGTCCCTATCCTGCAAAGGAGATTGCTTGTCAGACTTGTCACATGCCTCCAATGGAAGGCAAACCAGCCAAGATGGGTCCGGCTAGGGATGAAAATCACGACCATTGGTTCGGCGGCGGATTCATGGGTTTTGTCGAAGGCGCAGCAAGGGTCACCCTCGATATGGATAGAACGAATCTAAGCTTCGGCAATACAGTGGACTTCACCATCAAGGTGAATCAATTTGCCCCAGGACACAAGTTTCCATCGGGAGCATCCGAAGAGCGGGATGTCTGGCTGCACGTAGGGATATTTGACCAAGACGGGAACGAGTTGGAACACATCAAAATACCCGCAAATCACGATGATCCCAACGACAAATACTTCATCACGACGAACGAAAAGATCGCCTATCCGACCCACAGCCGATACAGCGATCCGATAGAGAGGGGACTGCCTGCCCGAGGGGGATAGGCTCTATCACAGTGCCTTCATCGATTCCGAGGGCCATTTCACCTATGCCCAGTGGTATGCCACCAAAGACATCGAAAACAGGCTCAAACCCCTCGAAGAAAGGATCGAGTGCTATCACTGGACAATCCCCGAAAAATTCGCTGGGAAACAAGTGATTCTCAGAGCAGTGCTTAACTACAGACGAATGCCCGATTCTTACGCCAAATATCTCGGCATTCCCATCAGACCCACACTGGAAGTGAGCAGAGACGAAAAAGTTTTGGAAATATCGCACTGATTCAAGAAGTGATTGACAAATAAGTTTAACTCTTATATAGTAGCTTTGTGAAATTAAACATCCAGAATCCTTCCATGGATTTTTTTAGGGAAAAATGCAGGGAAAATAAACTCAAGATAACACCCCAGCGTATCGTGATCTATCAAGAGATTCTTAAGTCCAAAGACCACCCCAATGCCGAGGCCCTGCATAAACGTGTCAAGGAAATAATTCCAGATATCTCATTGGATACGGTGAATCGAACCCTATTGACTTATGCCAAAATAGGCATTATCCATCTCGTTGAGGGATATGGAGAAGCGAGGCGATACGACCCCCAAATGGCCAATCATCACCATTTTCGGTGTGTGAACTGCAATGCCATAATAGACTTTGACCACAAGCCTTATGATGATATAATCATTCCCGGGAACATAAAAAAAGAGCACCTGGTTCTCAGCAAAAAAGTCCTTTTAGAGGGATACTGCAATAAATGCCGGAAAACAAAATAAAAAATTTTTCTCTGTTTAATAGGAGTTATTACTTGTTAGTATCAGAAATTGAATAATGTATAAGAACTTTAACAAAGTAAAAAAATCAAATTTGGAGGTTTTGAATGGAAAAAGGTAAAAAGAGATTAACGACGGCCTTTGGCATTCCTGTGGCCGATGACCAGAATAGCATGACGGCAGGCGATCGAGGACCTGTCCTGATGCAGGATGTTCATCTGTTAGAGAAGCTGGGCCACTTCGATCACGAACGGATCCCCGAACGGGTTGTCCATGCCAAAGGAGCAGGGGCGGGTGGTTATTTTGAAGTCACGGCTGATGTGACCAAATACACGAGGGCCAAGTTCCTTTCAGAAGTGGGCAAAAAGACCGAAGTCTTTGCCCGCTTTTCTACCGTGGGAGGTGAGAAGGGATCTGCTGATGCCGCGCGTGATCCGCGAGGTTTTGCCGTGAAGTTTTATACCGAAGAAGGCAACTATGACTTCGTGGGCAACAACACCCCGGTGTTCTTCATCCGGGATCCCTTGAAGTTTGCTGATTTCATCCACACCCAAAAGCGGCACCCTGCGACCAACTGCAAGGATCCGGATATGTTTTGGGACTTTCTCTCGTTGACGCCCGAATCCATCCATCAGGTCACAGTTTTATTTTCCGACCGTGGCACTCCGGCGACTTACCGGAACATGAACGGCTACAGCAGTCACACTTTCAAGTGGTACAACGACAAAGGAGAGCAATTCTGGGTACAGTATCATTTCAAAACGAACCAGGGCATCAAGAACCTCTCCCGAGAGGAAGCCACCAGCATGTCAGGCGGGGACCCCGATCACGCCACTATGGATTTATACGCAGCCATAGAACGAAGCGATCATCCATCCTGGACGCTCGAAATGCAGATTATGCCATTTGAGGAAGGATTAAACTATCACTGGGACATCTTTGACATCACCAAAGTCTGGCCACATGCCGAGGTTCCCCCTATTAAAATCGGTAAATTGGTTCTAAACCGGAATCCTGTCAATTATTTTGCCGAGGTGGAACAGGCCGCTTTCTGTCCGGGCAATCTTGTTCCCGGAATTGCAACATCACCTGATAAGATGCTCCAAGCCCGTCTCTTCTCCTACCATGACACACACATCCACCGGCTTGGACCGAACTATCATCTACTGCCCGTGAATGCGCCAAAAAACGCGCCCGAAACCAGCTATCAACGTGATGGATTCATGCGTGTGGATGAAAATAGCGGTGGAGGACCCAATTATTGGCCCAACAGTTTTGGCGGTCCGGAACCGGATCCGACCTCGGGAGAACCGCCGTTTAAAGTCTCGGGAACGGCCACCCGCACAACTTACCCCCATTCCAACGATGATTTCGAACAAGCCGGTGTTTTATACCGCAAAGTAATGACCGATGAAGACAGGGCGCATTTGGTGGGTAACATCATCGATCATCTCAATAGGGCCCAGAAGCGCCTCCAGCGACGCCAAACCGCCCTGTTTTACAAAGCCGATCCGGAATACGGGAGCCGTGTCGCTGAGGGATTGGGTCTGGAGGTGAAGGACGTCGAACAATTGGCCACGATGTCACAGGAAGAGCGCGAAAAAGCTACATTTGCTTAATTCATCAGCGAATCGTGTTTTGTTGATCTTGAAGATCGGACTGTGTTATGCTCTTTTTTTCGTTGTTGGCGACCCAACATCACTATGAACTGCTGAAAACTGGAGGAATTCGACATGGCTAGAATTGAATGGGACGACAGTTTGTCCGTGGGCGTGGGGCTGATCGATGAACAGCACAAAATGCTCATCCAAAAATTAAGTGACCTATCAGACGCTTTAGATGAAGGACGTGAATTCAATAAAATCATGAAGACTCTCGACTTTATGATCGACTACACTGACTTCCATTTTTCCACAGAAGAAAAACAAATGGCAGAACATGACTATCCCGGACTGGAAGACCAAAAAAATCAGCATGAGCACTTCAAAATCACATTGAACCATATATTGGAAGATTTCAAAGAGGAAGGCCCGACAAAGGCCCTGGCCACTTCGATCAACGTTTTTTTGGTGAACTGGCTCATCAATCACATCAAGGGAACCGATCTAAAACTCGGGAAATTTTTTGCTGAAAAAGGCTTGACTGATATCCAATAAGAATCATCCGAATCTTCTCTCTACTCGAATTGACTGAAATGTGAGGCTGTGTTATACGGATTTTGTGAAATCTATCAACCGAAGAAGATTTCTTAGACAAAGTTTCGGCGCTATTGCCTCAACCGGACTTTTCTCTTTAGGATCAACGAATTCTATTTTCGGAGGAGAGTTATCCGGCCAGGGGGTGTCAAAAAAGAGTTCCCGCTCTAATCCCATTGCCGTGGCCACTTATTCTTTCTGGCGGTTTAAAGATGGATTGAAACTGAAAATCGAGGAATGCATAGATAAAGCGACTGCATTCGGTTTCGATGGCGTCGATATTCTTCATATGCAGATGCACCGGGAGGATGACAGCTATCTTCAAGAACTCAAACGCCACGCATTGATAAATGGCATCACCCTGTGCGGGCTTTCCATCCATCAGGGTTTTGTCTCGCCCGACGAAGACGTGCGGAAAAAAAATATCGACCACACCATAAAATGCATGGAGCTTGCCCACAAACTGGGTATTCCCTGCATGCGGCTCAACACCGGCCGTTGGGGAACCACCAAAAGCTTCTATCAGCTGATGAAAAACCGGGGTATCGAACCACCCCTCCCCGGATACACGGATGAGGATGCCTACCCTTGGGTCATCGAAAGTATCGAAAAGTGTTTGCCTGCAGCGGAAAAGTACGGAGTGCTCCTGGCACTGGAGAACCATTGGGGCCTGGGTCTCACTCCGCAAGGTTTGCTACGCATCGTCAAAGCTGTGGATACTCCGTGGCTGAAAATTCTGATGGATACCGGGAATTTTCTAGAAGATCCCTATGACAGGTTGGAAATAATCGCACCGCATACGGTATTCGTCCAAGCAAAAACCTACTATGGAGGCGGTACGTACTACACGTTGGACCTGGACTACGATCGGATCGCAAAGATCCTGAATAAACACGATTACAAAGGATATATCTCCCTGGAATTCGAGGGAGAGGAAGATTATAAGACCGCTCTTCCGAAAAGTCTGTCCCTTTTGCGAAAAGCCTTCACCTAAATTCATTCGGGTTTTTTCCAACACCAGAATTTTAACAAACTTTTAACAAAGTCTTGACAGCCTGATAACAACTCCCCTCATTCGATGACCTAACTTAAACACAGGGAACAAAAATGAGGGGAAAGAAAATGAAAACAAAAAAGACAAAAAGGCTTCTAACGTTGGCAGCGCTGGGATTTACTCTTTCTTTAGCTGCCAAAGAAATCCCTCGAAATGAGTACATTAAATATATGCCCTGCACCTATCCCAAGATCATGACACAGACCGAAGCGAACAAAACCTTATCTTTATACGGAGACAAAAATGATCCAGGCTACCAGGATGTCGATCCCAAAGATGGAATAGATGACCGGAGATTCAGAGTGCTGGGAAATATAGCGGTCCGTTTTGCCCCCTATCTTGTGCAGAATACCAGCGATGCGCCAATGGATTTTAAATATTATGCAAAAAATCCCCATGGTCTCCCATTATATACAGACACTTGGGATATATCTCAGGAAACACCTCGATTGGCCCAGTCAAATTCGGTGGACTTTCGTTTCGATGATTTACAGATTCTCTCCTTGGTAAAGGAATTCCACCCAGATCGTTCCACAAGTAATTTATTCTTAGAATCCAGAAAGAATTCTAGCACGGAATTTTTTAAAGTTTTGTATTTCGACTTTCCCGGTCAGGATGAAAAAAGCTGGGGAAAAAAATACGAAATAGAAGTTTTGAAATGGCGAAACAAACAGACACAAGACTTTGTCAAAACCTATGTCCATATGTTCATCTCGGATGAAAGCGCCAAATCATTGGACACCTCGGGATATGAGTTTGTCATTCAATATTGGTTCTTTTATCCCCACAATGACGGTGGCAACAACCATGAGGGGGATTGGGAACATATCAATGTCGTCATCTCTCCTCTCGACAGAGTTAAGGGACTCCTGTCAGCGAATGAAGTCGATAAAATCCTCGAAGGAGCAGGATATCCGGATGAAGGAAACAAGGAACGACTCGTCATCAGACGCCTTGAATATTATTTCCATTACAAGGTGATGATCCTTGATTTTTCTCATCCCAATGTTTATATGCCGAAAAACGAATGGGATCAGGAGATCAAAAACCTCGAAAAGGATCGCAGAGGTAAGTCCTGGATATGGAAGAAAATCCGATCGATGGCATACAAAAATGCTGAAGAAAGCGAAATAAATACCCACCCATTTGGATACATCGGAGGAGATTGCAGAGGGTATGAGCAGATCCTCGCAACACCCGGGGGGAAAAATCGGGATTCCCACGGCAACTATCCTTTTCCAGGAGTATATAGAGAAGTTGGCCCAGCCAATTCAAGCGAAAAGATCTCAGCACGCATCGATCCTCAGGCTTATTACAAAAAAGTATCATCAAAAAAAACAGAGAACAAAAATCAATTCGGCCGTGGCAATGTTATCTCCTTCGATGATCCTCACAAGATCGCCATCATTCCTGACTGGGAGCAGGTCATCGATCTGGTCCTATCCGACATAGAAACGAGGAGAAACTGGTCCTGGTTGGTTCTCCCTATAAGATTTGGATATCCCGCTTCCTCTTCTCCACTTGCAGGTCTCATCGAGCACACGGACACCGGAAACCTCTCCACATTAGGGCCTGCATACAACAAGGCCTGGAACAGAATTGGCGGAACTTCTGAATTCAGTCTGTATGTTCCCCATAAATTATCGAAAGCTTTTCCCCTTGATTGGCAGAGTGGTTTCAGCAACGGACTGGGATTTTTCAACCTGGTTATTCCCACGATCAAAAACATTCCCCCTTTCAGCCTCGTTTCGCGCTTGTTCAATATGTCCATCAATGGATTAAACTCGCACAAGCCGGTTTTTTATCCCAAAGAAACCGTTCCTTTCCGTTATGTGGGTATTTCATTCGGGATGTTCCAGCAGAAGATGCCTGGATTTCTGACTGCCCTCGCATTCAGCCCTATGCAGATAAATGAGATCCAAACTCAGATCAAACAAATAGATCCTGACCATCGAGTGAATACCCATAATAGAAGATACATAACAGAAAGAATGGAAGGCATGATGGTCCAACTGAATTTTCACTTGGGAACGCGTCTTATCAGCGAAAACACTCTTCGTTATTCAACAGCCACAATGGGTGAAAATATCAATGTAAAACACCAGGTGGAACCGTTTAAAATCCGCACAACACTCGATTTTTGGGAATATTTTGGCAGTTTTCGGTATAATCTGAAGACAGGAAAAATTCAACCTTATGTGAAAGCAGGATATGGTTGGTCCTGGTTCAGAGTTAAAAACATATCCGCAGAAGGCCAACCTCTCTCTCAATCAGGATCGTCATGGATCCGGAAACCTTCCCTATCCAAATTTGTAAATCTTTTACCCAATTCCTGGAACTACGGAATCGGGATCGAGGTGCTGCCCATAAGAACTCTGAATGGTCTCGATGTCGGCCTGAAACTTGAATATCTCAAAAATCACAGTTCCTTCGGCTACGAGATGGAACTTTCACCATGGAGTGAAGCGACAAAAGGCAAGATCAAAGTTAATCAGGGAAGTATCAGCCTTTCACTTACACTAAACTATTAATTTTTTTAAATCTATTTTTAAGCCATTCCTTTAGGATCAGGATCAAAAATTTCATATTTCCAACCGTGTACCTTTTCCACAATCTCTGGGGCTCCTGAAAAAACCTGAACAACTATCCATCCCCCAGAATATGATACGGGCCAACCGATCAGTAAATACGCCGTCGTTTTCAAATTGACAGGATTCGATCTCGACCTCAACTCCTGAACCACGTTCATTTTTGACAGACAACTTGGCCTGTGGTAATTTAATCCAGGAAAGAATACCATTCCGAATATGGGGAGTCCAAATGGAAAAAAACATTCGCTTTAACCTCAACGGAAAAGTCGTGAACGTGACTTCATCTCCGGACCGGATGCTACTGTGGATTCTGCGCTCCGATCTTGAGCACTCAGGAGCTAAATACAGTTGCGGAGAAGGATTCTGCGGAGCATGCACAGTCCTTGTGAATGAAAAGCCGGTCCTGTCTTGCCAATTCCCTGTACAGAGCGTGGAGGGAAAAGAAGTCCTGACGATTGAAGGATTGCAGAAAAACGGCGAACTTCATCCGTTGCAGAAGGCCTTCATGCAGCACAATGCCCTTCAATGCGGATATTGCACACCGGGTATGATCCTGACAGCCTACGCGATGCTTTTGAAGAATCCTCGGCCTTCTGCCAAGGACATCGTCGACACGATGGAGGGAAACCTCTGTCGCTGCGGAATTTATAACCGTATCATCCAAGCCATCCAATCAGCAGCCCGGACTATGAGAGGAGACACATCATGAGAAAAGACAAATACAATTTCACCCTCGATCGCCGGGAATTTCTCAAACTTGTGGGCAGTGGGATCGTCGTTTCTTTTACGACGGGGGATCCACTAGCCCCTCAACAAAGGCGGGGCCGCGGATATCCCGAGGATTTCAATGCCTATCTCTTGATCGGAGAGGATGGCCGAGTTTCTTGTTTCACCGGGAAGATCGAGATGGGCCAGGGCATCCACACATCGCTTGCTCAAATGCTGGCGGAAGAACTGGATGTACCGCTAAATATGGTTGACATGGTGATGGGGGATACAGCTCTTTGTCCCTATGACAGCGGAACATTCGGATCCCGAAGCACAAAGTATTTCGGTCCCCCATTACGACAGGCCGCTGCTGAAGCGCGGGCTGTTCTCCTCCAGCTGGCTGCCGAGCATTTTCACACCGATAGCACAAAACTGGATGTAAGGGATGGCACGATATTCGTTAAGAAAAATCCACAGAAGAAAGTATCATATGCCCAGCTTGCCAAAGGGAAAAAAATCGAAAAAAACCTAACAAAAAAGCCTCCTATCAAACATTATTCCAAACATACTGTATCGGGAAAGCCAACAAATCGTGTGGACAGCGAGCTGAAAGTCACAGGAGAAGCCAAGTTTGCAGTAGACATCCGTTTGCCAGATATGCTTCATGCCAAAATATTGAGGCCTCCGGCTCACGGATCAGCGCTAAAAGACGTGGACATATCGGCTGCTGAAAAAATCGATGGCGTTCGAGTCATCAAAGAGGGAGATATGGTCGCTGTCCTGCACACACATCCCGATGTGGCAGAAAATGCCTTGGGAATGATAAAAGCTCGGTTCGAGCCGTCAGAATCCACGCTGGATAATAAAACCATCTTCAAACATCTCAAGGATTCTGCTCCGAATGGAAATGTCGTGACCGAAGAAGGAAACATAGAGGATGGGAAGAGCCTTTCCGCAAAAACATTCGAAAAGGCTTATTACAACCATTATGTCGCTCATGCTCCCTCAGAACCCCATACAGCGGTGGTCAATATCGAAGGAGAGAAAGCCACGGTCTGGGCCTCCACCCAATCCCCTTTCAGGGCTCAAGGAGAAGTCGCTCAAGTGCTAGGTTTCCCCTTGGAAAATGTTCGAGTGATCACACCTTTTGTGGGGTGTGGATTTGGTGGCAAGAACCAGGGGAATCAAATCACTGAAGCTGCCCGATTAGCTCAATTGAGCGAAAAACCGGTTCAGGTTGCCTGGAGCAGAAAAGAGGAATTCTTTTACGACACCTTCCGTCCAGCTGCTGTTATCGATATCAAATCCGGTCTTAATAGTTCGAATCAGATCGTCTTCTGGGAATATCACAATTATTTTGCAGGAGATAGAAGCTCTCAACCTTTTTACAACATCCCACATTACCAAGTTCTTTCCATGGGCGGATGGGGGGGAAGGAGTGGGGGCGGTAACGTCCATCCCTTCGGTGTCGGTGCATGGCGCGGCCCTGGCAGCAACACAAATGTGTTTGCCATCGAATCCCATATCGACGTAATGGCCGAGGCGGCCGAGATGGATCCCCTGGAGTTTCGCCTGCACAATCTAACGGATGAAAGAATGAAGCGGGCGTTGATGGCAGCCGCAGAAAAGTTCGGGAATGCTTTTGCCAAAGCACCCAGCGGTAAGGGCTATGGGCTTGCATGCACGGATTATCTTGGTACGTATTTGGCTACCATGGCTGAAGTCAAAGTAAACCAAAATACCGGAGAGGTCAGCGTAGAGCGTGTAGTTTGTGCCCAAGACACAGGAGAGGTCATCAATCCGGAAGGCGTTCGAATGCAAATCGAAGGCTGCATCACAATGGGATTGGGTTATTGTTTCACAGAAGAAATCCGGTTTTCCAAAGGCAGGATTTTGGATGAGAATTTCGACACCTACGAGATCCCTCGTTTCTCCTGGACACCCAAGATAGAAACAGTTCTCGTGGACAATCCCGAAATGCCTCCCCAAGGATGCGGGGAACCAGCCATCACGTCCATGGGAGCGGTCATAGCCAATGCCGTGTACGATGCCATCGGTAAAAGATTGTATACACTGCCAATGACTCCGGCGAGGATAAAAGAAACTTTTGGATAACTATTCGTACTTAAGAGGATCGATATGAAACGACTATTCGTGTTTTCTCTTGTTGTCCTTCTGTGCTTGACCGTTTTATCGGGGAAAGCCACCGAAGAATATGCTGAACAAACAGGCAAAAGTTGCAAACACTGCCACTTAGATACCTCAGGAGGGGGAGAGCTGACCCAAGCCGGTGAAAATTATCTTGAAAACTTGTTGGAAGAAACGAATGAAATGGATACGAGTACCATTCAAATTGGAAAAAAGAGGATATCGCATTATGTCCGATTTGCGGTAGGTTTGATTCATTTTATCATGGCCATTTTCTGGTTCGGAACGATTCTTTATGTGCACATCATCCTGAAGCCCAGATATGCTGTACATGGCTTGCCCAAAGGGGAAGTTCGACTCGGCCTTTTTTCGATGCTGGTTATGGGCATCACAGGAACAATCCTCACTTTGTATCGCATCTCCTCGATCTCGTTTTTTTATGAAACACGCTTTGGAATCCTGCTTTTGATAAAAATTGGTTTATTTTTAGTTATGGTTACAACAGCGCTTTTCGTGATTATCGTCCTCGGCCCTAAATTAAAAAACGCACCTCATAAAAGCCATTCCCAGCCAAAAGAGTATTTATCTACCGACGATTTTGCCCAATTCGATGGAACGGAAAATCGAGCGGCTTATGTGGGATATAAAGGCAAGCTCTATGACATGTCCAAAAGTGTATTTTGGAAGGATGGGGTTCATTTCGGAAGGCACAAGGCTGGAGAAGACCTTACAGATTTGCTAAACCAAGCCCCACACGGAGAAGACAAGATTCTTGCCATGCCTATGGTCGGAGAGATTCAGCAATCCCAAACAAGAAAATCACTCCCCCAAAAAAAAGTCTTTTATTTTATGGCCTATCTCAACTTAATCATCGTGATTTTGATCATAACGATATTAGCACTCTGGAAATGGTGGTAACTCGAATCCATTTCATTCATACCTGAGAGAATCGACAGGATTGGCTCGTGCAGCTTTTATCGATTGGTAGCCAACCGTTAGCAATGCAATGACAAAGGCAAAACCGGCCGTTAAGATAAACGTGCCGATCCCGATTTTAACCGGATAAGGGAAGTTTTGGAGCCATTTGTTCATCGCAAAAAAGGCGACCGGCCAAGCCAGCACATTCGCTATTGCGACTAGAAAGAAAAACTTCCGGCACAACAAAATCACGATGGAACTTACCGAGGAACCGAGAACCTTTCGGATACCGATTTCCTTGGTCCTTTGTTCGGTCGTGAATGAGGCGAGCCCGAACAGGCCGAGGCATCCGATGATGATCGCCAGCAGCGAGAACGTGCGAAAAATACTTCCCAGTTTTTTCTCGACTTGATGCTGACCATCAAAAAATTCATCGAGGAAAAAAGAATAGTAGGGATGATTCGGGAAGGTATTTTTCCACATTTGTTCGATTTTTTTCATGACACCGGGGATGTTATCGGTTTTCAGTCGAACGGTCAGCCTCCTCGCTCTGTTCTCGATAGCTCCTTTCAAGCCGATGTATTGGATTATTGTTGGGGCCACAATAGAGTATAATGACCTCTGGTGGATGTCCTTGAAAACACCGATGACGACTTTCCTGACACCTATCCCATCCGAAGGGACTTCGATCGTTTTCCCCATAGGATTATTCCAGCCGAGGTTTTTTGCAGCTGTCTGGTTGACCATCACTGCATCTGTATAGTCCGATGTAATCTCTTTGGAAAATCCCCGTCCTTGGATCACCTCGATCTCGAAGGTATCGAGGAAGCCGTAATCAACGAGAAAACTGTCCATCCTGATCATCTGATCTTGGGCATATCCTTCAGGGTAGGTACCAAAATTGAACAAATACATTTCTCCCGGCACCATGGAAGAAAGTCCGGCGCTTTCGATCCCGTTGATGTTGAGCAAATCCTGTTTAAAAGATTCCAAGCCGATTCTCACCTCATCACTTTGGATTGCAATGGCCAATAAATTTTGCTTGTTAAAACCGAGGTTTTTGTTTTGCATGTATTTATGCTGATGAAAAACGATCATCGTGCAAATGATCAGGATGATTGAGAGCACAAATTGAAAAACGACCAGGACAGAACGAAACCAAGAGCTTTTGGAACCTGCGGGGACATGTCCTCTGAGAGCCGAAATAGGTTTGAAGGCGGACATAAAAAATGCCGGGTAACTGCCGGCAACCAATCCGACAAACAATACGAGAGCGACCAAAACAGCATACATGCCAGGATTGGCTATGGCATTCAAAGAAATAGCTTTTCCTGTAAGGCCTGAAAAATACGGCAAAAAAAGCCGTGCCAGAAGCAAACCGAGGACAAAGGAAAATAAAGCAAATACAAAAGATTCTCCAAGGAATTGGACGACGAGCTTTGTTCTTTGAGCGCCCAATACTTTTCGCATTCCCACTTCCTTTGTTCGGCTTGCCGCGCGGGCTGTCGCAAGGTTCATGAAATTGATACACGCGATCAAAAGAACGATAAAGGCAATCGCCCAAAAGGCATAAATCAATCGAATATCGCTGTTGTCTCCCAGTTCATACAGAACATGCGAGTGCAGGTGAATTTTTTTTAAAGGCTGAAGATAAGTCTCCAGCCCGATCCCTCTTTCCTTCAACGCTGGCCCAAGATGTTTTTCATGAAAACCGTTCATCTTCTGCTGGAATCTCTCGATATCGGTGTTTTCCTGCAACAACAAATAGGTTGGGAAACTCCCCCCATTCCAGGATCCAATGCGGGGATCATATTTGATAAAAGTCGCAAACGATGCCAGAGCATTAAAGGTGAAATGGGAGTTGGGCGGAGGATCTTTCACAACTCCTGTCACTCGATAGTCGAATTTATTGTCCCAATTGACAATTTTCCCGACCGAGTTTTCATCCCCGAAATATTTTTGTGCGGTTGTTTCGGTAAAAACCATGGTGAACGGGACTTCCAGAGCCGTTTTCGGATCCCCGAGGATCATCTCGAATGAAAAAACATCAAAAACGGACTGATCCACATAAAGCACACCCTCTTCAAAAAAAGTCTTATCTTGATAGGCAAACACTCTTTTGACAGTTGGGCTGAATCTCACAGCATTTTTAACTTCCGGGAGTTCTGCCACCATCGTTGGGCCTACCGGTGCTTGCGATCTAGCCAATTCACTCGTCTGTCCCGATACCGTCCTTTTGGATACGATCCGATAGATATTGTCAGCGTTTTTGTGGTAAGCATCATAAGAATTCTCATACCCGATGTAGGCAAAGATTAAAATGCAGCAGGCAATCCCCAGAGACAGACCAAAAATATTGATCGAAGAATAAAATTTGTGTTTGGCCAGGTTGCGGTAAGCGATCGTTAAATAGTTTTTAAACATCCCTAGACTCCTAGGTGTTTTATAAAACAGTTCCCCAATTTAAGCAAAAAAAACAAAGATAGACTTATCTATCTAATCGTTAGCCTTAGGGTTTCAAGCTTTCTTATCTCAGAAAGTTCTAGATATTAAAAAAATCAAATTATGAGAATTATCCGGTGAGATTGGGCTGAGATGATCCACAAGGTCTATGAAGTCGATCGCATCCAAAAACGAAATTCTTATCCCCTCGAAATGCATCTAGCTTCTCCGATGGAGAGCCCAAAAAAGTCTTTATATTGGATCAAACCGAGTTAAGGTATTGATAAAAAACAATATAAATGGATTTAGGGCCTTTAAAAAACACTTAGAGTATATTTTTTAAATGCAGTGCCCACTATTCAAACACGAGGATGACCACTCGCCTATTCTGCGCCCTTCCATCACGGATGGAATTGTCGCCCACAGGAGCATCGCTTCCATAACTGATAACTTCCATCCTGTGGAGAGGGATATTGTAATCTTTATGCAGGTATTCCATCACGGCATCGGCTCTTCTCTTCCCCAATATCAAATTCCACTCTTCTTCTCCGGTGTTATCCGTGTGTCCTTGAATCTCCAAATACACACCTTTATCTTGTGCGATCAGTACCTCGACGAACTTGTCCAACATGACCTTCGCTTCATCGCTTAGATCCCATTTGTCAAATTTGAATTTCGCTTCGTCATTCTTGAGAACCTCTTCAAATATCAGCTTACCCTCTGCCGCTTTTTTCACTTCGTCGAGCTTGCTGTCGAACTCGGACCTCTGATCGTTCAAATCGGATTCTTGTTTTTTGATCAATGAACCCAATGTGGCCAACGATTCATCATGCTCTTTGATCCTTTTCTGATTCTCTTCGACCGATGTTTCCACCCCTTCGACTTTTTGATCCAGAGTGGCCACTTCACCCAAAACATATTTTTTTGTCGCGCAGCCTGTTCCAGAAATGAGACCTATGATCAGTATTGTTCCGACTAGAAAGGTTATTTTGTTTTTGTTCATGTTTGCCTCCCGTGCCTTTCTTTCGTTAGCATTATCATAACACAAGTTATCCACTCTTTTGAATAGAAAATATTATCCCGTGCCTTTCTTTTCGCCGCTATAATATCCCTCTCTCGTTCGCACCTTGTAACTCTTTTTTTTTGTGACCACGTTGATCTTCCGGTACTCGTTGTCAGGACCCGTATAGGATGTGTACCCTAGAACGTATTGATGACTCAGTTCCTGCTTGATCAATCTCAAGGCATTTTTCAAATCCAGGGTCTGATTGACAAAAAAGGCCTTTCCGCCTGTGGCTTCTGAAAATCTTTCCAAAGATTCAGTTATTCCGGATGCTGTCAATCCCTTAGAGCGTTTGTACTTTTTTAAAAACTGCTCGTTCAGAGGAATTTTGTACCCGATAGTGTA
>Ga0114922_10002049_pt1 | contig 19044 bp, 20 predicted proteins | sample AartaG_FD_100975 | JGI IMG/M metagenome (GOLD analysis project Ga0114922, IMG submission 100975) | Deep subsurface microbial communities from Aarhus Bay to uncover new lineages of life (NeLLi) - Aarhus_00045 metaG | ecosystem: Environmental > Aquatic > Marine > Oceanic > Sediment | place...
ACACTCTTCGAGAACGTCGAGGCTTACACGCTTGATCAGTGGGCCAATGTCTTTCGGCTCCTCAAGCAAAGTACCCTCTTCCCGTAAGAACTGTACTGCCTTCTGCCAACGGGCCTCAGTCCTGTACTGCTCTACCAGTGACTGAATCCTATCCTTGCCAGTGTGCTTGTACTTCTTGCTTCCATGCTTCTCACGGAAGGCCTCTGACACATGTTTTCCCATGAGAGCCTTGCCGTCTATCCCGAAGATGGTAGCGCTCTTAGCAACGACACCCTCGACCTTAACACCACCCAGGCAGGAGTCCTTTTCGAGGAACTTCCTGATCTCGCCAGCGCTGTCGATTTTGCCTATCTCAAAGGTAGGGACGCTCTCAAGACCAATGTGGAAGGCCTCTTCGTCTATACCTAGTGGGCCAATGTAGTTACTTGGTGTAGTCTCAACGTCGTAGATGATTATGAAGCCATCAGGAACACGGTCATAGGCCAGGACGTTGTGCTTCGGCTTGTTGAGGTATTCGCCACGGTAGATATACCCTGGCTTGAGAAGGTGGCTCCTGCCTAGGATTGACTCAACTCCAGGGCCGAACATCTTCTCAGGTGCGTCATTGATCATGTGCTTACCCTTCGAGCGAATGACTACTTCGCCATCAAGCAGGGCAAAGCTGATCTGTGAGCCGTCTATCTTCTCTTGGACAAGGACAGAGTCGTAGAGGAGCTTTTCGATAGCTCTGTGGCCAAAATTATAAACCTTTGGGTAACTAGGAATCTTCATTGGCTTGTTCGATAGGGGCATTTGCCTTCTCCTTCTGTGTTTTGGCGAAGAGATTAAGTAGCCTGATCACATGCGTACCCAACTCAAGGGGTAGGTAAGTGTGGTCTGCCTTGGCATGGACAACCGCTCCCTTTACCTGAATCATGGCGGTAACTACGTCGGGCTTCCCTGTGAGCAGGGTGGCAGTGACACGGTAGTAGGTGTCCCCGTCTTTGTGAGTCCATTCGAGTGTCTTGCTAATCTTCATCTTCACTCCTATGTATATGGTTGTCAAAACGGGTATACTCCTTGCTCCATGTGAGAGGAAAGCTTCCAGTAGCTCCCTTCCTCTGCTTCCTAAGAAGAACTTCGGCCACGCCTGTGTGACTCATGCACTCAGGCTGTGGGTTGTCGCTGCCACAGTGGGGGCAGTAGTATTCATCACGATAGAGGAAGAGGACAATGTCAGAGTCCTGCTCGATCTCACCTGACTCCCTTAGGTCGCTTAGTAGAGGCCTCTTGTTTTCACGGAACTCACAAGAGCGGTTAAGTTGACAGACGAGTATAACTGGTATTTTTAGCTCCCTGGCAACCGATCTCATTATTCTTGCGTTCTCACCAACCTCACGGTGTCTCGATACATTACCGTCGTCTTTCATTAGGCCAAGGTAGTCAACAATGGCCAGACTTAACGGGTGCGTCGCATGAGCCTGCAACATGAGAATCCTTAGGTCTACGGCTGAAAGTCTAGGCTCGTCAACCACCATTAGTGGGTTGTAATCCATGAACCTCTCAGCCGCATTCTGGATGCGCTCATACTGGCGCTCATTGTACCTTCCTGACCGTAACAGGTTGCCATCAACCCTGGCCTCTGAGGATAGCATCCTTTTAATAAGGGATGAATCGTCCATTTCCAGGGAGCCTACAAATACGGGGCCAGTTCTCTGGATACAGTGAACGGCCAACTGCGTAGCGAAGGCTGTCTTGCCCATGCTAGGCCTTCCAGCAACGGTGATCAAGTCTGACGGCTGCAACCCTTGAGTGTAGTCATTAAGTTTGTAAAATGGTGTTTCCACACCCGTCATTGCTCCACTCCGCTTGGTGGCTTCGATCTCGTCAAGTACGTCGAACACCCTATCATGAACGAATTTTATTTCGCCCCTGTTACTTCCCACATCAAGGCTAAGAGATTCTTTTTGAGCCTTTACTAAAAGGTCTTCAGCACTGGCTCCCTTCTCAGCTTCCTGTATGATGTGTTCCGCATGGTTGACAACCCGCTTTCTAAGGGCTGCTCTTCTGACTATCTCTTCACTAGGCTCGATGTTGACTGCTGGCCTAGACTCTGCCAGACGGGTCAAGTACTCCTGACCGCCTGCCTTATCAATGTTTCCTGCTTCTTGCAATCTGTTGTTAATGGTGATCAGGTCAGGTGTTACCCCTTCGTTCCGCAGACTCTTAGCTGCTTCTAGGATAATCCTGTGGGCCTCTCCTGCCAAGTCCTGGGGTCTGACGTTGATGTCTTTCCCATTCAAGACGTTGACAATGAGTTGCTGTTCTGCTTCCACGATAGATGCCATAAATTCTCCTTTACTTTTAGTCCCACATGTGGGACACTAAGTTAAGTGAGGGTGCAACAAGTATTCCTTAGCCTCTATTTAATTATCCCATGAATTTTAGTCTTTGTCAAGGATAAAAAACACTTGACATCTAGGGAAAATCGTGGGACAATAAGATAACAAAGGGGAGAAATACATGAGACGAAGTATCGAGAAAATCGTACGGAAACATGCGAAGATAGCAAGGTGGAAGCTTGCAGAAGGTAAGGAGTGGTCGCAAGAGTGGGCCGACTCTGTGCTAGACCAGATGCACAGTGAGCTAATCACAATCCCGTACTTTGGCCACCAATACCACCAGCATTTCCCCTGGTCGTTTCACGGTCTGATTACACGGGATAGGCCAAGGAAAGACTTCATGCCGCTGTGTTTCTGTGAGGAGATTCATTACTTCTCACCCCACTTCTTCCATGTCACTATGGTTAGCTGTGAAAAGGCCAGGGTTACTCTGTGCATCAACCTCAAAACGTTCGAGGTTACTAAGCACCCTCTTGGTCTTTGCCCGAACGGTGAGTATAGGAGCGCTGATGCCAGTTAAATGGTTCATCTGTCCACCCGACAAGGAGACAATCGAGGTTGATAAGTGCCTCAGCCAACGTGGATGCCGCCTGGGAGAGCGCTGCTCCACCATTCCTTATTTAAGGAAGGCTGCTCAGGAAAGACCGTGGAAGAGAGTCACTCCTTCCCAGGCGGGTACTGGCCCACGCATCACCTATCTAAAACAGGTGTGTGACTATGCGATCAACCCCTATGATCAGGCCTTCGCTGTTATTGGTCAGGGGTCACACGGTAAGCTCAGCACCTGGTATCTTACCAAGGGCTTTATCTCAGAGGAAGGATTCTCTGACGATCTGATTAAGGGTATCCCCGACTTACTTGAACCCGACGAAGAGGAGATCGGGTTCCACATTTTATATGACTATAAGACCTCAGGTTCCTATAAGGTAAGGCTGGCACTGGGTTTGACAGAGGACACCGACAACCCCAAGATTGGCAAGGGCGGTCAGCCGTTGAAGCATACCTCAGGGTACAAGAGGGGCAAGATCAAGTACCACGACAAGATAGATCGAGAGTACGCAAAGAAAAATATTTTGGATTGGAGCCTACAATTAAATAGGTATCGGATTGTGGTCGAGCATTACGACTTCCCTGTCAGTCGGATGATCTGTCAGGCTATCCCCCGTGACGGGAACACCTGGATTGCCACTAACCGTGGGATTATGGAGTGCGTCTATCTGATAAAGATACCTAGGCTGGACGACAAATATGTCCTAGACTTTTACGCTACGTTGCAGGAAGACCATGAGAGGGCGTTCGAGTCAAACGTTCCTCGAATCTGTAACGCTTGGGAAAAATGGGACGGGCGAAGGTGTAAGGGCTACTGCCCTGTCTCTAGCTACTGTGATAACATGGAAAAGGACGGAGCCATCTACAAACCAAAGGAGATAACAGAATGAGCATAGCAATTAGACTTGAGGAAGACATGGCTGTGATCGAGATCAGCCGTACCGCTCTCTTCGAGTGGTTAACTGGTGAGACTAAGCGCATGGGGTACAAGACAGCCGACGGGACGATAAAAGACTTGCCAAATGATGCTGGTAGTGGCCCAAATGTGGATGGAAGTGAGCCAGAACCTGGTTCGGAGTCAACAGGTGAGCCACAAGCTGGCGGGGCCGATATGTTCGAGGAGCGGGGTGGCAAGGGTGGGAAGATAACCAACCCACAAGCCAAGGAACTGACTGCGTGGTTGAAGGAGAACAAGTTCAGCACTCTCAACTTCTCCGTGTTCCTCAAATCGCTCACTGAACTGGCTGGTCATAAACTCTCAGGCCCACCGATCAAGAGTAAGGCTGACGGTACGCCTTCAATCTTCCAGGTGGCACAGCGCTGGTACTACTACTGGAAGTCGGCTCATGCGGAGATCGCCAAGGAGTACAAGGCTTTCGTTCTCGCTCAGCTTGCCGCCAAGGGTTACGCTGTTGAAATGGCACTTGAAGTATTCGAGGGCGGGGAAGAGGTTGACCCGACCACGCTGGAGCCTGTCAAGTGATCTGGCTGGACAAACTTGTAAAGATAATGGTCTATTACCTGGCCTCAGTGTTCGCTCTTGCAGGGGTTATCCTACTGATACCTGGTGCAATCGGGCTTGGACTGATAACGATAGCGCTGAAACTCACTCAACTGGTAGAGGATTTGTAAAATGATGGGCGTTCCTATACCTGAGTACTGCGACGACTGCCACAAGATTCAGGATGGAGTATGCACAACTTATCCTGACTCCCCCTGCAAAAAAGTGGGCCTCTCTAGGGGCGGCATGGGCGTGATAGGCTGCGCCTTCTCACCGATGGAGCGGCCAGAGGCCATGATAACAAAGGTTAGAGTAGGTCAACAGAAAACAAAAAGGAGTAAATAATGTTTAACGCAGAGGAGCTAGGTGCAATGGCCGACACGATAGTTTCCCTTGGAGACAAGGGACAATTCGCATTCCTTATGTGGGTGCTGAAGGACTTCCTGTCAGACCTTATGTTTTTCTTTCTGCTGCTTGCTGGTGGAACGGCTGCATACAGGGTGGGAAGGCGGTTTATTTTTGGGCATCAGGTAGGACGGGTTCTTGGTATCAATCTTGAGTTTTCAAGTCACAGAGACTCAGCCCTGGAAGCCCTGGTAAAGACAAAGGAAGAAGTATTGAAGGAATGGAGAGCCTAATGCCAACAACTAGAGTTGAAGGTGCTGTAGCACAGGAGATAGTTGCCGAAATACAACAACATTTTGTCAGCATGGTTCTCAGCCGTGACATGATTGCGGAGTACATTAACACACAAAACGTTCAATTTACCGAAGCAAGAATGGCTGCTAGCATGGCAGAGAACATGGTGTTCCAGCTACTCCACATGTATTACGGGTACGAGGTAGACCGCCTTGAGTTCAAGTACCCCGACGGCTGGTGGGAAGCACTGCGGGAGCGCTGGTTCCCTAAGTGGTGGTTGTCACGATGGCCGATACAGTATGTCAGGAAGGTTCTCAAGTCAGAGCTAGCCTTCATGGAGCTACCGATTCGAGATCACAAAACCAAGGTCTTCCTGAGAGATATAAGCAGTCATTATCTAAGGAGCTAGTCATGAACAAGCGTGGATTTGACAGACTCTGCGAGAGGTATCTTGAAGTGCTGGCCGATGGAGAGGTAAGGCCAAACACACTTCGTAGGTACAACAATCACTATAAGAATATCGAGAAGTACCTAGGAAATGTAACAGTCCGTAAGATCGGCTACGGTATGCTCGAAGACATGAAGATCGACATGCCTCACGCCCCAAAGACCATCTACGATGCCTTCGACTTCCTGAAAGCGTTTCTCAGGTGGTGTAAGGCCAGGGGTTACATCAAGGAGTTGCCAGTGTTCCCCAGGATTTCAAAGAGAATGGGAATGAGAGCGATACTGGATAAGAACACTCAGCGGGAAGTGGTCAAAGAGGTCTATCGAATCTATGACCACGAACCACGGGCCGCTCTTGGTATAGAACTGCTAGCCACCTACCCGAAGATCAGACCAGGTGAGTTGCGCCAGGTACGGGAATGTGACCTTGATCTTATAGATGGATGGCTTACCGTTCCCTGCCCCAAAGAACAGGCCCACCCGAAGAAGGTGAAGCTGATCAATGAGCATATAGAAAAACTCCGTTCAATAACTACGGGTAATCCAACTGCGTATTTATTATCCTTCACTAAAGGACACCGTTTTGGTAGGGATTATTTATTTAACGCTTGGCGGAAGGCCTGTTTCAATCTGGAAATAACTGGTGTGCCGCTTTATCCAGGCACTAAGCATACGTCGGCCACGCACCTGGCTAAGAATTTTCCTGATCGTATGGTGCGGGAAGCCACTGGCGTGTCGTCTGCTGCCTTCGAGCGGTACATAAACATCAACCAGGCTGATGTTGTCAGCCTATACGAGAGTGCAGCGCCATGACATACCATACGACTTTAGACGAGAGGATTGCCAGGGCAGAGAAAGACCTAAAATCCTTGAAGGAACGGGTGACTGCCAAGCAGGGAACCATTACCGAACTCAAGCTCACCAGGGCAGGGCGGGACTACGGTGTCACCGTTGGCTGCGTTGTAGTGGACAACAAGGGCGAAGAGTGGAGAGTCACTGAGATAGACCCCAAGTGGGCAGGAAGACCCTGGCTGAAGGGCATCAAGAGAAACAAAGATGGTAAGTGGGGTAAGGCCGAACGGCATCTCTACGGCCACTGGAAGGTTATATAATGGCTAAGATGCCACGCATACCTTCACTAACTGGCAGCACACCGTCGGCCACACTAGCCAGAGAGTCCGTACTCGACGAGATCGAGGATGCTGTCCTTGGATACGTCGAAGACGAAGACGTAGCCAAAGAACTTGCTGATGCCATAGGCGATATACTGGACGAAATGGGTTGGGAAGATGGCTAGACCACACCAGGGACTACTCAAGAGCTTGAAGGTATCGGGGAAGGTATGGTACTGGTGTTCGTGTGGACAGGTGGCTATGACCCACGGGCCTGAGGAAGCACCGAATCTTATGATCTGCCACTGCGGGAAGTACATGATACTAATGGACAGAGACTGTCTCCCGTACTGGCCGCACTATGAGTTTAGCTAATGCCTGAAATGACTTGGATGCTACTGAGAAGGGTGGTGCGGATACTCCTTGACTATATTGAGCATCAGTTAATGGGAGAACCCGACAGCAACCTGGCGGCTGGCCGCATCAGAGATCAGATAATGCACTTGCGGAAGGACTACTCTCTATGAGTAAAAAGTGGAGTGACCTGGACGAGCATCGTCAGTCTTCAATCGACAATGAGTTGGAGAACGTCACGAATGTCTTTGACTTCCAGAAGGAAAAGTCCGTCAAGAAGAGGGCGGTAGGGCTGGAAAGGTTCGGCCTCTGCTCAACCTGTAAAAGGATAAAGTTTGCCAGGTCTGAGTATACTATACGGTTTGCGATCTGTAACCTTGGTGGGGGCTTTTCTAGTGGGAAGTTCCTCAGACTGAACTCGAAGCTCCCCATAACGGAGTGTACGGAGTACAGTGAGGTAAACTATCATCCGTCTCTGTTTGAAATGCAGACGATGGCTATAATCATAGAGCTAGACGATAAGAAGGCAGGATTCTAATGAATCACTGGGGGTTTAATTGGGAGACTGTGGGAGAGATCATGAGGTTCTTCCTGCACTGTGCCGCCATAGGTGTGGTCGCAGTGATGGTAGTACGCATCTTGCGTTATGCGTCTCGCATATTTGAAGAGAGGATACGATGGTGGAAATGAACTGCATGAAAGCTGCCCAGGAGTACGTCAGGAAGGGCTTCAGTGTCATACCAGTTACCCATGACAAGCGGCCTGCTGTTCATGAGTGGAAGACATTCCAGAGCAGACACGCCCTGCCAAGTGAGATCGAGGAATGGTATGCGAAGTGGCCTACCTGTGGTGTGGGTATAATCACTGGCACGATCTCAGGCCTGGTGGTGGTTGACATTGATTCACCTGAGGCTGCGAATAAGGTTGCGGATATGAAGGCCCAGGATTTCTCCTACGGCATAGGTGAACCGCCTACGGTGATCACTGGCAAGGGATTTCACCTGTACTACAGGTATCCAACTGGTGTGGGTGTCGTGGGTAACAGCGTTAATAAAGAGCTTGGCCTCGACATTCGTGGGGAAGGTGGTTACGTTGTGGCCCCACCAAGTACTCACCCTTCTGGAAGGCAGTACAGGTGGGTTAAGCACCGACACCTTTGGAATAAACTGATGCCGACGCTACCGTCTGTGTTCTTGGTGGTTAGATCGAGAGAGTACCAGGGCAATGAGCCAGACTACGAGCCGTGGGCTTCTCAACTCCTGGCAGACGGCATGGGGGAAGGTGGAAGAAACGACGCAGTCGCTAGGCTTGCTGGAAGATACATACTAAAAGGTCTAGGTGAGAATGAAGTCTACGAGATCGTGTCCATGTGGAACTCTCTTAGAAACTCACCGCCCCTGCCAGACAAAGAAGTAGAGACAACCGTGGCTAGCATCATGGCTAAACATAAAAGAGGTTCATAACACGCTCCGCTCCGCTCTGCATCTCACCCTAACCCTAGCCTCAAGGTCGCCTCACCTTGGGGCTTTTTCTTTGCTCCAACTGAGCAATGCGGTTAGTCTCAGCCACCTGGTAGTCTGCATGTTTGTTCATTATTTTCTCTGTTCATTTTTCCTGGTTCCATTTTTTGTTGAACAGAATCTGAGTTTCCTGAGTTGTTTCCAGAGCTTACAGTGTGCTTACCCTTGATTGCATTGATCTTCTCTTGGACAACCTTCCTCGTCTCGTAGTTATATCCATTCTCCTTATGGGCAATCCGTGACCCACAAAGGCACTTAACATCTATCTCGAATTGGCCCCCTTGAGGTATGAATGACATAAGGGGGCCACATTGAGGGCAATTAACATACAGAGCAGGCATGGCAACTCCTTGAAATGAAAAGCGTTTTCTCTCAAAAACGCAAAAAGACCCCGCAGAAGGGAAATCCTAATCCTTCTACGGGGTTATGTGGCGCTAGTTCTAGCGGTGGGCTAAGCTCTCCAAGTGTATCCACCGTAGGAGAACTCTCCGTTAATTATAAGGTGGGGTTGGATGTTGAACGTCCCGTCGATGCGGTACTCGACTGTTACGAAACCGTTCTGAAACCTGGTAGGTTTCTTGCCCTTCCAATCTGGATACCGATCTGTCAAGCAGCCGATTGAGTGAGCTATGAGTTCCTTCTTGCCGTAGTGGACGTTCTTGGTGTCGCTTTGGAAGTGATGAACGTGTCCGTACAAAATGTTACCAGCGAACTCGTCGAGGTTGTAACGGGCATGGTACTTGTTCCAGTACCAGCCATGCGTCCAAGAGAGTTCACCTACGTCTATGTGAGCGTTGAAGTCAACGACCTCAAAGCCTAGTTCTTTAAGCTTGAGGTTCTTCTTGATGTTGACGAACTCCTTCATTGCGGGGTACTTCTCGACGTACCATTGCGCTCTCTGCTCATGGTTGCCCAGGATAAAAATTTTTCTGGAATTGTGTAGTCGGTTTGCGATCTGGAATAGCTCGTCGTAGCAGTACTCGACTTCGAGATTGTATCTCTTGTCCTCTGCCAGTAGGGGTTTCTTTGCGTTCCAGTTTGAGAGGCTATCGAAGCTCCCCCAATCACCACCGATCACTATGACCTGGGGCTTGATGTCGAACAAGTACTCACGGGCTACCTGGTAGGCTGGATGCCACACACCGTTGTACGGCTCATGGTGAGCATCGAACAGGCCTACCGCCTGATAGTCTGTTTCAAACTTCATGCACTCTCCTGTGTTAGTGGTTTTTCTGTACGTCCTTGACCTTCTCGTAAGTCCTATAGACACCTAGGCCAAGGATACCAAGGACAACTGGCATTAACTCGCTCAGGTCGAGCTTCGGTGGCACTTGAAGCAGCGGTCTGAAGAGGGCGAAGTACCATGATACCATCGGGTACAATAGGTAGTTCCACGCCAAAGACAGGCCGCATACCCAACCAATGAAAGGTCGCCAGCCAGCCACGAAGATAGAGGTATGCTTCGCTTCGGCCAGGTTGACCTCTAGCTGTCCCGTCTGAGCCATCATGTCGGCCTGACCAGCCAACTTCTCTAGCTCGTACTGCATCTTGGGTGGCAGATCACCAGTGATTGCGGAACGTATGCTGGTAGCCAAGCTACCCACACCTTCCATCAATCCCCTAGCGGTTCCAGCCCCCGCTTCTCCAAATAGTTTGCCAAGAAAACCCATTACGCTTCTCCGATTAAAAGTTCAGGGTCAACGATGATCTCGCCCCCATAGAACATACCCTTAATAAGGGCCGTGAACGGGAACAGGGTCACACGAACATGAATGTGCGGCATCATTATACCATACTCCTCATGCTCAGGATATTTTACTGAGATGTCTTGCGCTACCCCCAGGATAGTGCCTACTGTCACAGTCTTCCCGACGATGTCGTAAGCGGGAGCCATGTACCAGTACTCGACTCGCATCAGTTTGTTCTCTTGCTGCAAGCCTGTCCACGACAAATCTCTTGAGTACGGGTAGTCGATCTTGACGATCTTGCCGTCGATGATGCTATGGATTAGCTCACCAGGCTCTACCTGTACGTCTAGGCCGTCATGGAATTTCTTTGCACCACCAGGGTGAGTTCCCCGTGGAGCGCCAAACTTACCGCTTCCCCACCCGTCAGTCCTTACTACGAGTGGGTTTGTGGGGTTACCAGTTCTCATATTTACTCCTAGTTCTGAAATAGAGAAGCAACGAAGGCAACTATAGCGCCTACGATAAGGGTAATGACTCCCCCTATCCCACGCCTTCGGGTGGTTTCCAGTGACGCTAACCTACTTTCCTGGGTACAGATTGGTGGCTCGTGGGCGCACGGAAGCTCACTCAAGGTGGTAGCCAACGTGTTTAGCGTAGTCTCCATTCTGACCAAGCGGCCTTGGTCACCAAGTGTGAATCCAACTTCCATATCTTCTTTGGCCATGAGTCACCTTTCTATTTTATTGTACCAGTTTTATTGGTCTTTGTCAAGGAGTATCCTAGTCCAAAGGTCGTACGCTCTCTTCGCTATCGTGTTCCTTCTCACGCTAAGAGAGTCTATTTTTTCCTGCTTCTGGTCAGCGCTCAGTTGTGTACTGCGCTGGACTTTGTTCTCGATCTTCCTGATCTTTGACAGCGTCTTCTTCATTCTGGTGAAGGCCTTGTTCAGGCGCATCTTGCCAGTGTTAGCAGCCCGTAGCTCCTTGGCCCTGTCTACGTCACCAATGGCTATCATGTGCTTGACCGTCTGGACAAGCTCGTTTGACTCTTCGGCCATTTCGTAGAACCTGGTCATGTACTTCGTGTTACGGGCTGGCCCCTGCTTCCAGAATCTGCCGACGCTCATTCGATAATCCTGCGCTCTCAGCGTGGGCTTCTCTGGGAAGTCCCCGAACCACCTGGCCACCTGGTCTGTACCCATTAGTATAGTAGCACCGACGTTAGATAGGTAGCCACGGATTAGATTCTCTGCTCGTTTGGGCGGTATACCAAGCTTTTTGCCAAGCAACTGTAAAGTCTCAGAGGTATAGAACTCCGCTCTCTCCCCAGGCTTCAGGTTCTTCAGGTGGTATCCCTCTATTGGCCTACCAGTGAAGAAGTTCTTGTTGGCCCACTGCTCTGCCAGAGGCTTCACAGCCTGTGGTATTGGATTCATTGCCAGCGTCTCTGTAAACATGTGGTAGAAGAAGCCTGCCATGAAGTCCATGTCTTCGTTGCCGACTAGAACGTCTGCTGTTGACTGAAAGGCACTACTAAAGATCGCACCAACCTCGAAAGGTTTCGGGATAAAGAACTTCTGATCACCGATCTTGAAGTAGTAGTACGTCCACTTCTGCCAATCCTCAAGAGCTTTGTAATCCTCGTCGTCCTTATATAGACCCCACAACGCCAGGGTAGCTGCTGAAAGTAGCAGACCCTTCGCCATGAAGTTAGCTGGATTTTGCATGGCCGCTCTTCCTAGCCTATAGTTACCCTGTAGTCTCGCACCAAGGAAGGGAACTGTCTGCGTCAGGAATTGGATGATCTGAGATTCGCCTCGTAGCGAGAAGTCCAGAAGATCACGGGACTCAAATGCAGCCTCGAACCCACTGACTCCCTTGGCCCTCAGCTTCTTAAACAACTGTACCCTAGCAGCATTCTCAGAAGCAGCCCCTATCTTATCCCAAAACTCTAGGATTTTCCGTGGGGTATCAAGGACAGTAGCCCCCTTCTGAGTCTTCAGCAACTTCTTTGTCAGCCTAGCCATAGAAGCTTGGTCTTCAGCGTGGACGTAACTTCCACCGTGTAGACCACCAGCAGCTAGAGCCTCGACGTAATCAGCGTCCTCTTTCATCGAAGCTACAAAGCCCTTGAAGGTATCAATGAAGGGAGTGAACGACATACCTGGGGTGATTATCCAAGTATGTAGCGTATCTCTTATGGCATTAGCAATACGAAAGGCTGGTGTAAAGGTAGCACCGTAAGTTAACAACCGTTTTGGAACACCGAATGTTAAGTTGAAAAGCTTTCCGAAGCCTTGAGCATTCACGGTTGACAGTGCATTATAAAGTGCAAGGTCATTCACCTTGAAGTACTTGCGCTTGCCGTTCTCAAGGAAGCTTAGCACGTACTGGTCACCACCCTTGGTGACGTATGTAATTACGCCCCTCTCGTCTTGACCAGTGGCAGTGATGTCTTCGGCAGATACGTCCTCTACAAGAGGCTCAGCGAATCCTTCAGCAGATATGTCGTCCTGTAGCCTGCCCTTAGTCCTTGCGGCAGGAGCGACGATCTCTTGGTTCCACTTTTCAGCAGCTAGATAAGCCTGCGCCCTAGCGTTGTTACGCATGGACTCTTGGATTAGGTATCCCCAATTTGCCACTACGTTCTCTATCGGCTCAGCTATCCTCTTCTTGGAGCCTTTAATTCTCTTCAGCCTGGTGGCTATATTCTTTGCAGCCCCAGGATTTTTTAGGTACTCTTCCTTGGTAACTGGGTCTTCAAACACACGGTAGAACGGAACGTACACAAGGTCTTTCCAATCCTCACGCAGCTTTTTGCTGATGATACCTGACTGCTCAGCTACGTCTAGTACACTCTGATGGTACTCGTCGAACTCCTTGAACAACTCTTCCCAAGTACCACCCTGCTCAGGCCCGTCACCGATCTCTGAGAATATCTGATCTCTCAAATCTTTGGTAAGGAACCCTTCCATTTCCTTGAACTTCGGGTTGTCCTTCTCAAGTTGCTGCGCTCTCGTTGCCGCAGCCCACCGCAGTACGTTGACTGCGTCTGGCCCCTTGCTTTCGGCCCACTCTGCGAACCCCCTATTGATATTGTCAACCCCTAGAGTCCCGTCCTCTGCTATGACAAACTTGCCATGCTTCATGAAGGCTTCCATACTAGCGTTGACACCAGTAAGTAATCGGTGGAGCTTGTATACCTTGTCTCCAAGGAAGTCCTGCACAGGTGCAAACTTATCAAGGAAAGCAGTTCTCAGGCTAAGCTTATTCCATGCCTCTTTGATTCTCTTGCCTAGACCCTTGTGCTGTGATGCAAAGATGTCGTCGATAGTCTCACTGGCAACGTCTTCGTTGTAGTCTGCTCTTGCCGTCCTCACTGCTATGGTAGGGAAGGCATCATCCTTAACACCAAGGACAAAGTCAGGCCGTGGGCTAGAGTTCAGTTGGTCTACCACTGAGTCAGTTTCGTAGTTCACAGCGTCAGTGATTAGACCCCTCTTTATGTAGTCGTTCATTTTGTCTAGGGTGGTAGCGTCACCAAGGAACGAACCCTCAGGGAAGAAGATCATTTGGTTGCCAGCACCATAGATTACTGCGTACTCTCTGACATGTTCCTCGAAAGCCTCGTCAGTAAGGAAGTCAATGGGAACTTCCTGTATACCCTTAACTGTTAGGTTGGCTCCAAGGAAGAACACAACAGCGTGGTTGTCTGGAACCTTCAGGCTGTTGCCAACATTGGCTACCTTCATGGCGCTGTTCATATCCGCACCAAGGGCTGGATGTTCAACAGAAGCCTTCAGTAGCGGGTCTACCCAATTCTTTGGAAGGTTTGGTAGTGTTAGGTTGTCGTCTGCTATCACTGCGTCTTGGCCAGCTACACCATCGTAGTCTTTGATCACATCAAGAACGCTGTACGTTCCAGAGTCGATGATAACGTGACCCCTTAATAGAGGCACCTTGCCTGCTGTCCATGCTGTTAAGTTACCATCAGCTTTCGAGTGATTAGGGTTACCGTCGGGATGGTTATGTAGCTGCCATATTTCATCTGCTCCAACCTTCTCTGCCATCTGATTCATGTGTGCCACCCCTGACTGTGGGTCATTCATGAATGCTGCTGAGCGATCTGGTAGCCTAGACGTTACACCCTCATGGTGTACTATGACACCGTCTTTAAGGTAGAACGTCCTTAGAGTCTCGTACTGTGGGTTCCTGTATATCTGAGCAACAACAGCCAGGTCTTCTGCACTCCCGACTTCCATGCCAGTTAGATCAACACTACCAGTTTCCACAAACTCAGTGCTTATGGCAACTCCAAGTTCTGTGATACCCTTCTTGAGTTTAGTACCCTCTTGTGGGAATAGGCCAAGCTGTGCCTCTTTGAGGTCAGGCTCTACCACCTTTCTCTGGGCCTCAGTAACCTTGGTGGGGGTGTCGTATACCCACTCGTCCTGGTTCCCGTAGGCCACATGAGTAGTGCAAACACCAAAGCCACACTTAACACCGCAAAGACCACACTTACCACCTTGACAACACATCTTCTTCTCAGCCGTCTCGTCGAACTCTGCCTTGGTCATTGTGCCTTCACCTAGCACCTGATCTAGTTCCTTCTGAGTGATCTTCTCAGTCAGAGTCTTGGGCTTGGTGGCCTGGAATATACTAGCCAGTTCCCTGGTGGTGTCCTCACCTAGTATCTCGAATAGCCGTGGCTGACTTTCACGCCATAACTTCATAAGTATGTCGGGGTTAGTGAACCCGTGGTACTGGGTAACGACATCTATCGCTGGGTCTGCTATTGCCTTGATAGCATCGGCCCTATTCATTGACACATACCTAACCCGCACGTTCTTGTATTTCTTTCTCCACTTGTTAGCCTGGGTCTTAGTTGGCGCTGTGCTTATGGCTATCCTGTTAGCGGCCTCGTCCTTTATGATCTCTCTCAGGGTGGGGTCTTTAGTGATCTGGTTCGCATTCGCAGGGTCGAAGTCAGTCGAAACGTTGATCGAGACACCCTTCTTATTACCGAAGCTCTCAACAAACAGCGACTGCTTAGTGATCGCCTTGAGTTGAAGACCTCTCTTTGCAGCGTCCCTTCTTATCTGCTCGAACGTCTCAAACGTTTGTGGGGTAAAGTCTCCTAGGGAGAACACTCTAAGCCCACCCATCACATCGTTCATGAAGTCAACAAGCTCCTGTGGCATGTCAAGTATCTCACCATTGTACGGAGCGTACCCGACAACCTTGGCTGCATTAGTACCAAGGAAGCGTCCGTCAACCTTATCCCATGTTCGTGGGTTCTCGACATAGCAGTAGAGACATGGCCTACCTATACCCCTCATAGGGCAGTCGGTAGATATGTCGATGGACATAATCGTCTTACTGTTACCCCTCAGGGCTGACAGTCCCTTGGCTCCCTTAGCCCTCATTTTATTGATAAACGATTTCACCTGTGAGAAGTACACATTGGTGTCGTCGTCGCTTAGCCTCTCATTTATGTAAGACTCTATCGCCTCAGCGTTAGCGTCCACCTTCTTCTTTACCACCTTGCCAGACTCCGCCCGCATTGTGGTATAGTCTGGCCCACCACCGTCCTCTACTCTGAAGATAAGGGGCTGATCTGGAACTGGTATAAGCTTGATGCCCCTACTGGTCACATCTGTGTTGAACCCCTTATCTTGGAGAACAGCCTCTGCAACCTCGACGGTGTCACCCTGCTTTACCTTGTTTATATCCTTGGCATTCTTCTGGCTGATCTTGGTGACCTTTTCCCCTACGGGCTTTCTTTCTTTTAGCTTCTTTGGCCTCATTTCAAACACAACGTTTGTCTTGCCAACTCCAAGGGCAACTAGCTCAGCACCCGATAGTGTCTTTACCTCGAAGTGCGTACTAAGGGAATCCCGCATCTGCTTGGGTGTCGCACCTATAATGTTTGGAGAAGATGGGAAGTTCGCATAAACAACTCCATCACTCTTAACGGCCTGGTGCATCTGTCTCTTAGTTGTTTCGAGCATGTTGCCGTCGGCCTGTACGTTAAGAACATTAGAGGCGTAAACAACATCATGCTTTGTGTCAAGAAGCTTCTCGCTACCCTCTATGTGGAAGTCGTAAGCACCAACATCGAAGCCCCTCTTTCTCAGTGCCGCAGCATGTAGAGCATCCTCACCAGCACCGAAGTCAAGTACCTTCTGCCCCTTGGTTATAAGGTTGGGGATTATCCGTGGTATAACAGCCTGTGGGCCTACGGCCCCCGTTGATCTACTGGTAGCCTTGGCTATCTCAACGGCCTTGAGCGCTGGTTTTGCCTTAGGCTTGGCCTTGAACCTCTTTGTGGGAGCTTCAACCTTAGGCTCTTTCCCTATCGCAGCCAGCGTCCCTGCGGCTGTGACCTTCCCTTTTCCCTTAGGCTTGGCAGTGAGTACACCCTTTGCTTTCTTAAAGAATGCGTCTGCTTTATCGGGGTCTGCCAACTTCTCAGCGTTGGTTCTCCTACCGTCTACTATCTCACTGTCAACGGGTGATCTGAATAGAGTGCCGTCTCCGCCCTTGTAATACTCCCAAAATCCAATGTAGCCCTGATGACCCTCAGATTTAGTTGTGGCCTCAGAAGGCGGTTCTACCCCCTTCCTGTCCATTTGAGCCAGTATCTCTTGAGACTCAGCATCTGTGGCGACTGCTACCGTCTCGAACTCAGCCTTCTCTTCCTTGATCACCTTGGCAATCTCTTGTCTCACGGGCTTAGACTCAGGAGCCTTCTTCTTTACCTCACGGAAGACCTCTCCTATAGATGCGTCAGGGTTCTTCCTGATGGTATTTCTGATTATGGCCCTCTGCCTGTTGAACCTGGCCACTTGTTCTGGAAGTCCCTGGCCCTTCTGGAAGTCTTTGATCTTTGCAACCAGGCCTCTGTCAGGTGCGACCTCACCAGCCGCTTGCTCGTACGCAGTGATCAGCGCCTGAACTTCTTCGGCTGGCCTGCCTGCGTCGATGGCTGTCTCTACTGCGTTAGCTGCCTCGTCCCTTGCAGCCTTGGTTTGTCTGGCAGTCTCAGCCTCAGTTGGTGGTACAACCGCAGGCTCAGCCTCAGCTACCGCTCGTCCCTTCTGGAACTTCTCGATGTCTGCTGCCAGTGTAGCCTCAGGTGCTTCTCTCTTTGCTGCCTCTTGTTCGGCCTGGAAAGCTGCTACGTCTTCTGGAAGCTTAGCCCTCTGTACCAACTGTTGCCTATAATCAAACAACTCCTGCATTAGTGGTGGTCGGATGAAGTTTCCTTGCTCTCTCTGGAACTCTTCTATCTTCTCGACCAGGTTGTCAGGTGGCTTGTCCTTAGCCATCTCAACCCTGAAAGCCTCAATCTGTTGCATCAGGTCAGGGTGAGTCCTTGCCTCAGCGTCATTATCCCTGTGGAATTGTTCGATTTGATCCATCAGACCTGACTGTGCAAGCTGACGGTCAGACTCTGATAACTCTGTACCTCTAATGACAGCCTCAACCTGTCTATCTCTGGCATTCCTGTATACCTCAGCGTCGTGCTGCTTTTTCACACCATAAAATGCACCTGGGGAACCAAAGAAAGCGCCCATAAGCGCACCAACAGGAGCCTCATGCTGTAGACCTTCCCATGCCCAATCGGGGAGTTGAGCCAGGATGTCTGTAACCATTTTGTTGTTCGGGTCTTCGGGGTTCAAGGCTATATGAGTGGTGATCTCTTCGGGGAACTTCTGCATCCACTCAGTAAAAGCCTCTGTACCCATAGCCACGGCAAGAGCCTTCAGTTTCTTGGATAGAAGTTGTTGGGGTTTCCATACCTTCAGTACCTTACCGATACCGATTAACTCAAGGGGGGTTTGTATGATAGCGTCAGCCATAGCGAACGCAGCAGCCCTGTCTTTGTCTACTCCCTGGTCAGTCAGTTGAGTGTATTTACTACCACCGATCTGACCGATCATGTATAGACCACCAGCCACTGGGCCAGCCGCTACCGTAGTACCGATCTGGCCAACTATCTGTGGAACGTTTATGACAAACTCTTCCCATATATTCTGTGGTGGTGCAATGGTAGGGTCAGGGGCAATCTTCGTCTGCAAGTCTCGCATGAAATTAGAGAAGTTCACATCAAGGCCTGAGAGTCCTGCCTCTGGAATTGTCTGAGCGATTATATCCTGCCCTGGTAGTGGCTCACCGAACTCGCCTAACAGCGCTCCCATACCTAGCAGTGATCTCCCAACCTGTTTCGTACCCTCTCCGAATAGCTCGATCTGTCTTCCGAAGAAGCCAGGTGCGTCTATCGGTGGGGGCGGGGCCGCTGGTTCTGGTTGTATCTCTGGCGCAGCCGCCAGTGTTGGGAATACGAATGGCTGTGTCTCAGTGGGCTGTACCTCTGGCTGGTCAAGGTCTGGCACATCTGCAAATTCATCTTGCGTCGGTGTCAAGTCTTGACCAAACTCAGGAAGGTCGCCCCACGGGTCATGTACTAACCGTTTTTGGGCCATTTTAGAATCCTTCTGGTGTTATCGGGTCAAGTCCTAACGATGCCTTTCTCTTCACTGATGCCCTAGATACTTCCTGAGGCGCTTTACCTGGCTGAGATGGGTCTATGATAATAAGGTTGTCACCCTTCTTACCAATGACCTCTACTGTCTTACCTTTGTAGGTGGCCTTGACAGCAGTTACCTTTCGTTCAGGGGCTATATCTGGAACTGCCCCAACCTCAGGTGCTGGTGGTACTAATGGCGGAGCGCCTGGTAAGCCGAATCCTCTGGCCTGCTCTCCTGTGATACCCGCTGCCTGACCTCTGTACTGTTCTGGAACCATACCAGGTACAGTGACAGTCTTGCCCGTTTTCGGGTCTGGTACA
>Ga0114922_10002050_pt1 | contig 19043 bp, 13 predicted proteins | sample AartaG_FD_100975 | JGI IMG/M metagenome (GOLD analysis project Ga0114922, IMG submission 100975) | Deep subsurface microbial communities from Aarhus Bay to uncover new lineages of life (NeLLi) - Aarhus_00045 metaG | ecosystem: Environmental > Aquatic > Marine > Oceanic > Sediment | place...
AATCGGTGAAGAAAAATAAAACCCGGAAGGGAAAGTAACTTCTTGACGCCGCCCGCGGGCGGTGTCAAGAGGGGAAAATTTGTCCGGTAAAATGGTAGGCACAGCCTACCCTACGCACTATTAACTTCTTCCTCACAACCCAAAACTCACAAACACCCTCTATCCGCTCTACGCTACTTTTTCTTCTTGTTGACTCGTTTCCCTTCCTCGATCCACAGCAACACGATATCATATTTGGTATCGCTCGTACATCTCCCGCCGCGTGGGGCATTGGCAGATATGACTGTTCCCGAAATGCATCAGATAGGGACAAAATACATCCTGGGGCCGCTGAATAAAAACGCCGTCGTCTTCAATAAACTGATCGACAGAACATACGGTTTTCTCACCCGTCAGACAACCGAATTCATGCGTACACTGCTTCGTCTTTTTCCTGACCTCATCACTAATCTGACGTTCCATATCAATTCCCCTATATACCTGAATATCAATAGGAAATTAGGATATTTCCCGCCGAACCAACTGTCAATCCTTAATTCTTTTCCTATCCTCACAACCCACAACTCACAACTTTTTTAAGTCCTTTCCCCGCAATACCTTACAGCCTATAGCCTATAGCTCATAGCTTTCTACCCGGAATCCTATTCGTAGAATCCTGTTATCCTGTCAAAAAAATTCCGGAATTCCTGAAATCCCCCTCTACCGGCCTCGACGACCCTTATGTGATCGACAGGCGATCAAAAATGGAACGGAAAACTAAGGGTTACGTGGTAGTTAAGGAGAAACAAGATGGTCAGAAAATGGATCAAACGAATCGTGGTCGTGACGTTGTGCGTCGGTGTCATCGGCGGACTGGTCTTCGGCAAGGACATGGTCAGCTATATGCACAGTGCCGGCAAGTCCATTCAACGGGCGTTCACCAGCAGTGTGCCGATCGAGTTCGAGCTACAGCGTGCTCGTGATATGGTCGAAGATATCATCCCCGAGATGCACGCTAACATTCGACTTATCGCTGAAGAAGAGGTCGAAATCGGCAATCTCAAGAACAGCATCGAAGCGTCTCAGGAAGGCCTGGATACGGAGAAAAACCGCATCGCCAGGCTCAAAACCATGCTGACGAACAATTTCGCCAGCTATCGCGTTAATGGCTACGAATACACGCGTCAGCAGGTACGCAGCGACCTGGCCAAGAGCTTCGACCGCTATAAAGAAGCTGAAGTCATCCTGGAGAGCAAACGACGGATGCTCGCTTCCCGCGAGAAATCCCTGTCGGCGGCTATCCAACTGCTGGAACAAACACGCAGCGCAAAGGCACTGCTCGAAGAAAAAATCCAATCCCTGGAAAGTCAGCATCGTCTGGTCCAGGCCTCCGCCGTCGGCTCCAAGCTCAAACTCGACGACAGCAAGCTCGCCCAGACCGAAAAACTCATCCGGCAGATCAAGAAACGCCTCGACGTCTCCGAACGCATCCTGGCCCACGAAGGAAAATTCGTCCAGACCATTCCGGTCGATACCGTGGACGAACAAGACCTGTTCGCCGAAATCGACGAACACTTCTCGATTAGCGAGGATGATGTCAAGCTAGCCTCCGATATTCGATGCTCCAGCAGCGAATAGGGCTCGCGATCTGCGAAGGGTGGCACCGCCAAGCGACCAACGGGAGCTTGGGGGTGGTTAGCTGAACCATCCACCCCCGATCCTTCGGCAGGCTCAGGACGAATACTCGCTTGGCGGTGCCACCCGGACTTGCTGCGAACGATCCCGCACCATTTGCGATAGTACCCAATGTCTGGTAAAATAGCGGACAGCGTCTATGCTTCACGATACCAGAAACCTTGAACATGAAACCTTGAACATGGAACCTAACCAACGGGAGTAAAAGTCGTGCTGTTCCTGCGGATGAAACAAGCGGAAACGGCCCTGAAAGACGGGCGACTCGACGAGGCCTATGAGCTGCTGGGAGAGGCGGACGTTCGGGATCACCGTCGAGGCCAGGAACTCACCAGCCAACTCGTCCAGGCCCTACTCGACCGCGGCAGGGGCCACCTGGAAAACGACCAACCGGAACAGGCCCACACCGACGCCGCCAAGGCGCAGCAACTGGGCGGGAACCTCCAGGAAGTCGCCCAACTGCAATCCGCCGCCGCGGAGGCCATTATCAACCGTCAGCGTCAGGATCGTCATCGCAACCAGAAACTTCAGCAGGCCCGTCAGTTCATCGAGGACGGCCGCCTTTCCGTGGGTGAGCAAATCCTTACTGATACAGTAGTTAACGGCCAACACGGCCAGGCCCTCAAGGCCCAGGTCGCCGAACAGCGGGCCCGGATCGCCTCGTATGCCAAGCAGGCCCAGGGCGCCCTGGACCGTGATGACCTTCTGGCCGCTATAGAGGTGATCGCCCAGACCTCCGCCACCGAAAGAGCCCATCAGGAATTGGCTCTCATCTGGTCGAATATTCGTAAGTTATCTAATGATATGATCTTACAGGACATTCAGAGCGGTCGTATCGATTTGGCCCAAACCCTGTTGAATCGCCTGGCGGCGGTGGGCGATGAATCTCTGGAGATTAGCAACCTGGAGAAGATTCTCCTAAAGTGCCGTCGCGCCTGTACTTATCTTAGTCGCAGTCAACCTCGTCAGGCCGTTGAGGTACTCCGGCAACTCAAGTCGCTGCTGCCGACGGCGGTATGGGTGGATGATGCGGTGACTCAGGCGGAGCAGGCGGCGGCAGCGCTGGAAGGTCTCGGCGCGGGTCCGCTGGGCCTGATGATCACAAACGATAGTCACATCTGCGAGGCAGAAATATTGAAATTACAAAACAAACCCAATTTGGGCGGCCCAGATATATGTGAAGGGGCGGGTGTGATAGTAGGAATGGGCGAGAAGGGTGAGAAGGTAATAAAAAGTTCACGGTTCACGGTTCACAGTTCACGGGAAGAGGTTGAAAGTAAGAAGGGTGAGAAGGGTGTGAAGGGAGAGAGATTGCCAGAGGCGTTTGTGGTGCAGGTGGATGGGGTGGGTAGTTACCTGGTGGTGCGGAAATCGTTCGTGACGGTGGGTCCGGTGAGTTCTTCACAGAAGCCGGATATCGGAGTTATCGCGGAACCGAGTCTTCCGGTAGTGGGGATCGAGCGGACGGAAGGAGATTATTTTCTGCGGTCGAACGAGTCGATCCAGGTCAAAGGGAATCCAGTGAAAGATAAGCTATTGGCGAACGGGGATCGGATCGGATTGTCGCCGCGGTGCCGGATTAAATTCGAGATCAGTAACGCGGCGAGCAGTACGGCGGTATTGACGCTTTCGAGCGGTCGTTTTCCGCGAGCAGACATCCGGCATGCGATCCTGCTGGATCGAGAAATCATCGTGGGGCCGGGAACGACGGCGCATATTCGGGTGGATCAGGCGGATGAGACGACGACGTTGTGTCTGCAGGACGGACGTTTGTATTGCCGGAGCCGGGAGGCGGTGAAGGCGAACCATCGGACGCTGGATCGAGAAAACGCAGTTCCGATGGATACGCCGGTGCAGGTGGGGGAGATGTGTTTTGTTGTAACGAAAAGTGAATAAAAAGTGATTAGTGGTTAGTGGTTAGTGAGAGATTCTTCGCTTCGCTCAGAATGACGAATGACGAATCAATGACGAAGTCCGAATGACGAAGAGGTATGAAGGTATGAAAGTGTGAAAGTGTGAAGGTATGAAAGTGTGAAGGTGTGATGGCGAGTTATCAGTATAAACATGGGGATCGGCCTTTAGAGGGCTATACGATCGAACGGGCGGCGGGTCGCGGTGGATTCGGGGAGGTCTATTACGCGATCAGCGACAGCGGTCGTCAGGTGGCGTTGAAGGCGGTGCAGTCGTACGAGCAGATCGAGCTGCGTGGGATCAGTCAGTGTATGAATCTGAAGAGTCCGCACCTGGTATCGATCTTCGATGTAAAATATAATAAAGAAGGTCGTCCGTTCGTGGTGATGGAATTCGTATCGGGGGTGTCGCTGTCGGATATGCTGAAAGAATCGCCAAGCGGGTTGGGTGAACAAAAAGCGGCATTCTTTATCCGTGAGATCGCCAAGGGTTTGTCCTTCCTGCATGATTGCGGGGTGGTGCACCGGGATCTGAAGCCGAGCAATATTTTCTACGAAGACGGATACGTCAAGATCGGGGATTACGGACTGAGCAAGGCGATCAGTGCGAGCGTACACAGCGGTCAGACGATCACGGTGGGTACGGTGCATTACATGGCGCCGGAGATCGGCTCTGGCTGTTACGATCGCAGTATCGATATTTATGCGATGGGGATCATACTGTTTGAGATGCTGACGGGCCAGGTACCGTATTTCGGATCGAGTCCGGGTGAGATCCTGATGAAGCATATCACGGCGGAGCCGGATTTGACGGGGATCAGTGAGCCGTTCGCGACGGCGATCCGCAAATCGCTGACCAAGGATCCGAAGCAGCGGTATCAGACGGTTCAGGAGATGGTAGAGGGGATATTCGGGGCGGCGCACGTGCGTAACAGCGTCTCGCAATTTTCGCCCGATAGTTTGTCAATGGCGGCGGCGAAGGCGGCGGCGAAGATTCATACAGAACGCAAAGCGGCAGAGAAGCCGGCGTGGAGCTATGAGAAATCACAAGAATTAGTAACGGAACATACACCGGAACGGAACTTTCCGACGAGGGAAACGATCCGTCAGCAGATCGAACCGGTCGGCAGTTATTTTGGCCGCTGTCGCCGTCGGATCAAGGAATATGAACGGCAGGTGAAAGATCCGATCAATCGCCGTCAGCGTCATACGCTGAGTTTTATCACGTTATTGGTAATGGCCATCGGTACGGGCATGATCGCCGGCGGGTATCTGGATGACCTGGATGAGTCGCTGGCGTATGCGATGCAAACCTGTTTAATGATCATCGGTGCGCTGGTGGGAGTGAACCTTTGTCTTTGGTGTTGGTTGTCGCGTCTGGAAAAGGAATCGAAGTGGCTGCGTCACGTCATAACGGGTGGCGTGGCGATACTTTGTTCGGTCATCCTTTCAGCTATAGGTATGACGGTTTGGGATATGCTGGGGCATGTAACCGGGAAGATCCATAGTACCTGGCTGGCGATAGGGATCATGTATTGCCTGGAAGACTGGTGGAAGCTGACGGCGCCGAATCGCAAGGAGCGTGTATCTTTGCTCAATGCCGTCGGCCAGGCCGGCTTCGGCGTTTTGGCGTGCGCGTTTATTCCGGGAGGCCAGGAGATCGTCCTGTTGATCGGTGTGTTGGCGGGAACGAGCCTAGTGATGCAAATCCTGAGTCCTTATGATCCGAAGGCGTATCCGAAATGGTCGGATGAGGATGAGAAGAAAAAGGAAAGGGAAAGGCCCGGGGGTGATTCGATGCCTTCGCCGGGTATTGAAAGAGTGAAAGCGAACGGTTTCGTTCGCAATAAGGAGGGAGCATCACGGACGGAGATTCTTCGCTCCGCTCAGAATGACAAGCCAGGTGGGATCGTTCGCGGGGTTCCGGGGTGGATTCGTTTGCTCTGGGTGGTGGGCTTTATGCTGCTCTTAGGGACGGGCTTAATGCTGTTGATCTGGGCGGGGATCGACAACCGGATGCGTAACGAGGAATTTACACTCACGGTATCGGTAGGTGTGAGCAGTCTGGTATTATGTCTGTTCTGTTTAGGGAAGAGTTTTCAGGCCTATTTTGCGAGCTGGTATCGGTATCTGATCAAACCGACGATCTTGGTAGTTTGTACGTTGACGATTGTGATTGCGAGCATCTGCCTGGGGAATCTGCGATTGATGCCAGAAGAAGAATTGCTGACCATCGCATTGATCGTATTTCCGAGCATTATTTTTCTGGTGTTTCTGTGTATGCCGAGCCGAATGGTGGAGGAGATCGGCAGTCGGTATCAGCCGGCGCCGGCGCCGGACGCGTTAGGCAAGATATCGCCTTATAAACGAGTGTGGGCGTTGGTTTTGACAACGCCCATAATCTTTGGGATAGGCGGATTGCATCGATTTTATGTAGGAAAGATTGGTACGGGAGTTTTGTGGCTACTGACGGGTGGGTGTTTGGGGATCGGTCAGTTGGTTGATTTTATTATGATTTTAACGGGTCACTTTACGGATAAATACGGATGTGAATTGGTGATTTGGGAAAACCAGAATGAATTGAAGAAGAATCCGGAGTTGGCGTCGCGGATGTATCGTCCGGGAGCGGCGCCGGCAGGCGGCTTTAGGCAAAACGAGTCGCCGCGGGTAACGGTGGAACCAACACCGACGGATGCGGACCCCACTCCTCGTGAAGAGATTCTTCGCTTCGCTCAGAATGACAAACCGTTCGCTCAGAATGACAAGACATCGGCGATACCGGATTCGGGCGGATCGTGGGGTCGGGGTTCGGGTCATCGGGATAGTTTTGCCCGGAGGTCGGAATCTCTGCATCCGATGGCGTTTCTCTTGTCGTTTTTTGGCGGTCTTTTGCTGCTAGCAGCGATTCTTGTCGGATTGGCAATGGCGCTGCATATCCCGGCGCTGCTGGCAGCGGGGGTTCCCGAACCGGAAGTAGCGCAGGAACTGGAAGAATATTTTGGTTATACGGGCTGGCCCAGCTTATTGGAAAAGATCGGATGTATCGTATCGGCAGTCCTGATGTTAGTGGCGGTGAGTTGTATGATTCTGGCCCGTCGTCGGTTCGGGGCGGCGTATATGACGCGGGCCGCGTTGGGGATGCTTGGTTTCCTCCTGGCGTTATTGTCATTATCGGCGAGTCTGCCGAGTAGGTACCCACCGGATGTCGTGACCAAGCTGCAGAACGAGCAGTTGGGTCCGGCGCTGGAGCAGCTCTTTGAGGCATCGAGTACGACACCGGCGGTGTTTGCGTCGTTGTTTTTTGTGTTGTCGCTGATCGTGTTGGTGTGGCCTCCGCGGAAGGAGAAGGGGGAGCTGGCGATGCCGGCGGAGGCGGGAGAAGATACGCAAAGTGAAATGAAAAATAGTAAATGAAAAATAAACAATGTAAAGTAAAAGTTGTGAGTGGAAAGAGAAATGACGAATGACGAAACCAGAATGATCAGTCACGGCAAGGCCGTGCCTCGACAAGCGAATCAATGACGAAATTCGAATGACGAAGAAAGAGAGTTTACGGTTTATGGTTAAGAGAAGAGATTCTTCGCTGTGCTCAGAATGACAAGAAGTAGATGAGTAGATGAGTTGATGGGAAGATAGGTAGAAGAGAAAAAGTCCGGATTAGGATTTAGATAGAGATAATGAGAGTGAATCGGCGGTAATGAAAATGGCACAATTTCCAATATTTCTGATCGTGATTTTTCTAATGGCTATTTTATTGCCGTTGATTATTAAGAACCGGCGGCTGCGTAAATACTCCTGGTTTTGGGGGCTGGGAATAGCGGTTACGTTGCTGATGTTTTTCTTTATAATGTCTTTCTTTTTTACGTCCAATCCTCGCGTGACCACAGTGAGAGATCCGTACCAGCAAACGATAACGGAAAATAGCAGCTACCACATGCAAACGCAGAAGAAGCCTTCGTATTCCTCGGTAGAACCATTCTGGCAGGTGACGGTGGAGAATGAGTTCGAGGCGGATTTGTATCCGTCGCTGGAGCAGACGGCCAAGGCGTTGGGGCAAAAAATGGCCCCGAAGGTGGCTTCCATCGCTACGAAGCAGAATTCCACGTTGGATGCATACATTACGCGAACTAACTGGGGATCGAGCGAGACAGCCACCATGGAACGGAAGTGCCAAGACTCTATACGTAATGAAATTCTTAATATCCTCCAACTGCCATCATTACAGTTAAACGTAGATAAAGGAACCGAGGGGAAACGATCCGCGTTTCCCACCGGATCGATGGTGCTTCAAGTTAAGATGCTAAACTGGACCCGTGGTCCGGCGCCGTGGGCGCGGTGGAGCGGTCAGCAAACGAACGGCCAGTTAGAAGTAAGCTTACGATACGGCAGGGAAGAAATCAAGGAATCGATTGCCTTCGTCGAGAAGCCGTGGGTGACGAATTTTTCGTTGTTTTTGAGTCTGGAGCCCGGGGAACATTATGTCATCGCGCAATCGAAGCAACCGTGTACGAGTTCGTCGGAGGCAAGGCGTCAGGCGCTGGACGATGCGGCGGAACAACTGGCATACCGCATAATGAAAAATGCCGATCGATATCGTGAGCTATTTAATCTGGGCGAACGCAGTCGTTGGAAACTGGAAGATATTCAGAGCCTCGTGCGGACGGAGTTGGATAGCAGCCAGAGTGACCGGTCGCAAGCGACAGCAGGATCGCATGCGGTTGATAGCGAGGTATCCTATGTCAAGGTAAACAACCGGCGCGGCAAGTATATCAGCGATCGATTTGTGCAGGGATTTCAACGTCCTTACGGGGCCAAGATTTGGCGGGAGGCGCTGCTGGTCAATATGAGCAAGGAAAATATTGACGAGTTGGCGGGGAAGTACGCAGATACGATTCGGGAGAAACGGGAGTCGTGGCTTCGGATTGTATTGAGTGCACTGGGAATGCTGGCGCTCGTGTGCGTAGTGTATGTGTTTTTGAATTCGGCGACGAAGGGGTATTACAGGGCGGCGCTGCGGGTGGCGGCGGTGTTGCTGGCAATCGTGATTCTTGGGATCGCGATGGTTTTGGCGTAGTAGAATGAAGTTCACAGTTTACAGTTCACAGTTGACGGTTACGAGAAGAGATTCTTCGCTGCGCTCAGAATGACAATGACCAGACGGATAAACTCCATGCCTATACTTCGTGTAGGCATGCCACCCGACCCAATTTTTGAGCACTTCGTACTATTTTTTTAGTCCACGCAAGAATCAACTCTGCGGCTGAATACGTCGATAATTCCCAATAAGAGCAGAGCCCGGATATGGATTCGGCGCCGATCCGGGTCCCATTTCCTCGCCGATTTCCATACAAGCGATTGTCTGCCTTACGAAGGGCCAATGCAAAGGGCCGCCCTATAGAAAACGTGAGACATAACGATGTACACTCAAAAACTAAGCCGTTTATCAATCCTGATATGTTGCCTTCTGCTGCCTTCTCTGCTGTGGGTTCAGGGTAGTGTGGTAATAGCCGAGTCGCAACCTGCCGAAACGGACTCACTTTTAGAGATGGACATTGAAGAACTACTGAATATCCCCATTGTGGTTTCCGCGTCGCGGCAGTCGCAGAAGATCCATGAGTTATCGGTCCCGGTGAGCGTACTCAGCGCGGAGGACATCCATTACAGCGGATTGACCACGATCCCGGAGGTATTGCAATTCGTTCCCAGTATGGACGTAAGGCGTTTCGATCGCAGTCGCTATGCGGTAGGAGTACGGGGATTCCTGAGCCGGGTGTCCGACCGTACTCTGATCCTCATCAACGGTCGGAATGCCAACGATTTATTCTATGGGGCGCCGGATTGGTTCACCTTTCCGATTCTGATGGAGGACATCGAGCGAATCGAGGTAGTGCGCAGTCCCGGGGGCGCGGCCTGGGGCGCCAATGCGACCAGCGGGGTTATCAATATCATCACCAAGAAGCCGGAGGAAGTAGAAGGATATTTTGGCTCGACGACGTTTAATCATTTCGGGGACAGTTACAGTCATCTTCGCTGGGGGGGCAAACGTGATAAATGGAGTTGGCGGGTCTCGGCGGGGTATGAAGATTTTGAAGATTCGGACAGCGCCGGCGCCGGAGCGTATGAATCCGGACGTCCCATCGTGAATCCCTTAATAGGCTTTACCAGTTATACGGCTCGAGACTTTATGCGTAATATACGTATAGATACGGAAGCCGCTTATCAGTTTTCGGACCGGACGAAGTGGTCGGCGGGGGTAGGGCATACGTGCTTTGAATCCGGGGGCAGTGAATTTATGGGTTATAATCCTGCCCAGAACGAACGAGCGGAAAACACGCGTGTTTTTTCTCGTTTAGACCATACCTTTGACGAGACCCATAGCGGCTATTTGCAATGGTCGGGCAATTATCTAAACCAGCAATTGCCGAGTATCATAAAAACATATAAAAGCGATGAGTATCACCTGGATGGGCAATTTAATGTTAAGGTGGGCGACAGACACGATATAGCGATCGGAGGGAATCTAAGCTGGCTGCGGTCTAATGTCAGTCGCGGCAGCGATCCCCGTGAGATGGTATTTGCGGGAGAGCCGTATTCCGAGCAGTGGGGGGGGTTGTTTTTGATTGATCGTTTCAACGCCACCCAGCGGTTGGATTTGGAAGGGCAAATTCGTGGGGATTTTCACACGGAAAACGAAGAAGACTGGTCCGCGCGTGCGTCGGCGATTTATGCCCTGGAGGATACGCAGGATCATGTCTTTCGGATGAGCGTCGCGCGGGCGTTTCGCATGCCGGCGATCACGATGCGAGACGTGACGATGACCGCGTTGTACGGTTTCAATATACTTTTGCCGATTGAAGAGGATTTGCGGAATGAAACCATCTGGTCCTACGAAGCGGGCTACACCGGCAGATTGACGAAGGACCTGACGTTGCGTGCGGATGCCTACTATCAGCGACTTGAGGATATAATGGGTCCCGTCAATACGACAGTAGGGCCGGTAACGTACACCATCTTTGATAATACCGGTAACGCAACGGCGTACGGAGCGGAGTGCGAACTGACGTATGAGAATCAACGGGGTAAGCTATCGGGCTGGTATGCCTATAACAGTTTAATTAGCGATGAATACGGACTGGGCACGCGCGCTCTTTGGCCGGCGAAACATAAAGCGGGTTTGACGGGCCGATGGTATTTGCCGGATGATTGGACGCTCAATACGAATTATGTTTTTAACAGTTGTATTGACGGTTACGGTACTCTACTTATAAATGCTCCTTCGTTTCAACGTCTGGATCTGACCGTCACGAAGAAAATCCTGGACGACACCGGCGAAATCATGTTCGGGATTTCCGATATACTGAATGAAACCCAGGCCGTGGTTGTAGATAAAGGCGAATTAACCGGTCACGAGACGCCTGGCCGAACGTTCTTCGCCCGAGTGCAATTTCATTTCTAAGCTGTATTTCTCAGTACCAAGATCCGGCGCGGCATAGCCGCAACCCAAAGAATATATATGCGTATATATGTTTTCGTTCCCAGGAGTTTATCCGGATTCGGAGTGTGCGTTTTTCGCATTTCAGGCTACCAGCAGGATAAAGAAAAGGCCCGGAAACACCAAGCTCTTCCTGCTGTTTAGCCACCGGCCTCGACGATCGAGTAGCACGTTTCTGTTCATATTGCAGGGTATCCATGCGGGAAATGGCTATGGACAGGGAGTCGAATTTGGGGATAATTGCAGATAAATGGGTGAATTGTCACAGGCGGAGTCGTACCTGGTGGAGCAGGTGCGGGCGGGGAGATCGGCAGGCTGGTCTCAGCTTTTAGAGCGGTACCAGGGCCGACTGCTGGCGTTCGCGCAGCAGAAGGTGAAGCGACGGGTCGATGCAGAAGATATCGTTCAGGAGACGTTCATCGGTTTCCTGAAGGGATTGGCGAACTATCGGGGAGAGGCATCTCTGGAGACGTATCTGTTTACGATTCTGCGGCGTAAGATTGTGGATAGCTATCGCAGTAAGAAGGCGCGGGATCTGTGTCTGCTGGAGGACGTGTACGAGTCGCAGCGCGGGGGTGAGCAGGAATCAAACGCCTGGCAGAAGGTGGCGGGGCCGGAACCGACGGCGAGTTGGTACATGCGGCGGGAGGAGCAGGTGGATCGGCAGGGGGAGGCGCTGGCGGCGGCGCTGCGGGAGTTGGTGAACGGATTCAAGCAGGCGCTGAATTTTCGGGATCTGAAGATTGTGGAGCTGCTGTTCTATGGGCAGTTGGGCAATCGGGACGTGGGGGCGATCGTGGGGATGAGCGAGAAGAATATCGCGGTGATCAAGCATCGGTGCCTCAAGCAGGTGCGGGAGCGGATCGCGAAGGAGAAGATATCGACGATCGTGAGTTCGCCAACGTTCGAGAATCTGCTGACGCAGGTGTGGGAGTCGCTGCGGTTGAGTTGTCCGAAGCGCAATACCATCGGAGCTTACTTGCTGGGAACGCTGGACGAGGATTGGCAGGATTACGTGGAATTTCATCTGGTTCAGTTGGGGTGTCATTTCTGCCGGGCGAACCTGGAAGACTTGCAGGAGAAGACCAAGGCCGACGATACGGTGAAGCTGCGGGACCGGATTATGGAATCGACGGTGGGATTCCTGCGGAGTTGAAAAATAGGGTATAGGGTCTGGGGTATAAACCACGAAGGTCACGAAGAAATTTTTGACAGGATTACAGGATTGACAGGATTTTTCGCGGAACCACAGAGTATGGGATCATAAAAATTGTTGATATTATAGTCGGTGAGAAATATGAAATATGCGATGGTGATAGGCACCTACTATCGTATTCTGGGATGGATGTCGCTGGCATATCTTCTCCTGACGTTTGCCCTGGCATTCTGGACCCTGAGTACGTATTGGAGCGATAGATTAAGCATCGATTTGACGTTTTTCATCTGGCTCTGGCTGGGATCGAGACTGAAACGTGGAGATTCAACCGCGCGCAAGTGGGCAATCGGTATTTCCGTATTCGCTACGTTGTTCACCCTGGTATTTATATTGACAGGAGTCGGAATAACCTATTTAGGCAGTTATGCATTTGCACCGCCTGACATTCGTTACTATCTCGTGGGAGCAGGCGTGATCTTACTGGTGGGATTACCCGGACTCCTGCTCTTGAGCAGAAAGGCAAGAGAGGAATTCAGGCCCGTAGGGTAGGCTGTGCCTACCTTTTTTTGCGGTTCTACTTTTTCCACCTCCAAGCTCGTAAACTTGCTTGGTGGTGACATATCCTGTTTTCCGCATAGCACCCTTTGGAAGGAAAGAGTGGAGATTCTTCGCTACGCTCAGAATGACATGGTGTCGGGATCACAGGGTGGTCAATCCCCCTCCTGGCGGAGGGGGATTAGTTACGCATCGAAGGTACAGGGTGTTTGTCCCCCGCTTAGCAGCGGGGGCTATAAGCACACCCGAGGGCGGGTGTGCCACATACGATACAGAATTATCTCATGCTTGCCGGGGGGAGGGATTGAGGCTACAGTATGATGTTATGCGATTGGTGCAGAAACATGTTTGGCTGGGGCCGGAGTACGTGCGTCTGGCGGTAAAGCGCGAGACGGAATATAAGTTCAGCTTTTATACGTTCGTGTTTCATCAGATTATGACGGTGGTAATCTGGCTGATCTTCTGGAAGGTGCTGCTGGGTAAGATCGGGGATTTCGGTCAGTGGGGCTTTCCCGATATGGTTCTGCTGACGGGCTTCGTGACGATCAACATGGGAATCTGGCTGACGTTTAGTGCGATCTGGCGGCTGCCGCGGGAGATATTGCGAGGGGAATTCAATACGCATCTGATCAAGCCAGTACATCCGTTTTTACATTTTCTGTTTCGGCGTTTGAATCTGCGATCGTGGCCCCGGATTGCGATCGGGGTGGTAACGCTGATTTACGGATTGACGGCGTATGATTTCGAATATGAACCGGTGCAGATCGTGTTAGCGGGGATTACGAGTCTTTTGAGTTTTCTGACGAGTTTTCTGCCGTTCGCGATGGTGTGTTTGAGTGCGTTCTGGATCGGACGGGCGGAATTTTTACGGGATCTGTTCGTGGAGCTGTTCGTATTTCAGAACTATCCGCTGACGGAATTTCCAAGCGCGTTTATATTCATGTTTACGTTTGTGTTTCCTATCATTTTCTCGGCGACGGCGCCGGTACTGGTGTTGACGCGGTTGAGTTTGGGTGCGTCCTGGGGGATCGTGGGATTATTGGTGGCGCTTATTACAGCGCAGATATTATTATTTCGGGTGATCTGGAAACGGGGCTTGCGGCGGTATGAGAGTTTCGGCGGGTAAATATCTGGCAGTGTTCCATGCGCAGGTGAAGAACCTGTTTGAGTATAAGGTGAACGTTTATCTGAAGCTGATTCGTCCGATCATTATGGTACTGGCGGTCGGCGCCTTGTGGATGGTGCTGTTCGAGAAGACGGGCAAGGAAGAAATTGGGGGATTAACCCAGCGCACGTTCATCATTTACCTGCTGATCATTCGTTATATAGCGGTGTTTTCACCGGGCGGTGCGAGTATCTCGGAAATGAACGAGGAGATCCGGACGGGGAATATCACGATGCGGCTGGTGAGGCCTGTGCATTATCCGCTGTGGCTTTTCGTACGGAATCTGCCGGTGCCATTGTTTTCGGGGATGATTGGATTGTTGGTGGTAACGGTTCTGGCAGGCGTGCTGGGAGGGCACGTTCCCAGCGGCGGGCAACTGGTCTGTTTTGTTTTCTCGGTGCCGGCGACGATCATGACGCAATATGCGTTTTATCAGGGGATCGGGATTTTAAGCTTCTGGATATACGATGTGTTTCCGATCGAGCGGTTTTATAAAATGGCGAGCAGCATTCTCTCGGGCGAGATGATCCCGCTAACGATCTTCGGGGGTATGGCTCAAACGGTACTGCAGTTTCTGCCGTTTGCGAGCCTGGCGTTTATTCCGGGTGGGATTTATACGGGATTGTTTTCGGGAAAGGAGGCCGCGGCTTTGGTGGCAAGTCAGTACGGCTGGGCGGCGATATTGTGGATGACGGTGTTAGGGATGTATCGTAAGGGTTTGCAGAAATATGAGGCGCAGGGAGGTTGAGGGATCGAACCGGTAATCGAAGTCCAACAGGTGTATAAATCGTTCCAGGTGCCGGTGAAGGGGCAGCGGGGCTGGAAGAGTCTGTTTTATCGCAAAAATCGGCAGGTGGATGTAATCCATGACATCAATTTTGCGGTCGAGGAAGGTGAATTTATCGGTTACATCGGGCCCAACGGTGCGGGCAAATCGACAACGATAAAATTGTTGACGGGGATTCTATATCCGAGTTCGGGTTCGATCCGGGTATTGGGGTACGAGCCGCACACGCAGCGGTATGAATATACGTATCATATCGGGGTGGTGTTCGGACAGCGGTCGCTGCTGGAATATGATATTCCGGTGTCGGATTCGTTCGAGTTGTATCGGGCGATCTATGAACTGGACCGTAAGCAGTATCAGCAGCGGGTGGGTGAATTTACCGAGATGCTGGAATTGGAGGACCTGCTGCATATTCCGGTTCGTAAGCTTTCACTGGGGCAGCGAATGCGCTGTGAAATCGCAGCGTCGCTGCTGCATCGGCCGAAGGTGATTTTTCTGGATGAACCGACGATCGGGCTGGATGCGCTGTCGAAACATGAGATCCGGGAATTTCTGCAACGAATCAACGAGCAGGAAAAGGTGACGATTATCCTGACGACCCATGATATGGATGACATCGAGGAATTGTGCGAGCGGATTATATTCATCCACGTGGGCAATATCGTTTACGACGGATCGCTGACAACGCTAATGAATAAATACGTCACGCATAAGGACGTGGAGATCGTGTATGAGCAGCCGGTGGCGGCGCCGGCGGCATTTGCGTCGCTGGTAAAAGAGACGGATCATAATCGCTATGTGTTCAGCGTGGCCCGGGATGAAACGGTGCGGATCGTACCGGAGTTACTGAATTTGGGCAGCGCCAAAGACGTATCGATCCACGAACCGCGACTGGAAGACGTGGTAAAGATCATGTACGCCAATGGGAATGCCAAGGAATAGTTGTGAGTGGTGAGTGGTGAGTTGTGAGAAGAAAGATTCTTCGCTTCGCTCAGACTTGTCCTTGAGCCTTGCGAAGGAATGACATTCTGGGGATATTTCATTTTGTTAGGGGCTCTTAGATGAAATTCAGCCGCCTTCCATAATATTCTTTATTCGGGTAAGACTACCCTGTACAATGCCGTGGATGAGAAGGCATGAATATAGGAGTATAAATATGTTTCAGCGGCATACCCGATTTCAATTTCGGATATTTCGCCTGCTTCTGATAGGCGGGATAGGTTTGGTATTTTCCAGCGACCTTGCGGGCCAGGAGCCGTCGTATGACAATTCGGTAGTGATGATCCGGGGCGTCAGTCAGGGCTATGATTATTCCACGCCCTGGAAGAAGCGCTCGCCGAGCCGGGGCAGCGGTACGGGATTTATCATCGCGGGCGACCGGATCCTGACCAATGCGCATAACGTCAGTAATAACCAGTACGTAGAGGTGCGTAAGCAGAATTCGGCGCAGCGGTACCCGGCGGAGATCGCCTACGTCGGGCATGACTGCGATCTGGCGATATTAACCGTACCGAACAGTGATTTCTTTGCGGATATGACGCCGTTGGAGCTGGGGGGCATACCGGAGGTCAACACGACGGTCTATACCTATGGCTTTCCGGTCGGCGGTCAGCTTATCTCGGTAACCAAGGGGGTGGTATCGCGGGTGCAGATGGATTTATACAGTCATACCGGCGCCGACGGTCATCTGGTGGTGCAGACGGATGCGGCGATCAATCCGGGCAACAGCGGCGGGCCGGTCATCCAGGACGGTAAGGTCGTCGGGGTGGCGTTTCAAGGGCTGCGTGCGGCCGAGGGTATCGGATACATGATTCCGACGACCGTGATCAAACACTTTTTGAAAGATATTGAAGATGACACGTACGATCAATACGGTTCCCTGGGATTCAGCTATTACGAGGGTTTGCACAATACGGCGTATAAAGAATATTTAAAAGTTCCGCAAGACCAGCAGGGAGTCATTGTCCTGAAAACGTTAATGAACAGCTCGGCGGAGAAAGTTTTGCAGCCGGGGGACGTCGTCACGCACTTTGATGATTACGATATTGATAACGATGGGATGGTGCGTATATACGGGCGGCGGCTGGATATGTCGGAAGTGATCGAGCAGAAGCAAATCGGAGAATTTTTAGAGTTAACATTTTATCGTGACGGCGAGCGACATCGCGAAAAGCTGCCTATCGCTTTGAATCGGCCGGTGCTGGACTACTCCCTGCAGTTCGACGTGGCGCCGCGGTATATTGTGGTGGCGGGCTTGACGTTTACGCCGCTATCGCGAAACTTTCTACAGACGTGGGGGCCTTCCTGGATCTCCAGCATACCGCATACGCTGCGCTACTTATTTAACTCCTCCTCGGAGTTGAATCAGGCGCGCGAGCGCAGGGAATACGTGGTGCTGTCGGAAATCATGTCGGATCAGGTCAATGCCTACGCGGATGATTTTGAGAATTTGCCGGTGGAAACAATCAACGGCGTAACCATATACCGCCTGGAGGATATTCCCGCCGCCTGGGATAAGGTCCAGGGCGGTTACTGTGTTTTGGAATTCATGGGGAGTAAAAGGCCTTTGATTCTGGATGCCCAACTGGCCCAGGATCGTCAACAGGCGATTCTTAATCAATATCAAATTTCCAGTGATCGACGCTTGGAGAACTAATTATGACGCGGAATCGAATTATCTTGTTAGCAGCGATATTTACATTTACATTTTCATTTTCATTTTCATTTTCATTGCCGACCTGCGCCCAGGCGCCGGCGGAGGATCCGGTGAGCGAGGCGATGAAGCAATCGCTGGTGTTTCTGGAAATTGCGGCATACCCTTACGATCATTACCGCCCCTGGAAACGCATGGATGTAATCCAACGAACGGCGTGCGGCAATGCGGTGGGTCCCTACGAAGTCATCACGACGGCATCGCGGGTGACCGACGCCGCCTTCATTCGGGCGCGTCGTTTCGGTCAGAACGAATACATTAACGCGCAAATACAAGTGGTCGATTACGACAGCAATCTTTGTCTTTTGCAACTGGATCGCAATTCGATGACAAAGCCGTTGCAACCCCTGGAGTTTTCCGAAACCTATCAAAAAGGGGCCCAGGTGGATTATTACTGGCTCAGTTCGATCGGGCGCATGCAATCCGGCCGCGGGTATATCGAAGATCACAAAGTGCTGAAATCGACGCTTTCCCATGCCCATTTTCTCAATTACCTGATCGGCAACATATCGCAATCGGCCAGTTCGGCGCAGGTGTTTTTTATGGAAGGCAAACCGATTGGCATCGCCGCCTCGTCCAGCAAAACGAATAAGACGGCCCGCGTGATCCCTGCCGAGCGGATACGGCACTTCCTGGAAGACGTGGCAGAGGGAGACTACCAGGGCTTTCCGGCGTTCGGATTCGATACGAATGAATTGCTGGATCCCACGTTACGAAAGTATCTGAACATGCCGCCGGAGATGCAACAGGGCGCCTATGTGCGCGAGGTGCATACGCTGGGTACCGGAAGCGAAGAACTTAAGAGCGGGGATGTGATTCTCGCGATTGAAGGGGCCCAACTGGATGCCCACGGTCGCTATATCGATCCCAAATTCGGGCAGATCGGCTTTCCGCACCTGATCAGCCGTCGCAAGATCGGGGAATCCTTACAATTTGAAATCTGGCGCGACGGCAAGAAAGAAACGCTGGCCGTCAAGACGCAGAATTTCGCCGCCCATGAGATGCTGATTCCCTATTACGAATTCGACCGACAGCCGAAATATCTCGTTACCGCCGGATTCGTTTTACAGCGATTGACGCGACCCTATCTGATGAAATGGGGCAGCGACTGGCAGGGAAAGGTCGATCCGCATATCTATCACTATCTGCAGCAAATGTCTTATAAGCCGTCCGAGCAGCGCAAGGAAATTGTGATTCTCAGCCATGTGAACCCGGCGGATATTAATCTGGGGTATCACAGTATGCGGCAGGAAATCGTCAAAACCGTTAACGGCAAGACCATCGCTTCCATCCAGGACATTGCCGACGCCCTGAAGCTCAATCCGGATTCCCGGTACGACGTGATCGAGTTCGAGCACAGCAATCCAACGGTGGTGATCGACCGGAGCCAACTCGCCCAGGCCGACGCCCTGATCAGCCAGCGTTACGGGATTGAAAAACTGGTTAATATACAATGACGATAGGTAAATAAACGGAGAGATCGAATGTCGCGGGAAGAAATATTAAGGATATTGAAAACGTTTAAAAAAGAATGTAGTGATAAATACGGCATAACCTCTCTGGGACTATTTGGCTCGGCGGCGCGCGAGGAAAA
>Ga0114922_10002051_pt1 | contig 19039 bp, 14 predicted proteins | sample AartaG_FD_100975 | JGI IMG/M metagenome (GOLD analysis project Ga0114922, IMG submission 100975) | Deep subsurface microbial communities from Aarhus Bay to uncover new lineages of life (NeLLi) - Aarhus_00045 metaG | ecosystem: Environmental > Aquatic > Marine > Oceanic > Sediment | place...
CGGGATGCGGGTCGAAGAAGCTGGACCACAAGAAGAAGGGCTCATCGTTCTTCGCATACTTCTCCAGCAGTGTGTTGGTGCGCTCGGCGATCCACGTGTCGTAGTGGAAGTGCTCCGGGATGAGCCATTTGTGCCGCGAGCGCTCCTTGTTCCCGGTCGGTGCCAGGAAGTAGTCGCGCCAGTTCGTGCAGCCCTTCTCCTCCATCCAGATGGCGTAGTGCTGGCCGACGTGGGCTTCGTCGGTGTGGTTGCGCGCCAGTTCGACGTGGCCGAAGCCGTAGAACGGCCCGTGGAAGTCCTTCCAGAACTTCAGGTCCTGCATGATCGGGTAGGATTCGAGAGACGGGTACTCGTCGGTCCCCCGCAGCGGCTGGAAGTGCGCCTTGCCGACCAAGGCCGTGCGGTAGCCGGCGGCCTGGAAGTCCTCGCCCACGGTGTGCTCGGTCTCGGGCAGCTTGGTTCCCAAGGCCCAGGCACCGTGCTGGCTGGGGTACTTGCCGGTGATGAGAGACGCGCGGGTCGGCGTGCAGGTCGGGTTCGTGCAATAGGTGCGCGTGAACACCACGCCCTGCCCTGCCAGCCGGTCGAGGTTGGGAGTCTTGATCTCATCGTTGAAAACGCCCAGCGTGTTCCAGTGCTGCTGGTCGCTGGTGATGAACAGGATGTTCGGTCGCTTGCTCATGCGGTCTTTTCCTTCCCCGGTCGCCGTCGGCTCAGCCCAAGGTGCGCAGCAGCCGGGCCGCGCGCGTACCGCGGGCCTCGACAATGAACCGGCGGGACGCTGCGCCGGTGATGGCGATATCGATTCGGAGGTGCTCAGCGGGCAGCGCCGCGGCCACCCGGTCGGCCCACTCGACGACGGCCGCGCCGTCGCCATCGAAGAACTCGTCGCAGCCGAGCGACACCAGGTCGCCAGCCCCGCGAAGTCGATATGCGTCGATGTGATACAGGGTGATGCGGCCGTCGTATTCGTTGACCAACTTGAACGTCGGGCTGGTCGCGGTGCTTTCGGCGCCCACTCCGAGCGCCAGGCCCTTGGTGAGTTGCGTTTTGCCCGCGCCCAGCGGGCCGACGAGGGCCAGCACGTCGCCCGGCCGCAGCCGCTCGCCGAGCTTCCGGCCAAGCTCGGCCGTCTCCTCGGGCGAGGTCGTCTCGATAATGATCGGCGCCGCCGACTGATCAGTGCTCACTGATTACTGCCCACTCCAGGTGTGTTCGTAGCCGCGCGGCTCGAGCGTCTGGCGCGACCCGTCGGCCCGCTCGATCAGGACCTGGTCGCCCCCCATCTCGCCGATCTCGGTCACGGGCACGTCGAACGACCACGACTCGCGCAGGAGCGCCGTTCGTTCGGCCGGGACGGTGAACAGGAGTTCAAAGTCCTCGCCATCTTCGAGGGCGTGACGGATCGCGGCCACTCCGTCCTGCTGTTCCAGTTCACGGGCGTCGTCGGACACGGGAATCGCCGTCTCGCTGATGATCGCTCCCACCCCGCTCTCACCGGCGATGTGGTTGAGATCCGTGGACAGCCCGTCGCTGACGTCGATCATCGCGGTGACGCCCATGTCGCGGTTCAGAAACAGGCCCTCTTCGATGCGCGGCTCGGCTTCAAAATGTCTCCCCAGCAGCGACCCGCCGAGGCTCCCGGTGACGAATATCCGGTCCCCAGCCCGGGCGCCGGACCGAAGCACGGGGCTCAGGTCGCGCGTTTCGCCCAGCACCGTGACGGACACCACCAGCGGGGAAGGCCCGGACGTAACGTCCCCGCCGGCCACGGGGGCGCCATACTTCTCCGCCGCCGCGATCATGGCTTCGCCGAGCTCGCGCACGAATTCCTGCCTGCATGCCTCGTTCAGCCCGAGGGTGACAAGGCAGTGCGACGGGTAGCATCCCATGGCGGCGATGTCGCTGACGCTCGCGGCGATGACCTTGTGCCCGATCCTCGCGGGCTGCGAGCCCGACGGGAAGTGCGAGCCCTCGAGGAACGCATCGACCGTCACGACGATGCGGCTGCCGGGGCTCGGCGCCAGGACAGCCGCGTCGTCTCCCGGGCCGACCTGCACGGACCCCGCGGCCCGTATCCGGCGACGCAGCCAGGCGACCAACTCATTCTCAGACATGGCTTACTTACCGGGCGGTGGTTTCGGTCGGGTCACGTCCATTATCCGATCAATGAGCTTTGCCACCTTGCGCTGCGATTCTTCGTCGTGGATGACGATGAGCCGGCCGGTTGGGCTGTGGTAGAACGCGATGGGAAGGTCGCTGTCCCACTCGCCGGGCGTGACGGCCTTGCGGATGGTGTTGAAGATGAACTTGATGCCCACGAATCCGTCGACGAGTTGCTTTACGTAATAGGAGCGGACGACGGAGCGATCCCACGGCAGCTCGCCGGTGGTGCGGAGGATGCTGCGGTCTTGACCTTTTCCCAGGATCCAGAAGCGGCGCCCCGGCTCCGCCACCACCTCGCCTAGGCCGGCCGCTTCCGCGATGGCTGTCAGCGCGTTCCCGAGGGTGGTCTGGCCGAGCGCGAGGGCGATGTTCCGCCGCGGCTCATCAATGAACCGGTAGTCGAAGCCGATGTGGACCTTCGCGCTTCTCGCCAGCTCGACGGCGATCCGGCGAATGTCCCGCTTCGTAAAGTTGCAGACCACGGGCGTCTTGAGCAGTTCGGCTCGCGCCTTCGGCGTGTTGTCCGGGCTCGGCGGCTTGTATTTCCGCTCCTTCTTCATCTCCTCGATGATCTGCTCGAGCTTGGCGTGGCCTCTGCGGGGAAGGATGCCGGTCAGCCTGGAGCCGGTCTCATCCAGCACGAGCCCGGCGTCGGCATTCCCGGCCATCGTGTGGCGGAGGCAGTAGCGCAGGGCGAAGAGGAGCCTCTGCGATTCGTAGGTGTGGTCGTACCGGCCGGCGACCGGCCGGCTCGCCCGCACAAACGTCCCTACTGCGTAGTTTTGCATCCGGAGTCGGTCCTGGCTGGCCCAGGCCCGGTCACGGGTGATGAAAATCGTCTGCGACCCCTCCGTGGCGTACCAGGCGCCGATGAGCCGGGTCAGCCAGTCGAGCACGTGCCGGGCGGGCATGTGATGCACGTCGAGGTCGATCAGCCTGGTCCTGGCCACCTGGTACACATCCGGGGTGATGCCGATCCCCAGGCCGGTGGTATGGCTGAGTTCCTTGACCACGGTTTGCAGACTGGCGGAGCGGAAGCTGAACGTGACAGGGGTCTCGATCGCCCCCCTCAACATTTGACGGATCTCGGCCATCGTCTTGCCGAGGAACCGCTCCTCTCCCCAGCGGCCTTCGTCGAAGAAGACGGGAGGGGTGACGGCGGCGGGCTGCTTCGGTTGCGGCTGCGGATCGCGACATCCGGAAATGAGCAGCAGAACGGTGCCTGCAAGAATGAGCAGGCCGCGCCAGAGCACGGGTGGGGACGGATCGAGGTGTCCACCGGCCGGAGTTGCAGTCAGGGGATTCAAGTCTGCAAACGCCCCTCGTCGGATGCGATGGCCCAGGGGCCAGCGGCGGCGGTGCTCAGTATTCGTACTGCTGGAGCATCTTGCCCTTGAGCTTGAACCGCTGGCCTTTCTCGTTCTTCAGTATAACCGACGTCGGGTTGATCTTCTCGATGGTCATTCCGAGCGCGATGTCCCCCTCCTTGAGCCGACGGATATTGCCGCCGGCGTCCTCAAGCAGCGCGCTCCGAGTGGTCCCCACCTTGACAGTGCCGGTTAGCCCGAAGGGCAATCGCCAGGTCGGCCCGCCCTTGTCGGTGATCAGGATTGGTGTGTTGGGGTCGGGCGGAGGAGGCGGGGGAGGCGGCGGCGGGGGCGGTGGTGGCGGTGGCGGAGGGGGGGGCGGTATCGTGCGCCCGCCGTTACCTCCGTTCCCGCCGTTCCCTTTATTCGCCACCTGGGTCGAAACGGTGAGGCCGATGGAATAGGGGTGGGCCCGGTAACTGAACGCGGCAAAGCAGCGCTGGTGAGGAAGCAGCCGGTTGCGGGTCAGGTTGGCCGGCAGGCTTTCGATGGCCACCCCCGTCACGTTCTTCACGGACTGGACCCTCACCGGCATGTTCCGGGAGGCGGCGAGAGCGATCACACCGCGCTCGTGGGTCGCGTCCGGCAGAAGGATTTCCGGGACCCGCAGCACCTGGTCGCCCGCCTTCTGCTGCCAGGCCAATTTCAGGTGGAGCATGTACTTCTTATCGACGACGGGCGTCCCGAGCCGTACCGTGTACTGGCTGCCGTCAGGGCCGACGTCCTTCTTGTCGGGCTTGGATCGGTTGATGACGCCGCTGCCGTCGGCGCGGATCAACTCGACGCCCGGAGGGAGCAGGAACTGGAACTTCGAGACCGGGTGCGGCAGGATGCGGTACTCGATGTCGACCAGCGCGGTCCCGGACGATGGCGAGAACTTCATCAGCGCGGTCACCTTCGCCGAGATCACCCGCAGCGAGTCGTACGCCGGCGCGAACGGGTCGCGCGCTCCCGGCGACCAGAACTCGGGAAGGGCCTCCGACCGCAACTCGACCGAGGGCTCGACATATCCCTCGGTGACCTGCACCCCTTCCTGCCGGGGCGCCTTCGGCAGCGCGGGCATCGACTCGACGCTGGCCATCCGCCAGAGAAAGGTCGCCAGAAGAAGCGCCAGCGCCGCAAACAGCGCCCTTTCCGCATTGAGGAATCCGGTTCTCCCGGCGGCCATCAGAGCCTCCTTTACCACGAAGGGCGCGCGTGGACCGGCCCGGTGGGGGCGGTCGGGCCTTTCTTCTTGACCGTTCGTTTCACGCGCCCGCCGGTCACCTTGGTGATGTTCTTGACCGTAATGTGCTCCGTCTTCGGATCGAAGCCGATGGTACTCACTTCCAGGGAGATGTCCAGCCGGTGTGGCTCGATCTTGGTCGGGATCTTCTCGTTGTCGAAGGCCAGAATGCTTCCCGCAAGGGCCTTGATCTCCATCCTCGAAACGCGGAAGAACCCGGTCGTCGCATAGTCGCCCCGCTCGATGGCGAGGGCTTTTTTGCGCGCGGTGTCGAACCGGTCGTACGGCAGCGAATCCTCGTCCACCCTGGCGACCGATCCCTTGTCCAGGAAGCCCGTCACAGTCACCCGCCCCGCATACACCAGGCCGCATGGGGCGCCCGGCTTCCGCTTGAAGATGGTGAACTGGTCGTCAATCCGGACTCCATATTCGCGGCCAATGGTGAGCGTCACCTTCTCGACCATCTCTCTCATGCGGTTCTCCGCGACGTTCTCGACGACGCCGTACCGTCCGTTCAGCCGCTGGATGAGCTTCATGAACTTGCCGAAGGTCGTCCTCAGCCGGACCCTCATGGGGTATTCCCACAGGAAGCTTGGCCGGCCCTTGGTCCCTGTCGCACGCTTGGGGAGGTGGCTTTCGATGTTGGTGGACTCGATCTGGCAGTCTGCGCAGAGCCGGATGAACGTGTCGGCGACCGCGAGTTGGCGCAGCAGGTTCCCCACGTCCTTGGCGGGAGGCACCGCACCCCGGTCGAACTGCGCGAAGCCGAGGTCCTCGGTGATTTGCACGGAGCGAAGCGAGCAGTGCAGGAGCAGCGCCTGCCGCGTGTTGGTCAGTACCGTCCGGAAGTAGTGCCCGGGTTTCTTCTCGTTCTCCAGGAGCCGGAAGGGATGATAAGGCACGAAGGCGAGGGAATGCACGTATTGATCGAAGTTCTCGGCCAGGCGCCGGTTGCTCACGTCGATCTTTTCCTGAATCAACGAAATCTCCTGGCCGCCGCTTTCCGGGTCGTACTTCTTCAGTTGTCCGGTCAGCGTCTGGTTCTTCGCTTCCAGCTTGTCGTACTCTCCCTTCCAGCCCACCCCCAGCCAGCGCGCCAGGGGCGGACCGGCGCTGATGATGGTCGGCCGCGCTGCAATCAGCAACAGCAGGCAAGCGCCCACCACAACGACGAACGCCTTATTCTCCTCCCACAGCCGATTCATTCTTCACCTCGGCGATCACGAGTTTGAGGGTGAACGCAGCGATGCTGTTCTTTCCCGCCCGCAGTATTTCACGCTGGATGACCGATTGGGGCGCCGGGGGCGCATCGAACACCGGGTCCGACGTCAGGTCATCTCTCAGCTTGCCGATGATCGGGTGAGCGTGGGACTTGTCCAAGCGGCGTTCCCTGCCGCTCTGATCCTTGACCCGCTCCCGAACATATCCCTCGATTACGACCTCGCGCTCCTTGCCCTTCCCACCTCTGGGGGGGGCGATGAAGCTCGTCAATTCGACCTCGGGGGGCACGAGCCTGGCGAGCGCCCCGAACGCTTTCATCTGCTGCTGCGGGGTCAGGTAGTACTTCCGCATCAGGGATACTTCCGCCCCGTACTCGCTGTTCACCAGTTGCAGGTTCTCCATGCGGACCTTTGCCTTGTCGCTGGCGACGCGCCGGGCTTCCTTCAGGTTCACGTAGTTTTCCAGTTTCTTCGTGTTGGTCCAGGACGAGTACCCCAAAAGAATCATCAGCGCCACCATCGCGGCGCCGGCCAGCCACAGGTAGGCCGTCTTCTCGAGGAAATGGCGGCGCTGCTTCAGCTTTCTCGGCAGCAGGCTGAAGTCCACGGCGTCCGACTTCAGCCGCGGGAGGGCCAGCCCGACCGCCGTGGCGTAGGTCTCGGCGTTGTTCTCGACCTCTTCCCGGGCCTCGCGCCTGAGCGGGCTGAGGTCGAACCCTTTGAGCGGGTCGGCCGGCACCACCGGTATCCCGAGCCGCCGGCTGAGAGCCTGGCGCAGGCCGGGCAGCTTCGCCCCGCCGCCCGTCAGCACCATCTCGTCCACTTCGAGTTCGGTCATCCGCGTCTGCGCCCGGCAGTACATCAGCGACGACTGAATGGCGGAGGCCAGGCGGCCGGCGACCGGAAGCATCGCCTCGGACAACTGGGCGGTCTGGTCCGAGTCCGTGGTGCTCAACTGCGGCCCCACCTCATCCAGGAAGCCGGGAAGTCCTTCGGCCTCGTCGCCGCCTGGGGCGGCGATCTCGGTCGGCGCATCCGCGCTGGGCGAGAGCTGGGTCTCGTCCGTGCTGAGCGCCTCGCCGCCGAGCAGCAGCCGGCCTTTGGTGCACTTCAGCTCCTCAGCTTCCGGAAAGGACAGGCGGAACTCGTCCTGCACCGCCTCGGTGAACGCCCGGCCGCCGGGTGAGATGTTCCGCGCGAAAAACAGCCGCCCGTTCCGCTCTACCACCAAGTTCAGGTTCTCCGACCCAACGTCCACCAGCAGGGTCGTCTTGTCGTCCTCGACGGACGGGCCTCGGCTCTGGAGAAACGTGTTCAACACGGGAAACGGCGTGAGGGTGACGTTGTCGACGCGGACGCCGGCTTCTTCGAGGATTTCGCAACGGCTTTCGACCAATTCGTTCTTGGCCATCGCCATCATGACGGTGAACTCAATGTGCGACGTGGGCAGGTCGAGCAGCCGGAAGTCGTAGGCCAGGTCCTTGCTCTTTCCCTCGGTATCCCCCTCGATCTCATAGTCGATGAGCATCTTGAGGCGCCACGCCGGCGCGGGGGGCACGCGCGTGTAGCGGATGATGGACTTGCGGCCGGCGACCGCAATCCGCGCGAGGCGCGAGCGGACGCCCATCGACCGGAGCAGGTTCCGCAGGATCATCGCCTCCTTGCTGATCTTGCGGTGGCTGTCCTCCATGTGGCCCAGCTCTTCCAGCATGGCGGAGCCGGCGCGCACGATCTGTATGCGGTTGCCCCGCCGCCTCAACAGGACGGCCTTGACCGCATGGCTGCCGATATCGATCCCTAGTGCCGTATCGCTCATTTCCTACCCGCCGGCTTCGGGCTCCTCATCCGGGTCGGGCGCCTCAAAATCGTCACCGTAGAAGCTCTCACGTTTCGACAGGCCCCTGCCGCCTCTGGATGCGCGCGTCGAGGCGCAGAGTGGCCTGGAATACTCGATGCCCTTGTACGTCCACACGCAACACAGCCGCTTGCCACCGTTCGCCGTGACCAGGCGAATCCGGACCTTGCCGTCGCCGCGGTAGACCTCGGTCCCCCTGGTCACCACGAGCTTCAGCGTGCCGTTGTCATTGACCTGTTCGAGCTTGGGGAACGTGCGGCTGCCGACGGCGACGACCACGCCATCGAAGTTGCCCGTCGCCGCGACCCACTCGATGTCGACGTATCCGTCCCCCGAGGCGACCTGCAGTTTGTCGGGCCTTTGCAGGGTGGGCCCTCCGGGCTGCGGGCCCGGCCCCGGCGGGTTCAGCGATTTCACGATGCCGCGTCCGCCCCGCGAGGCCCGCGTGGCGACATAGACCGGCTCGCTCACGTCGGTGCCGGCAAACGTCCAGATCGTCACGAAGGCGCGCTGGCCGTTCGCCATCTCGATGCGCGCCTGCGTCTCGGCGTCGCCTCGATAGACCTCGGTACCATGACTGACCACCAAGTTGACCGCGCCGTCCTCTTCCACCGCTGCGATGGTGGGGAAACGCTCTTGACCGACCGCGACGATCACCCCGTCGTGCGCTCCGGTGGGAAATACCCACTCGACCTCGACGTACCCGTCGCCGGAGGCGATCTGCGCCTGTGGCACGCGTGTCAGCCCGCCGGGCGGCGCGACGGTGGGCTCCTTGGTCGTGAACGTCGAAGTGAACGGCGTCAGGGCTTGGTCGGCGTCGTCTTTGATCGCGTCCGTCAGGTTGACCGTGTACGTCGTGTTGAAGAGGAGCCCCGTATTGGGCCTGAAGGTGGCCACGGTGCGCGAGCTGTTGAGGCTCACCGTGCCCGCGACCGGCGTTCCGCCGGTCGAGACGGTGAAGCTCGAGGTGGTGACTATCCCCGCCTGCACGGGGTGCGAAAACGTGGCGATAACTCGGGTGGAGATCCCGACGTTCACGGCCCCGTTGGAGGGCGAGATGATGGCGACAGTGGGTGGCGGGGCGGTGCCGCCCTCGGTCACCCGCAGGTCGTAGTGTCCGTAGTCCGCCCGCGTGCCCTGGGGCGGGTCGGGGTCGTCCGGCGGCGGGTCGACAATGGGCAGCGGGTCGGTGGAACGGGTGACGCGGAGGTAATACTTGCCGGCCGCCGGGAACAAGTACACGATCTGCGAGGCGAGGTTTGCGGCGCTGATGTTGTCGCTGGTGGCCAGCAGCGTGGTGGCGTTGGTATCGTAGAGCTGCAGCACGGTGTCGGCCGAGTTCCCCAGATTCAGCGTCTCGATCGTGTAGGTCTTGCCCGCTTCGGGGTTGAACGAGAACCAGTCTTCGTCGCCCTCGCCGCGCCCGTCGCCGTTTGCATCGTAGTTATGGGTGCAGGTGACCGATGTGCCGTCGGTGAGGATGGGGGTGGCGGCGCCCGCGCTGGCGTTCGGCTCAAACGCATCGACGAAGTAGCGGACGTCGTGCCCGTTGATGATGTTGTTCAAAGCCGTCCGGTTGGCGCTGCCGTAGTCGGGGGTCGCCGCGTCCTCGAAGAAGCCGTCCCAGAGGTCCTCCAGGCAGACATCCTGCGCGGCCGCGCTGGGCAGGTACCTGTCCATCACGTCCCACAGCGCCTCGAGAGGCGTGTCGATGGCACCGTTGTTGATCGTGATGGCCGAGCCGGCGATGTCCCACAGGACGGCGCACAAGGCCAGTTCGTTTTCCGGGCCGGTGACGGTCAGGCCAGGCGCGCCGGTGGCAGCGGGGGTGTCGATCTCGAAGATGAGCGGGAGCCCGGCGGTGGTGTCCACGTACCACTGGGTGCCGCGGACGGCGCAGGAGAAGTAGTCGGCCCAACCTTCGGAGAACGCCAGGCGGAGGTCCAGTGCCTGGCCGAGCGCGTGCGAGCCGCCGGGCGAGTCGTCCTTCGAGTACAGGTGCGCGACAAGGTGGCCATACTCGTGGGTCAGGACCGAGTCGTCGAAAGCGTCGGAGTCGATGCTCGTGTCACCCAGGATGTTCATGAACAACTGGCCGCCGGCGGCGCTGAAGTAGCTCGTCGAGGGGGCGCCGGACTCACTGTCTTTGCCGTCCTCCCACCGCACGGTCAGCGTGAAGGCGGCGACGGTGGGCGGGGTGGCGAAGAAGCTCTCCCTCACATATTTGTGGGCCCCGATGAAACAATCGTAGATGTTGAACGCGCCGGAGATGTCGTCGGCGGTGAAGTCCACCACCTGCCCGGCCAGATTGCCGCCCGACAGATCGAACTCCGCGCTCTGAAATGACTGTACCGCTCCTCCGCCGGTAGATTGGTCGCGGATGACAACGGTCTGATTCTCGTACGTGCCGGTGGCCTTGATCAGGATCACGATGTTTGTGTGTGCGCCGACGTCCGGTGACGTGAAGTTGCCGGAACCGTCTGTGGTGGTGGAGCCCAGCACGGTCACCAGGTTGGACGCCCGGACAAAGTCGAGCGTGACGTACCGCGCCGCCGCCAACGGCGTGGCAGTCACCGTCCCGTCCACCGTGCTGTGGATCTTGTCCTGGTAGCGCACCGTGCCGGAGATGGTGTTCGCGAGCGCATCGATGGGGATGGCGCACGCCAGCAGCGCCCCGCACGCGACGCGGAGGAAACTGCCGGCTCTGTTTTTCGCGGCTCTCGTCATCGGCACTTACTTGTGCAGCCTCAGCCGCTCGCCTCTGCTGGTCTTGATGATCCGCGGCTGTGTCTTCGGCGGGGTTGGCGTCTTCGCGTGGCCGGGTGCAACGGGCCGGGGCAGTTCGAGGCCGGCCGTCACACCGGTCTTGATTCGGTTGCCCCGCAGCTCGGCCTTGATGATCAGCTTTCCGCCATCCGGCGGGAGAGCCAGGCGCATGTTCAGGACCTGCCGCCCCTGCCGGTCTGTCCTCCACCCGCCGGAGCCGGGCACGATAGCCGCGCCCCTCGGCAGTTCACACTTCACCATCACCGCGTCCGCCTTGATCAGCGACTGGGCGCTAATCTCAACCCGGGCCGTCCCGGAGATCGCGTCGGTGCTCACGACCCGTGCCACCAGCACGACGGGCGCCGTCGGCTTGGCCTGAGCGCTCGCCGCCGCCGACAACACCGCACAGCCGAAGAGGAGCAGCAGTGCCCTGCGTGCGCGGATGCGGCCGTCCGCGCGGGGCTTCGACTGCGCCCGTTTTTTCCGAGCCCTGTGCTTCACTCGTTATCGATTTCCTTCAGGTCGATCACGTCGTTCTCGACGGGCGTGGTTCTGCCCGAGCCGAGGATCTGCCGGGTCTCCTGATTCCTCATCCACTTCAAGCCCAGACCTTCGGGCAGGTCAGAACTCAGCGCCGTGCCGCGCAGCAGCTCCATCCTCTTTTCCGCTTCGTCTTTTTCGTCGTCTTCGGTCTTGTATTCGCTGCCCGTCGGGTGGAGGATCTTGGCGCTGACGAAGATGAGCAGGTGTTTTCTCACGTTGCGGGTGGTCTTGCGCTTGAAGAGCCATCCGAGCAGCGGCATGTCGCCCAGGATCGGCACCTTGGCCTCGAAGTGCTTTTTGCTCGCGGAGACCATGCCGCCCAGCACGACGTGATAGCCGTCACGTACCGTGACCTTCGCCCACATTCTGCGGTCGATGATCACCGGCCGCTCGATGCTGACCGGGTCCATGTCGCCCGGCAGGATCAGCGGGCTGGTGATCGAATCGACGCTCTTCCTTCGGAAGATGGGCTCGAGCAGCAGGGTGATGTCGCGGCTGTCCTTGCCGACGCTGGGGGTCACGGTCAGGCCGAAGCCGATGGACGGGCCGCGGACGAAGATCGGCACAAAGGCCGGCTCACTCGACTCGACCCCGACAAGTTCCGAGCCCGTCAGATCGGTCCGCCGGTCCTCGTAATCCTCCACGTACCACAGGTCCTCCGTCTCCTGGAACCGGGCGGGCGAGTTGTTCATCGCGATGATCCGCGGTGCGTTGACGACCCGGCCCTTGTATCGGGCCATGACCATTTTCAGGGTAATCTGAAACTGAGGCTCCGTCAGGATGCCGGTCAGGCCGAAAGTGAGGCCGTCGGCGGCGCTGATTACATCCAGCGCCTCGGTGGAGACCCGCGGGTCGAACACCGTGCCGGTGGAGGCATCGACCACCAGCTTGTCCGCGCCGCCCTCCTTGCTGAGAGCGTAGTCGTTGGTCAGGTTCCAGTTGACTCCGATGTCATCGAAGGCCTCGGCGTCGATCTCGATGAACCGGGTGGTAACCAGGACCTGGATCGGGTTCTCGTCCAGGGCCGTGATCATTTTCTCGACCTTGTCGAGGGTTTCCGGGGTGCTGCGGAGGAACAGCACGTTGCGTTTGCGGTCGAGGTAGTAGGTGCTGCCGATCGGCCAGTCGATCAGCATGGGGAGCTGTTCGAGCAGCTTCTCGATGTCGGAGGTGCCGCTGGGCTTCGCCCCTGGGCCCTGCGCCTGTTGTTGTTGCTGCTGCTGGGGTTGCCGGCCGCCCCCGCCTCCCGCTCCGCCCTGGACGTTGGCGCCGCCCTGGGGGGTGATGTCCCATCCCACGTCGGTCAGGCCCTTGCTCAGCCGAAAGATCCGCATGGTCAGCATGGGCTGGTCGGGCGTCGTCACGTAGATGGTGTTCCGGCCCCGCGTAAAGCTCACGCCCTCGTTGCGCGTGATGAAGTCGAGCACTTCCTTGAGCGTGGTGTTCTGCACGTTGATGGTCAGGGTCTTGTCCTGCACGGCGGCCGGGTCGACGATGATGTTGATGCCGACCGAGCGGGCGAGCAGGTCGAGCACGTATGACAGCGGGGCCTCGATGAGGTCGATGGAGACCTTCTCGTTCAGCTTCTTTTGCAGCTCGAGTTCGTCCGCGGACGGGATGCGGATGTCCGGCTCGAGCTTGGGCCGGGTGAGTTTGGGCATTTTGTCGGGCGGGGTCATGATATCTTCGGCCTCGCCGATGGCCTCGCGCACGCGCCGCTCGGCCCGGGCCTCGATGTTGCGGACCCGCACGTCCGTCAGCTCGATGGTGGCGTCCTGGGTCAGCCGCCGCACGCGAGGATCGTCGGGCGCGTACCCGCGCATCTTCTCACACGCGTCGAGCGTCTCGCGCCACTTGCCCGCAGTGAACAGCAGCCGCGCCGCGGCCAGGTCTTTGTCCAGCTTCTTCCTCAGGCCGGCGTCCATCAGCGCCTTGCGGCCGGGGCCGAAGGTTCGGCGTGTGCGGGCGAGTGCCTCCCAGGCGTCGATCTGGGCGCGGAGTATCCGGGCCCGATCGAATTCCTTGTCGCCCGGGATGATCTCCGCGAGCACCCGCCGCGCCCCGTCGTACAGCCCCTTGTCGAGCAACTCCTCGGCGCGTTGGTACAGCCGCCGGGAATCCCCCCGAAGCTCGGAAACGGTCGGGGTTCTGCCCAGCATTTGCTCCGCTGCGGTTACCGCGATGTCGTCCGTGCGAGCGGGCTTGCGGGTCGGCCGCACTCCCGTTCCGGAATCGTCGGCAAAGGCAGCGGCGCGATAAAGGGACAGCCGCTCCCGCTCGACGGCGGCTTCGACGCGCTTGGACAACTCCGCGAAGCCCGGGTACGTCGGCGCCAGCGCGCGCAGTTCCGTCAGCACCGCGCTGGCTTCCTTGTACCTGCCTTCGTCGTAGAGTCTCTGCGCGGACGTCATCAGACTGGCGAGTTTGGTGCCCTTGACCGGCGCGGATTGCCCGGACGCCGGAGCGGCCGGCGCGGCGGTGAACAAGCACACAACGGCCAGCAAGCGAACGAACTTGGACATGACTCTTTACCCTCGGAAAGTGAGTGGGACCGGACGGCTCACTTAAACCATGGGGGCACTCCCCTCCTTATCGCATGCGCGTCTCCCAGCAGGTCCAGCACAAGGCTGTCATTCTTCAGTATGCTCTGGCCGTCGACGTGCCAGTAGCACCGGGCAATGGGCACGCGGATGCCCCATTCCGGAAGGCCGTATTCTTTGTTGCCCTTTCGGGACAGGGTCTTCACCTCGTTCCACGAAAGCACCCCGTCTTGGTTGGCATCCGCCAGTGACTTGAACTCGGCGAAGTTCGCGGGCGTCTTCTTGGTCCACTGCCATTCCGGCGAGGTGGGCGCGACGGGCACCCCACCGATCGTGCCCGAGGTCACCGGCGGGCCGCTGGTGTAGATCCAGTCACACGGCTCGCCGCTGTACTCGAAGATGTAGCTGCAATTGATCCCGCCGGTCTTGGCGTTCTTCTTCGAGCTGCTGCCGTTGAGCGCGCCGGAATGCTCGTCGATGTCGGCCATCTCAAACTGGTCGATCGGCTTGGTCTGTCCCTGGTATTTCATGCCGTCCGGCCGGCCCCCTTGCTCGCCGGCGCTGGAGTCCTCTCTGCAAAGCATGCTCTTGGGTTCATCTATGAACTTCTTCTTGCCGCCTGTGCTGGTGAGCATGGTGAGCCAGGGCGGGTAGGCGCTGGACCGCCCGTCGTAGGGCTGGGAGTACATGAGCAGCGCGGCGCCGAACGTGTGGAGGTTAGCCAGACAGTGGGTGATCCGCGCCTCGCGCCGGGCCTCCCGCAGCGACGGCAGCAGCATCCCGGCCAGAATCATGATAATCGTGATCACCACCAGCATCTCGATGATGGTGAAGCCTTGCCGGCGCAAGCCTGCGATCCGGTGCATCCTGCGATACAACATGGCACTACCTCCTTGGCGGCGGTCACACCGCGCCCGGTGGCCGGGTTCCCTTAATGCTACAGGCCGACGAAAGACATACAAATCTTGGCCGGCCAAATGCGCCGGAAAGGCGCAAAATCCCTCTCCGATTCTACAGCTAATTATTATAGCTCAACATCTGCACAATGGTTGCGCCATTTTGTAAAATTATCTGGGCGGGAGATTGGCCGGCATTTCCCACTCAGTCGGCCGGCTTACTTGACGAACTTGTAGCCTTTGCCGTGCGCCGTGAGAATGTGCTTCGGCCGGTGAGGGTCATCCTCTATCTTCTGTCTCAACCTGACGATATGATTGTCAATGGTCCGAGTGTCGGGCGGGAAATCATAGCCCCAGACCTCGGTCAGAATGGTCTGCCGGCTGACCGGCTCGCCCCGCATCATCACCAGCAGGCGGAGCAGCTCCGATTCGAATGAGGAGAGCCGGGCGGCCTGCTCGTTCCGGGTGAGCGTTTGCCGGTCGAAGTCCACGTGTATCCCGCCGAACGAGAATTCGCGGATCTTCTCCTTCCGCCCCTCGTACCGTCGCCTCACCGCGCTGATCCGGGAGAGCAGCTCCCGCATGCTGAACGGCTTGGTCACGTAGTCGTCCGCCCCCGTGTCGAGCCCGCGGATCTTGTCGTCTTCCGTGTCCCGGGCGGTGAGCATGATGATCGGCGCCTGGATCCCGCGACCGCGCAGCGCGGCGCACACCTCGTACCCATCCATCTCCGGCATCATCACGTCCAGGATGACGAGGTCTGGGGCGGACTCCGCCGCGGCCTTCAGCCCTTCCTTGCCGTCCCGCGCGGTGATCACCTCGTAGCCCTCCCGAGAGAGGGTGTCTTCCAGACCCGCCAGCATGTCAGCTTCATCTTCGACGATGAGCACTTTCTCAGCCATAGTTCGTTCCCACCGTTTACGGGTGGCAGCGGGCGCTCACGCCCGCCCGGTCAAAAGCCTTCCGGCCCGCGCGATGTGCTCCGGCGTCGTGCCGCAGCATCCCCCGACGATGTTGGCCCCTGCTGCGGCGATCTCAGGTATTCTCGCAGCCCACGTTTCGGCGTCCTCGTCGAACACCGTCCGTCCCTCGACAAGCTTCGGCTGCCCGGCGTTCGGCTCGGCGATGATGGGGCCCCCGGCCACGGCCTTGACCTCCTTCACGACCTCCGCCATTTCCTCCGTGCCCAGCCCGCAGTTCGAGCCGACCACGTCGGCGCCGGCCTCCAGCAGCGCCTCCGTCGCCTGCGCCACTGTCTCGCCCATCAACGTGCGGTAGCCGGCTTTGCCGGCCGAGTACGTCGCACAGGCGAGCACCGGCAGGTCGCAAGTGTTCTTCCCCGCCCGGACGGCCGCCGCGGCCTCGACCGCACTGCCCATCGTCTCGACAATGATCCCGTGAACGCCCGCCTTGGCGAGCGCGGCGATCTGGGCGGCAAAGACCGCCTCGAATTCCTCCACCGAGTGGGTCCCGTACGGCGCGGCCAGCTCGCCCGTCGGCCCCACGTCGCCCAGCACGTAGATACCGTCGTCGCCCGCGGCCCGCAGAGCGTTCTCCGCGGCCGCGCGGCAGAACCGTTCCACGTCGGCCGCGTGGCCCGACAGAGCCAGCTTCCACTCCGTCGCGCCAAACGTGTTGGTCAGGACAATCTGCGCGCCTGCCTCGATGTAGCCGCGGTGAATTCCCTCAACGGCGTCGGGCTTGTCTACGTTCCAGACCTCGGGGCAGTCCCCCTCCAGGCCCAGCCCGAAGAGTTGAGTACCCATCGCGCCGTCCAGCAGCAACGGGTCGTTCAATACATCGCACAGGCCGCGCATCTGCAATCCTTCTCACCAGGGTCCTCGTCCAGTAGTATAAGCGGGCGTTCCCCTCCGCGTCAAGTCTGTCCAGCCGGGCAAACGGCCGGCGCGGAGGCAAGTGGAAGGCGGCTTGTTATGGTCTCTGTTGACCCGCCGCGGGGGCGGAAATATAATCAGCACGTGCGGTAGCGTCCCCTCTTCACGAGGCCCCCGAAACGAGGTCCCCGAAATGAGCCCGGGTGCTGGAAAGCCCATCAAGGTCGCGCACGTCATTACCCGCTTCATTCGCGGCGGAGCGCAGGAGAATACCCTGCTCACCGTTCAGGGGCTGGCCAGGATGCCGGACTACGAGGCCGTGCTCATCACCGGCCCCGGGCTGGGCCCGGAGGGGGACATGGTGCCCGATGCGAAAGAATCAGGCGTCGACGTGGTCGTGATCGACGCGATGCGGCGGGCGATTAACCCGTGGCGGGACCTCGCAGCCTACCGCGCCCTGCGGCGCTGGATGCGCGAGCACCATCCGGATATCGTCCATACCCACAGCTCCAAGGCGGGGATCCTGGCCCGCAAGGCGGCGAAAGACGAGAAGGTGCCCCGGATCGTGCACACCATCCACGGCCTGCCCTTCCACGATTACGAAAAGGCGTGGGTGAACAAGCTGTACATCGCGCTGGAGCGAAACGCCGCGCGCTACACCGACCTCATCATCGGCGTGGCCGACGCCATGACGGCGAAGGCGGTCGCGGCCGGGGTCGCGCCGCGCGAGAAGTTCGTTACCGTGTACAGCGGCATGAACGTCGAGCCGTTTGTCAATGGAGAGCATGATCCGGCGGCGGTTCGGGGCTCGCTGGGCATCTCGCATGAGGACCTCGTGGTCGGCGTGATCGCGCGGATCAGCCCGCTCAAGGGGCACGAGTTCATTATCCGCGCCGCGCCGAAGATTCTCAAACAGCACCCGGATGTCAGACTGCTCTTCGTCGGCGATGGGCACGTCCGGTCGGAGATGGAGGAGTTGGCCCGCGAGAAGGGCGTGTTCGACTGCATCGTTTGGGCGGGCCTGCGCGACTACCGCGAGATCCCGGAGCTGATCTCGGCGATGGACCTCGTCGTTCACACATCGCTCCGCGAGGGACTGGCCCGGGTGCTGCCCCAGGCCCTGCTGTCGGGCGTGCCGGTCGTCTCGTACGACGTCGATGGCGCCCGGGAAGTTGTGGTGAACGGCGAGACCGGGTGGCTGGTCGAACCGGAATCGGTCGACGGGCTTTCCGAGGCGGTGTGCGAGGCGCTGGACGGTCTGAATGCCGCCCGGGCGATGGCACAGGTGGGCCGGCAGATCTGCGAGCGGCGCTTCCGCGGCGAGGTGATGGTCGAGACCATCGCCGGCGAATACCGGAAGCTGCTTGGAAGATAGTGACCAACGTCGAATGAAGATCGCGGTCCCAAGTTTGCGGCGAGGCAGGCACGCTCTCGAATCCGCCGTGCCGCCATCCGCGTACGGCGAGTGGATCGCCGGGTCAGGCCTGGAGTTTCGCGGCACGATCAGCGTGAAAGCCATGGTGCACAAGATTCAGGAGGAGCTGTTGGTCGCGGCCGAGGTGACCGCCGTCGTAAGGGCGGCGTGCGCGCGGTGTCTCGAGGAGTTCGAGATGCCGCTCGTCGCGACCTTCGAGGCGCTGTATGTTCCGTTCAGTCAAATGGATATGACGGGCCCCGCCAGCCACCGGGCGGAAGGCGAAAGCCAGCGAGTCCTGTACTACTCCGGCGGCGAAGTAGACCTGGGCGAGCAGGTGGTGGAAGCTCTCTCGCTTGCCGTCCCCATGAAGCCGTTGTGCAGCAGCGACTGCAGAGGCATCTGCCCCACCTGTGGCGCGAATCTGAACGAGGCGGAATGCAACTGCTCCAAGGGCGAAGACTTCAACAAGCCCTTCAAGGGGCTGTTTGGTGATATGTAGATCAAACGTTTCTTTACGGCCGGTTAAGGAGCATTGGTCATGCAGGACATCCGAGCTGCCGCCGTCCAGTTCCAGCACGCGCCCGGCGACAAAGAGTCCAACCTGGGCAAGGTCCGTGCGTTCGTGAAGCGCGCCGCCGGGCAAGAGGTCGACCTCGTTGCATTTCCTGAGATGTGCATCACCGGCTACTGGCACCTGCGCCATCTCTCCCGCGACGAGATCGGTGCGCTCGCCGAGCCGGTTCCCGCCGGCCCGTCCACCCAAGAGCTCGTGGCCCTCGCCAAGGCTCACAACATGACCATCGGCGCCGGACTGATTGAACGAGCCGAGGACGGCACGCTTTACAACGCCTACGTCGTGGCCATGCCGAACGGCCAAACGGTCCGACACCGCAAGCTCCACTGTTTCATCAGCGAGCACATGGCGTCGGGCAACGAGTACACCGTCTTCGACACGCCGCTCGGATGCCGGATGGGGATTCTCATATGCTACGACAACAACATCATCGAGAACGCCAGGATTACTGCGCTCCGGGGCGCGGAGATCCTCCTGGCTCCGCACCAGACCGGCGGCTGTCGTACGTCCAGCCCCGGCTGCATGGGCGCGATTGACCCGGAGTTGTGGAACAACCGCGCGGAGAACCCATGGGCCATCGAAGCGGAGTTGCGCGGCCCCAAGGGACGCGCGTGGCTGATGCGCTGGCTGCCGGC